>Ga0233425_10003336_pt1 | contig 29315 bp, 28 predicted proteins | sample Watercolumn_Towu_2_FD_181712 | JGI IMG/M metagenome (GOLD analysis project Ga0233425, IMG submission 181712) | Freshwater microbial communities from Lake Towuti, South Sulawesi, Indonesia - Watercolumn_Towuti2014_140_MG | ecosystem: Environmental > Aquatic > Freshwater > Lake | place...
ACCAGCGGGACCGTCGCCTCGGCGTAGGCGTAGATGAGCTTCGCGCCGCGGCGGATGATGCCGTTCCACTCCTGGTCGGTTCCGGGGAGGAAGCCGGGGACGTCGACGAAGGTCAGCACCGGGATGTTGAACGCGTCGCACGTGCGCACGAAGCGCGACGCCTTCTCCGAGGCCTCGATGTCGAGCGTGCCCGCGAACTGCATCGGCTGGTTGGCGACGATGCCGACGCTGCGGCCCTCGACGCGGCCGAAGCCGATGATGATGTTGGGCGCCCAGAGCGGCTGGATCTCGAGGAAGTCGCCGTCGTCGAGCACGGCCTCGATGACGCCGTGCATGTCGTAGGGCTGGTTCGGCGAGTCCGGCACGATCGTGTCGAGCGCCTTGTCGGTGTCGTTGACCTCGAGATCGGCCTCGATGTCGAACGAGGGCACGGGGTCGAGGTTGTTGCTCGGCAGGAAGCCGAGCAGCGCCTTGACGAAGTCCATCGCCTCGGCCTCGTCGGCCGTCATCGCGTGGGCCACACCGCTCTTGGTGTTGTGGGTCCGCGCGCCGCCGAGCTCGTCGAAGCCGACGTCCTCGCCGGTGACCGTCTTGATGACGTCGGGCCCGGTGATGAACATGTGCGACGTCTTGTCGACCATGATCGTGAAGTCGGTGATGGCGGGGGAGTAGACCGCGCCGCCGGCGCACGGGCCCATGATCAGCGAGATCTGCGGGACGACGCCGGACGCCAGCACGTTGCGGCGGAAGATCTCGCCGTACAGGCCGAGCGAGACCACGCCCTCCTGGATGCGCGCGCCGCCCGAGTCGTTGATGCCGACGACGGGGCAGCCGGTCTTCATGGCGAGGTCCATGATCTTCACGATCTTCTCGCCGAAGACCTCGCCGAGGCTGCCGCCGAAGATGGTGAAGTCCTGCGCGAACACGCAGATCGGGCGGCCGTCGACCGTGCCGTAACCGGTGATGACGCCGTCGCCGTAGGGGCGGTTGTCGGGCAGGTCGAAGTTGTTGGAGCGGTGGCGGGCCAGCGCGTCGAGCTCGACGAACGAGCCCTCGTCGAGCAGCTGCTCGATGCGCTCGCGGGCCGTGGCCTTGCCGCGGTCGTGCTGCTTCTGGACCGACTTCTCGGGGGCGGCGTGGAGAGCGGCCTCGCGGCGCTTCTCGAAGTCCTCGATCTTCCCGGCCGTGGTGGTCGGGTCGGCTGCTGGCGTGCCCTGGATCTCCGGCGCTGCGGTCACCGCGCGTCACCCATCCTCGAGAGTCGGGTCGTGGCGGCCGCGACGTCCGCGGCCCCGCCTGCTCGTACCTTAGCCACGTGGTCCCCCCTGATTCGCCGCCTCCCGACCAGGTGCGACGTACCTCGCACGGAGCCCTCGACGGCCCCTCCGCCGGGGCCGACCCGCGGCTGCTCGACGACGGCCGTCTGCAGGCCGCGCTGGACTCCGCGGGCGATGGCGCCTGGGGCCCGGTCGTCGTCGTGCCGTCCACCGGCTCGACCAACGCCGACGCCGCCGACCAGGTCGACCAGGGCTGCCCGGAGGGCTTCACCGTGGTGGCCGACGAGCAGACGCAGGGCCGCGGCCGGCTCGGCCGCGCCTGGGTCTCGCCGTACGGCGCCGGCCTGGCGATGTCGGTCGTCCTGCGGCCGCACGTGCCCGAGGCGGCGTGGGGCTGGATCCCGCTCATGACCGGCGTCGCCGTGGTCGAGGCGCTCAGCCTCCAGGGGCTCGAGTCGCGGCTCAAGTGGCCCAACGACGTCGTCGTCGACGGGCCCGCGCGCGACGGCGGACCCGGCCCGCGCAAGCTCGGCGGCCTGCTCGCCGAGGTGACCGGCAGCGCCGTCGTCATGGGTGCAGGCATCAACGTCGATCTGGCCGAGGACGAGGCGCCGCTGGCCCGGGCGACGTCGGCCCGGATCGAGGGCGCGCAGGTCGAGCGCGAGCGGCTGGTCGTCGACGTCCTCGTGGGCCTTCGGCGCCGCTACCTCGACTGGCAGCTCTGCGGCGGCGACGCCGACCGCTCGGGACTGCGGGACGAGTACCGCGCGGCCTGCCTCACGCTCGGCCGCGACGTCCGCGTCCACCTCCCCGGCGGCTCGGAGCTCGAGGCGCACGCCCTCGACGTCGACCCCACCGGCCGCCTCGTCGTCCGCACCCCCGACGGCACCGACCACCCCCTCAGCGCAGGAGACGTCGAGCACCTCCGCTGATCCGGGAACAACCCGGCGGGGGTGCCGCGCCGCGCGCAGGGGTCGTGGGAGCATGCCGGTCATGGGGTACCCGAAGAGGCTGCTGGCCGAGGACGAGTCGATCGTGCACGAGCTGCGGCCGCATTGGCGCAGCCTCGTGGCGCCGGTCGTGACGCTGCTGGTCACCGTCGGGTTCGGCACCTATCTGCTGACCCGCTGGGACAACTCGGCCTACCGCTGGGTGATCGCCGGGATCATGCTCATCATCCTGGTCGTCTGGGTGATCCGGCCGTTCCTCTACTGGCTGACGACGCAGTACGTCATCACCGACCACCGCATCATCGTGCGCACCGGCCTCATCTCGCGGTCCGGCCGCGACATGCCGCTCTCGCGCGTCAACGACGTGTCGTTCCGCAAGACCGCGCTCGAGCGCATGCTCAACTGCGGCACGCTCATGATCGAGTCGGCCGGCACGCAGGGCCAGCTGATCATCGCCTCCGTCCCGGACGTCGAGGACATCCAGCGCGAGATCTACCGCCTCCACGACGAGGACGACGACCGCCGCCGCGGCAAGTACGCGCAGGGCTGACGGCAGCCGGATGACGCAGGTGCACGACGGGGGCGCAGGGCCGCACTCGCGGCCGGAGGACGTCGTCGACGACGTCGTCGAGCGTGTCCTCGGGGCGCCGCGCACGCTGCGGCGCGAGGAGCTCGCGGAGCAGGCCGGCGTCTCCCTCCCCGAGTCGCGCCGGCTGTGGCGGGCGATGGGCTTCGCCGACGTCGGCGACGCCGTGGCATTCACCGAGGCCGACCTCGACGCGCTGCGGCTGCTCGACGGGCTCGTGCAGCGCGGCCTGCTCGACCGGGACACCTCTGTCGACGTCACCCGCGCGCTGGGCCAGACCACCAGCCGGCTCGCGGACTGGCAGGCCGACACGTTCGGCCGGATGCTCGTGCGCTCCGGCGTCCTGGACCTCGACGACCCGCTCGGCCCCGGCTCGGCCGACCGGCTGCGCGAGGAGGTCGACCGCCTGCTGCCGGTGCTCGAGCGGCTGCTGGCCTACTCGTGGCGGCGCCAGCTGGCAGCGGCGGTCGAGCGGGCGCTGGCCGACGCCGAGGCCGACGGCGACGTCGAGACCGGCCACCTCACCGTGGGCTTCGCCGACCAGGTGGGCTTCACACGCCTCTCGCGCCAGCTCACCGAGTCCGACCTCGCCGCGCTCGTCGGGCGCTTCGAGGCCCGCTCCGCCGACATCGTGGTGTCGGCAGGGGGACGGGTCATCAAGACCCTCGGCGACGAGATCCTCTTCGTCGCCGCCGACCCCGCCGCCGCGGCCGAGGCGGCGCTGCGGCTGCTCAGCGAGCACGAGGCCGACGAGGAGATGCCGCGGCTGCGGATCGGCCTCGCCACGGGCGTCGTCATCACGCGCCGCGGCGACGTCTTCGGGACGACGGTGAACCTCGCCTCGCGCCTCACCGCTGTGGCTCGGCCCGACACGGTGCTCGTCGACTCCGTCACCGCCGACCTCCTGCACGACGACCCCGCCTGGCGGCTGCGGCCGCTGCCGCCGCGCGCCGTCCGCGGCATCGGGCTGGTGCGGCCGGTGTCGCTCCAGCGCGCGCCGGAGGAGCCCGCGATGGACGGAGCCGTCGGCTGACGACGAGGTGACCCGCCAGTAGCCTCGCGCGTCCCCCCGCACGGGGCCGCCCGCTCAGCGTGCTCTCAGCATCCGTGCTGTTCAGGTCGTCGGAGGGCTGGTCGATACTGACCGCGTGAGGGTGGGAACCGGGGCAGGTCTCCCGTCGGCTCCCTATGCCGACGGCGAGCACTCGCGCATGCACTCCCTCATGGAGCTCGTGTCCCTGGTGACCGCCTCGCGCGACTACGCCGACCTCCTCGAGGTGATGGCGGAGGAGTGCCGCCGCGCCCTGCGCGCGTCGTCGGTCTCGCTGTCGGTCTGGGAGCGCGACCGCGGCACGGTCCGCACCCTGGTCAACGCCGGCGAGCTCGTCGCGGGCCAGGAGCCGCGCCCCCACGACGAGGTCTACGGCCTGGCCGACCACCCGCTGGCGATCCGGATGTTCACCGAGGGCGTCGGCTACCTCCAGCACCGCCACCAGCCCGACGGCGACCCCGCCATCGCCCGCCTGCTCGACGCGGAGGACAAACAGTCCGCGCTCGGGGTGCCGATCCACCTCGATGGCCGGGTCTGGGGCGAGCTGTGGGCCACCCGGGCGCTCGGGGAGGAGCCGTTCGCCGGCGTCGACCTCGAGTTCGCCGGCCTCGTCGCCGCCCAGGTGGGTGCCGGCATCGCCCAGGCCGAGCACCTGCAGCGCGTCGAGCGGCTCGTCTACACCGACGACCTCACGGGCCTCGCCAACCGGCGCGCGTTCGAGGACCGCCTCGACATCGCCTTCGCCCACCACCGCGAGCACGGCACGCCGGTCGGCGTCATCGTGGTCGACGTCAACGGGCTCAAGCAGATCAACGACACCCAGGGGCACTCGGCCGGCGACCACGCGCTCACGTCGTTCGCCAACGAGCTCGCCATCGCCGCCAACGCGCTGCCCGACGTCATGGCCGCACGGCTCGGCGGCGACGAGTTCTGCGTGCTCGCCGTCGGGCTGCCCGCCGAGTCGGTGCAGCGGCTCGCCGAGGACGTCTGCCGCCGCGCCCACCATGTGCTCGAGCTCGGGGTCGCCTGCGGTGTGGCCACGACCGACAGCCTCCCGTCGCAGTCCCTGACCGGCTCCCGGCTGCTCCGCGCGGCCGACGCCGCCCAGTACCGGGCCAAGCGCGCCGAGTCCCGCGTGCCCGTCGTCGCCGGCCAGCGCGGCCTGCTCCACGAGGGCGGTGCGGAGGACGAGCCCGACCGCCGCGCGTTCCGCGGCCGCGGGTCGCGCTCTCCGTCCCACCTCGTCGACGACACCCTCGCGCGTCTCGACGACGCCGCCGACGCCACGGTCGTCGAGCGGCTCGCGCTCGTGGCCCAGGCGGTGGCCGAGACCGTCGACGCCGCCGGGTGGTTCATCTCCAGCGTGGGAGGCGGCACGATCAGCACCGTGGACTCCGCCGTCGCCCGTGCGGTGCCCGAGGGCACCTCGCGCTTCTACTCCGTCGACGAGTTCCCTGTCGACGACTACCCGGCGTCCTACGCCGCAGCATCCGGCCAGGCGGTGTACGTCGGCGTCGACGACCCGCGCAGCGACCCCGCCGAGGTCGCGCTGCTCGCCGCCGGCAGCCTGTCGGAGATGCTCATGACCGGTGGGCCCGACTGCGACGGCCGCACTTGGTTGCTCGAGGTCACCGGCGACGAGCTGTCGTCGTCGGTGCGCCCCTACATCGGCGTCGTGCGCGCCCTCGCTGCCGTGGCGCTGCGGCGGTGAGCGCCGGCCGGCCCGCGCGCGTGCTGGTCGCCGAGGACGACACCGAGATCAGCGGCCCGCTCGTGCGGGCGCTGCAGCGCGAGGGCTACGAGGTCGCCCTCGTGTCCGACGGCCCCACCGCGCTCGCCGGCGGCATGTCCGGCACCGCCGACCTGCTGCTGCTTGACCTCGGGCTCCCGGGCATGGACGGCCTCGACGTCTGCCGTGCCCTGCGCGCCCGCGGCTCGGCCCTGCCCGTCCTCGTGCTCACCGCCCGCACCGGCACCGGCGACCTCGTCGTCGGCCTCGACGCCGGCGCCGACGACTACGTCGCCAAGCCCTTCCGCCTGCCCGAGCTGCTCGCCCGGGTGCGCGTGCAACTGCGCCGCGCCGGCGCCAGCCCGTCCGACGTGGTCACCGTCGGGTCGCTCGTGCTCGACGACCGCTCCCGCCGCGTCACGGTCGACGGCGAGGAGGTGCCGCTCACGCCGAAGGAGTACGAGCTGCTGCGCCTGCTCGTGCAGCACGTGGGCGAGGTGGTCACCCGCGAGGTAATCATGCGCGAGGTGTGGCACACCGAGTGGCTCGGCGCCACCAAGACCCTCGACATGCACGTGTCGACCTTGCGCCGCAAGCTCGGCGACGCCGGTGGGATGATCACGACACTGCGCGGTGTGGGGCTGCGCCTCGAGCGCCGGGAGGTCTAGGTGCGCCGCCGGATCCTCCTGCTCGTCCTGGGGACCACCGCGTTCGGCCTGCTGCTCTTCGGCGCGATCATCGTCACCGCGATCTGGAGCAACACCGCCGCCGCCAACCGCGACCGCGCCGACCTCCTCGCGCAGCGCATGGCTCTCGTCGTCGAGAACGCCTACGAGTCGGGTACGGGTCTGACCCAGGAGGAGTTCGTCAAGCTGCAGGACGACGCGACGACGCTCGGCGAGGGCTTCTCCGCCTCCGTGACGGTGAAGACCGAGGCCAGCGGTGGGTTCACCGCCAACGAGTTCGAGGGCGAGTCCTGGCAGTCGGCACCCGTCGAGATCCTGGGCGGACCGGACGGGAAGCAGGTGGTTGCGACGGTGACCGCCGACGTCTCGGTCGACGCCAAGCGGAGGATGGTCGCCGGGCAGGCGCTGCTCATCCTCGGCATCGGGCTGGTGACCCTCGCGGTCACCATGACCGTTGCCTGGTTCTACACCCGCCGGCTCATGCGGCCCTTCGACGACTTCCGCAGCTGGATCACCTCGGTGTCCAGCGGCGACCGGCGCCGGCTCAACCAGCGCTACGGCGTGCCCGAGATCGACATGGTGGCCGACGTGCTCGACGTCGGCATCACCCGCTTCGACGAGATGATCGAGCGCGAGCGCGAGGCCGCCGCGCACGCCGGCCACCAGCTGAAGTCGCCGCTCACCGCGATCTCGCTGCGGCTCGAGGAGGTCGTGGCCACCGACGACCTCGACGTCGCCCACGAGGAGGGCGCCCGGGCGCTCGACCAGGTGGAGCGGCTCTCGCGCGTCGTCGACGAGGTGATGGACAGCATGCGCGGCCAGCGGTCGTCGGCGCCGGTCGACTTCGCCGTCGTGCCGCTGGTGGAGGAGCAGGTGGCCGAGTGGGCCGAGGCCTTCCAGTCCCAGGGCCGCGACCTGCGGATCTCCGAGCGCGCCGACGTCGCGGTCCACGCCGAGCGGGGCGCGCAGGCGCAGGTGCTCGCCGCGCTGCTCGAGAACGCCCTCGTGCACGGCGCCGGCCCGACTCAGGTCCGGGTGCGGCGGCTCAGCGGCTGGGCCAGCGTCGAGGTGTCCGACCAGGGGCCGGGCATCCCCGAGGGGCTCGAGGACTCCGTCTTCGAGCGCGGCGTCAGCAGCAGCGGGTCGTCGGGCCTCGGCCTCACCGTGGCGCGCACGCTGCTCGCCGCGGACGGCGGACGGATCGAGCTGATGTCGGCGCGGCCGGCGGTGTTCGCCGTGCTGCTGCCCGCCCTCGAGGAGGACGACGTCGAATCCGCGGCCCCCGCGGTGTCGGCGCAGCCCGCGCGGGTCGTCCTCGAGCCGGAGGGCCCGGAGCCGGATCAGGCCGAGGTGGCGACCGCGGCGTCCTCCGCGGCGGCGGGGTCCTCGGGGAACACCCAGCGGCGGTAGGACCAGAACCGGAACATCGTGCCGAGGGCGAGGCCGATCACGTTGGCGCTGATGTTGTCGGCCAGCGCCGAGGTGAGGCCGAGAGCGTAGTGGCTGAACCACAGGCAGGCCACCGAGATGAGCATGCCGACGCCGTTGAGGACGAAGAACAGCAGGTACTCGCGGCCGAAGCTGGTGCGGCCGCGGTGGCGGAAGGTCCAGTACCGGTTGCCGAAGTAGGCGAACGTGGTGGCCACTGCGACGCTGACGACCTTGGCGGTCAGCGGCTTGTCGTACATCGGGCCCTCGCCGCCGGCGAAGCGGAGCAGGTTGAACAGGCCGACGTCGATGACGAAGGCGAACATGCCCACGATGCCGAACTTCGCCACCTCGTGCCAGAGCCGGTCCACGCCGTCGGTGAGGCGGCGGAACAGGGTCTTCTGGACGGGCGGCTCGACCGGCGCCGGACTGCCGGTGGACGCGTCGCTCACCCCCTGATCGTACCCGCGCCGGAGCGTGCGATGCGCCGGGCGGACCGGCGGTCCTGCGCCGTCCGGGCGGGGGAGCCGCGGTCCGCCGCGAGTCCCTGTGAGCGCTCCCACGCATGGACTAGCCTCCTCGGCGTGACCTACGACGTGCGACGGGGCCCCGACCCCGAGGACGCCGGCCTCGAGCGCGTGACGCTCGTCTCGCCCGACGGCGTGGAGGCGGCCTTCCTGCCCGGCCACGGGATGCTCGGCACCAGCCTCTCCCTGTACGGCACCGAGCTGCTCGCCCGCCGCGGCGGCCTGCCCGCCCACCCGGAGAAGGGCTGGTCGTTCGGCATCCCGCTGCTCGCGCCCTGGGCCAACCGCCTGCGCACCCACGACCAGCGGGTCGGCGACGCCTCGTGGACCGTCGGGCCCGGCGCCATCCCGGACGACAACGGCCACCCGATCCACGGCCTGGTCGCCATGCTGCCGTTCGAGGTCGCGCGCGCCGAGGCGAGCGAGGGCGGCGCCGTGCTGCACGGGCTGCTCGAGTTCGGCCCCGACCTGCCGTCGTTCCCGTCGTTCCCGTTCCCCCACCACCTCGACGTCGAGATCCTGCTCGCCGGCCGGGTCCTGCGGGTCTCCACCACGCTGACGCCGACCGGCGACGCGGCCGTGCCGGTGGCGTTCGGCTGGCACCCGTGGTTCGACCTCGCCGACGTCCCGCGCTCGGAGTGGGTGGTCGAGGCACCGTTCACCGACCAGGCCGTCCTCGACGCCGAGAACCTGCCGACCGGCGAGGTGCTCGACGGCATCTTCCCGTCCGGCCCGCTCGCGGACCGGTTCATGGACGACGTGTGGCTCGGTGTCCCCTACCGTGCCGAGGCCTCGGTGTCCGGCGGCGGCCGCCGCGTGACGGTCCGCTACGTCGAGGGCTACGACGTCGCCGTGGTCTTCGCGCCGCTGATCTTCGACGCCGTGTGCTTCGAGCCGATGACCGCGCGGACGAACCCGTTCGACGGCTGGGACCGGCTGCGCGTCGTCGAGCCGGGCTCGTCGTTCACCGCGGTGTTCGAGATCGAGGCGGCGGACGGCGGCGCCTGACCGCTTGGTTAGGCTCACGCCGTGGTCGCCCCGTCCCCTGACGCGCACGTCGCGCCCGGATTCCCCGTCGTGGGCGTCGTGGGCGGCGGCCAGCTGGCGCGGATGATGCAGCAGCCCGCCATCGCCCTCGGCGTCGGGCTGCGCGTGCTCGCGACGTCGATGGAGGAGAGCGCGGCCCAGGCTGTGCGCGACGTCCGCCTCGGCAGCCACCACGACCTCGACGCGCTGCGCGCGTTCGCCGAGGGCTGCGACGTCATCACCTTCGACCACGAGCACGTGCCGCCGCTGCTGCTCAAGACCCTGGCCGACGAGGGCGTGGTCATCCGCCCGGGCGGCCGCGCGCTGGTGCACGCGCAGGACAAGCTCATCATGCGCGAGGCGCTCACCGCGGCCGGTGTGCCGTGCCCGCTGTGGGCCGCGATCGACGATCCCGCCCAGCTCGAGGCCTTCGGCGAGCAGGCCGGCTGGCCGCTGGTGCTCAAGACCTCGCGCGGCGGCTACGACGGCCGCGGCGTGTGGGTCGTCGACTCCCTCGAGGAGGGCCTCGCGCTCCTCGGATCGACCACGCTCGCGCCGGGGGCCCGCTGGCTCGCGGAGGAGAAGGTCGACTTCGTGCAGGAGCTCTCGGCGCAGGTCGCCCGCAGCCCGCACGGCCAGGCCGTCGCCTACCCCGTCGTCCGCACAGTGCAGACCAACGGCATCTGCACCGAGGTGGTCGCGCCGGCGCCCGGGCTCACCGACGACGAGGCCGTCGCGGCGCAGCAGGCCGCGCTCACCGTGGCCAAGGAGCTCGACGTCGTCGGGATGCTCGCCGTCGAGATGTTCGAGACCCGCGACGGCCGGGTGCTGGTCAACGAGCTCGCGATGCGGCCGCACAACTCCGGCCACTGGTCGATCGACGGGGCCATCACCTCGCAGTTCGAGAACCACCTGCGCGCCGTGCTCGACCTGCCGCTCGGCGACCCGTCGGCGATCGCGCCGCACTCGGTCATGGTCAACGTGCTCGGCACCGAGAAGGACGGCCTCTACCGTGCCTACCTCCACGTGATGGCGCGCGACCCCGGCGTCAAGGTGCACATGTACGGCAAGGACGTCCGTCCCGGCCGCAAGCTCGGCCACGTGACCGTCGTCGGGGACGACCTCGACGACCTGCTGGCGCGCGCCCACCACGCCGCCGACTACCTCGCGGGAGTCATCGATGAGTGAGCTGACCACGGCGATCGGCGGCGTGCCGCTCGTCGGGATCGTCATGGGCTCGGACTCCGACTGGCCGGTGATGAAGGCCGCCGCCGAGGCGCTCGCCGAGTTCGGCGTCTCGCACGAGATCGGCGTGGTGTCGGCGCACCGCATGCCCGAGGAGATGGTCGAGTACGGCCGCACCGCGATCGACCGCGGCCTGCGCGTGATCATCGCCGGCGCCGGAGGAGCGGCCCACCTGCCCGGCATGCTCGCCTCGCTCACACCGCTGCCGGTGATCGGCGTGCCGGTGCCGCTGGCCAACCTCGACGGCCTCGACTCGCTGCTGTCGATCGTCCAGATGCCCGCGGGCGTCCCGGTCGCGACGGTGGCGGTGGGCAACGCGCGCAACGCGGGGCTGCTCGCCGTGCGGATGCTCGCCTCGGGCGACGACGAGCGCGGCGCCAAGCTGCGCGAGCGGATGGCGGCCTTCCAGGCGCAGCTCAACCGCAGCGCGCGCGACAAGGGCGAGGCCCTGCGCAAGTCGCTGTAAGCGGCTGCGCCGCAAGCGATCAGCGGCCTCGGCCGCGCCCCCACTCGATGGCGGGGCAGCGGTCCATGACGACGTCGAGGCCCGCATCGCGCGCCCGGCGGGCGGCGTCCTCGTCGATCACGTCGAGCTGCAGCCACACCGCCTTGGCACCCACCGCGATGGCGGCGTCGACCACTTCGCCGACGCGGCGCGAGTTCACGAAGCAGTCGACGACGTCGATGGGCCCGATCGCGAACGCGGCGTCCTCGACGGTGGAGTAGCCCTGCTCGCCGTGGACGGTCTGCGCCCGCGGGTGGACCGGCACGATGCGCTTGCCGCGCGACTGCAGCAGCCGGGCGACGCCGTAGGCTGCACGCTCCTCGCTGTTGGACAGCCCGGCGACCACCCACACCGCGGTGTCGCGCAGCAGGCGGTCGACGACGGCGTCGTCGCCGTAGAGGTCGGGGTCGCGCATGCCGTCACCCTACGGCCGCACGCGGCCCGCCACGGTCAGCCCGCGACGCGTGGCCGGCTCTGCTGATCAGCCGGCGACGCGTGGCCGGCCCAGAGCCTTGAAGGTCCAGCCCGCCCCGATCCACGCCGGTGCGTCCAGCGCGTTGCGCGCATCGAGGATGCGCGCGTGCGCCACGACGCCGGCGAGGGCGACGGGGTCGATCTCGCGGTACTCGCGCCACTCGGTGAGGTGGAGCACGACGTCGGCGCCCTGGCAGGCCTCGAGCGCGGTGTCGCAGTACGTGAGCTGCGGCCGGGTGCGCCGGGCGTTCTCCAGGGCCTTCGGGTCGTGGACGAACACACGCGCACCGCGCTCGTGCAGCGTCGAGGCCACGTCGAGGGCGGGCGAGTCGCGGATGTCGTCGCTGTCGGGCTTGAACGCCGCACCCAGCACCGCGACGTGTGCGCCGGTGACGGCGCCGCCGAGCAGCTCATGGGTCATCTCGACCGCGCGGCGGCGGCGACGGCGGTTGATGTCGTCGACGTCGCGGAGGAAGTGCAGCGCCTCGTCGACGCGGAGCTCCTCGGCGCGGGCCATGAAGCCGCGGATGTCCTTGGGCAGGCAGCCGCCGCCGAAGCCGAGGCCGGCCTGCAGGAACCGGCGCCCGATCCGGGCGTCGTAGCCGATCGCGTCGGCCAGCGCCACGACGTCGGCGCCGGTCGCCTCGCAGAGCTCGGCCATCGCGTTGATGAACGAGATCTTCGTGGCGAGGAACGCGTTCGCGGCGTTCTTCACCAGCTGCGCGGTGGCGAGGTCGACGACGACCCAGGGCATGCCGTGGTCGAGCACCGGGGCGTAGAGGGAGGCCAGCTCCTGCTCGTCCTCGGGGCGCTCGACGCCGACGACCAGACGGTCGGGCGTGAGGGTGTCCTTGACGGCGAAGCCCTCGCGGAGGAACTCGGGGTTCCACGCCAGGCGCACCTGCTCACCCGCGGGGGCGATCTGGTGGAGGCGGTCGCGCACATGCTCGGCCGTGCCGACGGGCACGGTGGACTTGCCGACGACGAGGCACGGGTGGTCGAGGAGCGGGCCGAGGTTGTCGACGGCCGACCAGACGTACTTCAGGTCGGCGGCGTTGGAGCCCGGGGCCTGCGGCGTGCCGACGCAGAGGAACAGCACCTCGGCGCCGCTCGCGGCCTCCTCGTAGGAGGTCGTGAAGCGCAGTCGCCCGGTGGCGAGGGTGCGCTCGAGGAGCTCGTCGAGCTCGGGCTCGTAGAACGGCGTGCGGCCCTGCGACAGCAGCGCGACCTTGGCCTCGTCGACGTCGAAGCCGACGACGTCGTGGCCGATCTCGGCCATCGCGGCCGCGTGGACGGCGCCGAGGTAGCCGCAGCCGACGACGGTGATGCGGCGCGGGGCGAACGCGGGACGGGTGCTCTCGTTGCTGTTCATCAGGGCCAGGCTAGGGCGCGTTGGTTACGCGCAGTGAATCGTGGGGGCAGGGTCCACCCGGGCGGTCCAGGGCCTGTACGGAGCGCGATGCCGCGCTCACGCGGCGTCCACGCACCGCGCGCGGGGCAGGGCCCTCTCTGCGGGACCCTCGTCGGGTCGGCGGGGGACCGCGGGGTTACGTTAGTGATCGATCACATGGGATGCGCCGCCCCTGTACCCAGGGCGGCCGCGGACGAGCGAGGCGGACGACGATGGCGGGCAGCACGGACTTCGACCTCTACCGGCCGGCGGAGATCCACGACGAGCTGCGGGCGGCGGTCCGCGAGCTGGCGGAGGCCAAGATCGCCCCGCGCGCGGCGCAGATCGACGAGTCGCACGAGTTCCCCCTCGACGTCCTGGCGGCGCTGACGGCCTCGGACTTCCACGCGATCCACATCCCCGAGGAGTACGGCGGCGCGGGCGGCGACGCCCTGGCCGCGTGCATCGTGATCGAGGAGGTCGCGCGCGTCTGCACGTCGTCGTCGCTGATCCCCGCGGTGAACAAGCTCGGCACGATGCCGCTGATCCTGGGCGGCTCGGAGGAGGTCAAGCGCGCCTACCTGCCCAAGGTGGCCGCGGGCGAGGGGATGTTCTCCTACGCGCTGTCGGAGCCCGAGGCGGGCAGCGACGCCGGCGGCATGCGCACCACCGCGGTGCGCGACGGCGACGACTGGGTGCTCAACGGAGCGAAGCGCTGGATCACCAACGCCGGCGTCTCGGAGTACTACACGGTGATGGCGGTGACCGACCCGGAGAAGCGCACCCGCGGCGGCATCACGGCCTTCGTGGTGGAGAAAGGCGACGAGGGCTTCAGCTTCGGCGCCCCGGAGCGCAAGCTCGGCATCCACGGCTCGCCCACGCGCGAGCTCTACTTCGACAACGTGCGGATCCCGGACTCGCGCCGTGTCGGCGACGCGGGGGAGGGCTTCGCCATCGCGATGCGCACCCTCGACCACACCCGCGTGACCATCGGCGCGCAGGCGGTCGGCATCGCGCAGGGCGCGCTCGACGCCGCGGCCGCCTACGCCAAGGAGCGCCAGCAGTTCGGCAAGGCGATCGCGGAGTTCCAGGGCATCCAGTTCATGCTCGCGGACATGGCGATGAAGCTCGAGGCCGCGCGCCAGCTCGTCTACGTCGCCGCGGCGAAGTCCGAGCGCGAGGACGCCGACCTCACCTTCTTCGGCGCTGCCGCGAAGGCCTTCGCCTCCGACGCCGCCATGGAGATCACCACCGACGCGGTGCAGGCGCTCGGAGGCTACGGCTACGTCAAGGACTACCCCGTCGAGCGCTTCATGCGCGACGCCAAGATCACGCAGATCTACGAGGGCACCAACCAGGTCCAGCGCATCGTGATGGCAAGGAAGCTCCTCGAGCAGTACTGAGGCCGCACTGCCCCCTCGGCCATCGTCGTCAACGCCGGCGTGAGAGCGGCGAGGAGCGGGTTCCTTCACGGCGGGTTGGCTCGGCCGAGCGCCAGCGCAGCTGCCCCAGCTACCGAGCTGACGATGATGAGAACTCCCAACAGCTGTAGCGGAAAGAGCCGCTCACCGAGGATCCAGGCTCCCGCGACGACGGCCACAAGCGGTTGCGCGGTGTCGAGCAGCGACGCGCGGGCGGCCCCCAGCCGACGGAGGCCGGCGTAGTAGCAGCCCAGCGCTGCCATGAAGAGGACGGCCTGCCCCACCACCACCAGCCACGCCTGGGTCCCTGCTGGTACGGCTGCGCCCTCCCGGACCACAGCGGGTGCTATGGCTGCCACTGCCGAACCTGCCGTCACCCAGAGCGCCATCCGAAGCGGACCCATGTCCATCGACAAGCGTCCGGCCAGGAGCACGTACAGCGCATACCCGGCGGCAGTGATCAGGGCGAGAGCCGCGCCTGCCATCGAGACCGATGCTCCGGATCCGGGAAGCGTCAGCAGCGCCACACCCGCGAGAGCCCATAGCCCCAGCAGCAGATCCGGACGTGACGGCCGCGTGCGCTGGTAGGCCGCGAGACCCAGGACGACGAGCGTGGGATACACGTACGAGATGGCAACGGCCACGGAGGTGTCGATGAGGGCAAAGGACAGGTAGTACACGACGGTGTCCGGGCCGAGAACCACCAGCCCGAGGAGGAAGCCGAGCAGCGCCGTCCGGCGCCGCCGGGGCATCGGGAGCGGTGCGCGCTTACGCAGGATGAGCACGGAAAGTCCGAGCAGCAGTACCGCGACCACGCTCCGAGAGAACAACAGCGTCAGCGGCGGCACCGTTCCGTCGGCTAGAACGATCAGCGCGGGGATGCACCCGAACATGCAAGTCGACGCGACGACGAGAGCGATGCCCGTTGGCGCCGATGGGCGCCCCTGCGCCTTGTCCCGCGCACCAGAGGCGGGACGAGCCAGATCGTGCGCGCCGTCAGTCACGGGCCTCCGACGGCCAGGACAAGCCGACATCGACGGCGCGGTGCAGCCCTGCGGGCAGACGCCGCGAGGCGACGCCCACGTGCAGCATGCGCTGGGCTGTGGCCAGATAGGGGTCTTCCCGGAAGGCCCCGTCGAGGCGCAGGCGCAGCCAGCTGTCCCCGTGGATATCGAGCCGCAGCGACAGATCTGCGTCCGCAGCGATGTCGACCGTGGGGTGCCACACCAGCGTGACCGTGCGATCACCCTCGAGCCGCGCGGTGCAGCGCTGCTCGAAGCCCGTGGCCATGCCCGCGGGGATGACCTCGTCGGCGAGCACGACATCACGGTCCGAGTAGTCCGCGATGCGTGTCTCCTCGAGCGATTCGATCACGCACCCCACCGCCGCGGCGACGAGGTGGGCTGAGGCGGCGAGCGGGTAGGGGACGATCGATTCGACCAGCTCGCCCGACTCGCCGATCCCTTGCATGTGCCGGTTGGCGAGCGGCCAGGACCTGGCGTCTGACGGTTTGACCACGATCACGTCGCGCCAGCCTGGCGCCATGTCGAGAACAGTCGACGGTAGAACGTCGAGCACGAAGCCTGGATGCACCCCGGATGTCACGATGCGCGCCTCGCCGGCCTCAGCTGCGGCTTGGAGCCGGGCACCGCGGTCGGCCAGCTGAGTCGCGGGGTCGAAAAGCCCGGAGCTGGACACGACGTCGAGCCCGAGCCCGGCGCACGCCTCCAGGACATCGGACAGCTCGTCGCCTAGTGCGTGGCCGCAGTGCATGACGAGCGCAGGTCGCGACGCCGCGACCTCGGCGAGCGTCCGCGCGACGTGTACCCCCGGCGGCAGGCCGTCTGCCTCGTCCGGTCGCCCCGTGACGACAGCGGCCAGCCGGCACCCGGGGGAGTCCAGGCACACCTCGGCGGCCGCGCGGCCGAGCTTCCCGTAGCCCCACACAATCACTTCAGTCGTCATGGCCGGCCCTCTCGACTGGTGTGTTCGGCGGACGACGGCGTCTGCCCAAGGTCCGGCAGTGCGACAGGCCGCATGCGGCCCGTCACGCCTGTGCGTCCCACGAGCCTGCGCCGAGCCCGCGCTGGCGTACTGCTGCCTTGTCGATGCGCTCCGACGCGGTCTTCGGGAGCGCGTCCACGACCTCGACGTACCGCGGCGCAGCGAACATCGGGAGGTCTGGCGCGACATGCTCGAGCACGTCTCGGGGGAGGAGGCTGCTGCCCTGCCGCAGGACCACCAGGAGCGCGACTTCTTCCTCACCCACATCGGACGGCACGCCGATCGCGGCGGCCTCGAGCACGTCCGGGTGGCTGGTCGCGGCCTGCTCCACCTCCCATGCAGACACGTTCTCGCCCCTACGCCGGATGGAGTCCTTCTTCCTGCCGAGGTAGCGGTACTCGCGGTCCTCGCCCTCCACCAGGAGGTCGCCCGAGTGGAACCACTGGTTGCGCGACGCCGCGAGAGTGTCGGCGGGCCGGTTCCAGTACCCCTGCACGCTGACGAAGGGCTCGACCGGGCGGAAGCAGGCCTCCCCCACAGATCCGCGCGTCACCGGCACGTCGTGGTCATCGAGCAGAGCGAGCTGCATCTCGGGGACAACATCCCCGAGGGCCCCAGGCGGAGTGCGCTCGGTCGCGTGCAGGAGATAGCCGCACTCGGTCATCCCGTAGCCCTCGCGGAGCGAGACACCGAAACGCCTCTCGAAGGCGACCTGGATCTCCGACGGAGTCGAGGACCCCGGCGCAGCCCTGACGCGGTGATCGCGGTCGCGATCGCTCTCCGGCTGCTTGTAGAGCAGCCACAGCATCGTTCCTATGTACGAGAACAGGCTCGCGTCGTGCTCGCGGATCTCGTCCCAGAAGCGCGAAGCGCTGAACCTCAGGCCGAGGGCTGCGAGGGCGCCTGACGCGACGGCATTCTGCAGGTGGGCGCGAGCATCGATGTGGAACAGCGGCTGGACGCAGTACAGGACGTCTGCTGGCGTCATCTCCAGCAGGGTCGAGCCGCGTCGCCCCCAGACAGGCCAGTAGCGCTGGGGGATCATGACGCCCTTGGAGGCGCCAGTGGTGCCCGAGGTGTAGAGCACCGTCGCTGTCTCGTGGCCTCGGGGGCGACGCGCCGGCGCTGGCGAAGCACGGCCGACGGCGAGGAACTCATCGAACGTCAGATGCTGTACGGACGCAGCGAAGCGCCCTCGATCATGCTCGCCTTGCAGGCATACGACGAGCGCCGGATCCTCGACGAGCGATTCGGCCATCGTGTCCAGGTGCTCTGCCTGGCCGATCAGTACGCGCGGGGTGCAGTCGGCCAGCTGCGCGGCGAGAAACGTACCGCGGGCGGCGGCGTTCAGCGGCAGATCGATGGCCCCGGCGGCGCCGGCGCCGAGCCACGACCACGCGGCCTCCTCGCAGTTGCCGCTCATGATCGCGACGCGTTCTCCGCTGGTCCCACCGAAGGCTGTGAGCGCGGCTGCGATTGCCTGCACCTTCGCGAGCGCCTCGCCGACGCTGACGGTCGTCTGCTCGACGCGCAGCAGGGGCGCGGCCGCATCACGCTCCGCGGCACGCTCGAGCGCCGCCAGCGCCGTGTCGTCCTCGACACGCGTCACGACACGACCCTTCGGACGCTGGCAGGCCAGGAGTCATCAGGTGCCACGACGTCGCGCACATGCTGCAACTCGTTGACCGACACCACTCGTCGACGGCCGTCACGGCTTGCGAGCACACGGCTCACGCTCACGTAGTCCAACGGGAACGGCATCCCGCGAGGAATGCCGAGCACGTGCGCCAGGTATGCGTTGATGACGCCTCCGTGGCAGACGATCACGACGCTGCGGCGGCCGGGGTGCGCCCCAGCCACACCATCGATAGCGACGACGACCCGGTCCCGGAACCGGGCGGCTGCCACGTAGCGGGGCAGCTCGCCGGAGGCGATGGCCAGCCCGTCGGGATGCCGCTGCTCGATGGCCCTGTGGATGGGGACGTAGCCATGGCCCGCGACGTCGTACTCCTCGACACCGCGATCGACCCGGAGGTCGAGGCCGCGGGCTTCGGCGAGCGGCGCTGCAGTCTCGCGGGCGCGGGCGGCTGGGCTCGCGATCACCGCGTCGACGGCCTCGCCGTCCAGGGCCCGCACCAGCCGCTGCGCCTGCGCCAGCCCCTGCGGCGTGAGCGAGGGATCGGCACGGACCCCGGGCCGTGGAGGCTCGGCGAAGGGGAGCCCGTGGCGCACGAGGATCAGCTGCATCCAGTCTCCGTAGATGAGTCGGGCGTCCTGGGTGACCGACAAGTCACATCGACAGGCCGCCATCGACCGGGAGCACGGCCCCGGTGATGTACCCGGCCTCCTCCGTCGACAGGAAGCAGACGGCGGCGGCCATCTCTGCGGGGGCCGCGAACCGGCGCATCGGGATGGTCGCCTCCACGGCGCGCCGCTGATCCTCGGGGATCGATGCGATCATGCGGGTCTCGGCGTTCGGCGAGATGGCGTTGACGGAGACGCCGAATGCAGCCAGCTCCTTCGCCGACGTCTTGGTGAGGCCGATGATCCCGGCCTTCGCGGCAGCGTAGTTCGCCTGTCCGACGTTGCCGTGCAGCCCCGTGTACGACGTGACGTTGACGATCCGGCCATACTGCTGCGCGCGGAACTGCGGGACGGCGGCCCGGGTCATGCGGAAGGTCCCACCGAGGTGGACCGCGAGCACGGCGTCCCAGTCCGCGTCCTCGATCTTCCACAGCATCTTGTCCCGGAGGATCCCCGCGTTGTTGACGAGGATGTCCAGCCGCCCCGTGCGCTCGACGGCCTTGGCCACCACGCGTGCGGCATCGGCCGTGCTGCTGACGTCGGCCTGCAGCCCGACGGCACCGAGCGCTGCCGCGGCCTTCTCGACCTCGTCGCCGTCGTGGTCCACGAGCACGACGGCTGCGCCTCCGTTCTGGAAGGCCCTGGCCAGCTCCAGGCCAATGCCCCGCGCGGCGCCCGTGACGACCGCGGTCCTGCCGGCGAAGGTGTACGTGATGTTGCCCATATCGGGTTCGCCTCTCGTGAACAGCGTCTAGAGGAGGTCGGGGTCGAGGTCGCGGCACAGCGGCTCGCGCCGCGAGACGACATGAAGCCACGCCGGGATCCGGGGAAGCTCGTAGGCGAAGAAGTAGCTCATCGCCGCGACCTTCCCGGGGGCCTCCGGCGAGGAGCTGCGCAGCGCGGCGACGGCGATGTCGAGCCAGATCCAGGCCAGAACCGCGTGGCCGAAGGCCTGCAGGTACGCCGTCGCGTTGGGCAGCGCATCCTGAGGGTCATCAGTGGCCCAGGCGTCCTCGGTCGCCGACTCGATCCCGTCCCATGCCTCGGCAAGCGCAGCCGCCTGGAGCTCCAGCCCTGACTCCCGTGCCGCCTCGACCGTCTCGCCGACCCGGTCGAGGAGTGCGCGCAGCGCCGATCCGCCGTCCGCCCGGACCTTACGCCCCAGAAGGTCGAGCGCCTGGATGCCGTGGGTTCCCTCATGGATCATGTTGATGCGGTTGTCCCGCCAGTACTGCTCCACCGGGAAGTCCCGTGTGTATCCCGATCCGCCGAGCACCTGGATCGCCAGGCTGTTGGCCTCCAGGCACCATTCGCTCGGCCAGCTCTTGACGACGGGAGTGAGGATGCTGAGAAGCGTCGAGGCCGTCGCCGCTTCCTCGGGCGAGCCTGTCTCCTGCTCGTCGAGCAGCCTGGCCGCGAACAGGCCCAGGGCGATCCCGCCCTCGGCATACGACTTCTGGGCCAGGAGCATCCGCTTGACGTCTGCGTGCTCGATGATCGGAACCTGCGGCTGCGAGGCGTCCTTGCCCGCCCGCGTCATCGGCCGGCCTTGGCGACGGCTGCGCGCGTACTCGAGCGACGCCGCGTACCCGGCGAACCCCAGAGCCGCAGCCGACAGGCCGATCTCGATGCGCGCGGCGTTCATCATGTGGAACATCTGTCGAAGGCCGTCGCCGGGCCGGCCCACGAGGTAGCCGACCGCACCGGCCTCGCCGCGCGGGCGGTGATCTCCATCGCCGAAGGCCAGGGCCGTGTTGGGGATGCCCCGGGCGCCGAGCTTGTGGTTGAGGCCGATCAGGGTTACGTCGTTGTGCTCGCCGAGCGAGCCGTCCCCGTGCACGAGGTAGCGGGGCACGATGAACAGCGAAATGCCCTTGGTCGAGGGGTCGATCCCCCCGTCCGGCCCCGGCGTCTTGGCGAGCACCAGGTGGACGATGTTCTCGGTGAGCTCGTGCTCGCCGGAGCTGATCCACATCTTGCTGCCGAACACGCGGTAGCGCGGGCCGAACGGATCGGACTCGTACTCGGCGCCATCGGGCAGAGCCTTCGTCGTGATGTCGGACAGGGAGGATCCCGCCTGGGTCTCCGACAGGCACATGGTCCCTGCCCAGCGGCCGGACAGCAGCGTCCGCGCGAAGACCTCCTTCTGCGTCTCGCTGCCGTGCGCCAGCAGCAGCGAGGCATTGGCCTCCGTCAGCATGCAGGGGAGCAGGGCGCCCACCGAGCAGTAGATCGGCAGCTTCGCCGCGAAGTCGATCACGCGGGGCAGCTGCTGGCCATCCCAGGTCGAGTCGTGCGATGCGAGCATGAACCCGGCATCGACGTAGGCGTCCCACGCCGCCTGCGTCTCCTTCGGAAGCGAGACCCGTCCATCGACGATGACGGGCTCGTGATCATCGCTGATCCTGTTCGCGGGCTCGAAGATGTCGGCTGCGATGTCAGCGGCTCCCTCGATGAGCATGCGGAACGTCTCGGTGTCGTGGTCGGCGAAGCGTTGGCGCGAGAGCAGCGCCGACGTCCGCAGCCAGTCGTTCACGAGGAAGCCCAGCGTGGGCACCAGCTTCCGCTGCAACGGTGTGGTCGTCATGTCATCCCTGCTTCGCTGCTCGAGCCGCCGCTTGCTTCTTGATCTCCGCCTTGCCGAGTGCGGCCTTGTGCACCTCGTCGGGGCCGTCTGCGAAGCGGAGCATCCGGCTGTTGGCGAAGTCGAGGCCCAACGGGCGATCCTCGGTGAGGCCTCCGCCTCCATGGACCTGGATCGCCTTGTCCACGATCCATTGCACGGTGGACGGGGTCGCGATCTTGATCGCCTGGATCTCGGTGTGCGCAGCCTTGTTGCCCACGGTGTCCATGAGCCAGGCGGTCTTGAGCACCAGGAGCCGCAGCTGCTCCACCTTCACCCGTGACTCAGCGATCCATTCGCGGATGACACCCTGCTCGGAGAGCGGCTTGCCGAACGCCACGCGCTCGTCAGCGCGCGCGCACATCAGCTCGATCGCACGCTCGGCGATCCCGATGGAGCGCATGCAGTGGTGGATGCGCCCCGGGCCGAGCCGCGCCTGGGCGATCGCGAATCCGTCGCCCTCAGCGGCCAGGATGTTCCACGCCGGAACCCGGACATCCTCGAACAGCAGCTCGCCGTGCCCTCCGTGCTCGTGGTCGTCGTAGCCGAGGACGGTGAGCGGCCGGACCACGGTCACGCCGGGCGTGCTCCGCGGCACCAGGATCATGGACTGCTGCCGGTGGCGGTCAGCCGTCGGATCGGTCTTGCCCATGACGATGAAGATGGCGGCGTTGGGATTCATCGCCCCGGTCGACCACCACTTGCGGCCGTTGATCACGTACTCATCGCCGTCGCGCTCGATCCGGCACTGGATGTTCGTGGCGTCGGAGGAGGCGACGTCGGGCTCTGTCATGCAGAACGAGGAGCGGATCCGCGCCTCCAGGAGCGGCTCGAGCCACTGCTCCCGCTGCTCCGGAGTTCCGAACAGATGCAGCGTCTCCATGTTGCCGGTGTCCGGTGCCGCGCAGTTCATGGCTGGCGGCGCCAAGTTGATGCTGCGACCGCTGATCTCGGCCAGCGGCGCGTACTGGAGGTTGGTGAGGCCCCCGCCGTGGTCACCGGGCAGGAAGAGGTTCCAGAGCCCGCGCCGGCGCGCCTCTGCGCGCAGCTCGGCCAGGACAGGGACGGAGTCCCACGCCCATCGATCGTCCAGCTCGGCGAGCTGCGCAGCGAAGACCGGCTCCGCGGGGTAGACGTGCGAATCCATGAAGTCCAGCAGGTTCTCGCGGAACTCGATGGTCTTGGCATCGAATGCGAACTCCATCAGCGGTACTCCTTCATGGCCGTCAAGCCGCAGTCGATGACCGGTTCGACCAGCCGGCCGACGTCGTCGAAACCCTCTCCGAGCGTCTGCCCTTGCAGGTGCCGGTAGTGGATGCCCTCGAGGATGGCCGCGAGCTTGTATGCGGCGAGCCCGAGGTAGAAGCCGAACCCCTCGGCGGACCTGCCTGAGGCATCGCAGTACCGGCTCAGCACCTCGCCGGTGCTGAGGAATCCGGGTGCGGCGGCGGCGTCGGCGAGTGCCGGGCTCGTGCCCATCGTGGTGGCGAGCCTCTGATAGATCCCCAGCAGCGCCACATCGGTGAGCGGGTCGCCCAGCGTCGCCATCTCCCAGTCGATCACGGCGGCGATCCGATCGTCGTCATCGACCAGCACGTTGTCGAGCCGGTAGTCCCCGTGGACGATTGCCGTCGCCGACTCGGTCGGGACACTGGCGGCCAGCTGATGGTGCAGCTGTGGCTCCCCCTGCAGCGGGCGGCTCCTCGACGCATGCATCTGGTGCCTCCACCGGGCGACCTGCCGACCGAGGAAGCCCTCAGGGCGGCCGAAGTCCGCGAGCCCGACGCTCGCCGGCTCCACTGCGTGCAGGGCGACCAGGACGTCGACGAGCTGCTCGGACATCCGCCGTACGCGCGCGGTGCCGAGGGGCTCGAGCTGGGTCCTGAACCGGTAGGCAGCGCCGCTGACGAACTCCATGACGTAGAAGGGGGCGCCGATCACTGATACGTCCTGACACAGGGCGTAGGTGTGCGGCACCGGGACTGCGGTCGGCCCGAGAGCCGTCATCACCCGGTGCTCGCGGGACATGTCGTGCGCTGTCGCGAGCACGTGGCCCAGCGGTGGCCTGCGCAGGATCCACGCGTCGCCGCCGTCCCGCAGCAGATATGTCAGGTTGGAACGGCCCCCCTCGATCAGCTCGACCGAGACGTCACGGCTGAGCTCTCGACCCACCACCTCGACGAACCAAGGTCGGAGCCCTTCGAGCTCGATGCCCTGGACGGAGGCGCTGCTGATCCCTGTCATGGCACCAGGTACCCGAGCGATTCGACCACGCACACCGGCTTGGCGCCGCCCTCCCGCTCGACCGAGATCCGGTAGGTGCAGAGGAACCCGTCCCCGAAGGGCTCGAGGCTCACGACCTCGACACCGGCACGGACGCGCGAGCCCACGGGCAGCGGCGCGGGGAAGCGGACCTTGTTCGACCCGTAGTTGATCTCCATCGCGAGCCCGTCGACGCGCATGACCTCCCACGCGAGCTTGGGCGTGATCGACAGGGTGAAGTAGCCGTGCGCGATGGTGGACCCGAACGGACCCTCCTTAGCTCGCGCGGGGTCGACGTGGATCCACTGGTGGTCGCCCGTCGCATCCGCGAACAGGTCGATCTGCTCCTGGGTGACGTCGTGCCAGCCCGACCATCCGACGTGGGTCCCGACCGCTGCGCGCAGCTCGTCGATTCCGGAGAACACCCTCATGGCTGGATCCGCCTTCCTCCATGCGGCACCGTTCGCCGCAAGGCCTTCATCGAGCGCCTCCGACGGGCTCGCTCTTCTGCTGCAGACGATTGACGCCTGCAAGCCACCGATCGAGATCGCCGCTCTTGCGGGCCACGTACTCTCGGGTCTCGGGATGCGGCAGGATCAGGAAGGACTCGCTGTCGAGGGCCGCGCGTACAACAGCGGCCACGTCCTCCGGCTCGAGGAGCCCGTCGTCCGACACACCTGAGATCCCGCCTGAGCCCTCGAGCATCCTGGTCCGGACGCCCTGCGGGCAGAGCACCTGGACGACCACGCCCCGGTGCCGGTACGTGGCGGAGAGCCACTCGGCGAAGGCGACGGATGCGTGCTTGGTGACCGAGTACGTGGGAGCGTCGAGCAGCGTCAGCAGTCCTGCCGCGGAGGCCGTGATGACGAACCTGCCCGCGCCGCGCTCGACGAAGCGAGGGACCAGCAGGCGCGCGGCTCGCACGTGCGACATCACGTTGACCTGGTACGAGAGGTCCCAGTCCGCCTCCGGCGCCTGCAGGGTGCGGCCTCGGTCCACGCCCGCGTTGGAGAACCACACATCGATGTCGCCGAGATGATCCGCCGCAGCAGCGACCAGGTCTGACACAGCCTGCTGCGACCCCACATCCCCGATGACTGCGATACCGCCGATCATGCGGGCGACCTCATGCGCGGCGGCGGAGTCGCGGTCGTTCACCACGACCCGGGCGCCGTCCTCCGCCAGGCGCTGGGCGATGGCTTTGCCGATGCCCGATCCTGCCCCGGTGACCACGGCGCCGGCGCCGTGCAGCTGCACGTCACTCACCACCCGTGAGCATGAGGCCCCCGTCGATCACGAGCGTCTGGCCGGTGATCCACGACGCCTCATCCGAGAGCAGGAAGGCGACGGCACTGCCGACATCCGAGGGAACGCCGAGACGCCCGAGCGGATAGCCTGCCGCGACCTCTTGCTCGCGGCCGTCGTACAGGGCCGCCGCGAACCGGGTCTTGATCACTGCCGGGGCCACCGCGTTGACCCGCACCCGCGGAGCCATCTCAAGTGCGAGGTTGGCCGTCAGGTGCATGAGCATCGCTTTGCTCGAGCCGTACAGCCCGATGCCCGGAGCGGGTCGCACACCGGAGGTGGAGGCGAGGTTGACCACCGCGCCGCCGTGCTCCGACATCCAGTGCCGGTAGGCCTGCTGCGTCCACCCGATCGCGGCCACGCAGTTGACCTCGAGGATCTTGCGGGCGGCTCCGAGGTCGAGCTCCATGAGCGGCCCGTAGACGGGGTTGATCCCCGCGTTGTTCACCAGGAGGTCGACGCTCCCGAACTCCTCCAGCGCCGCGTCGACGACGTCGTTCTGATGAGCTGCGTCGTCGGCGCGCCCCGCGACGGCCAGTACCCGGCCGGGACGGTTCAGCTGGGCGACGGCGTCGTCAAGAGCATCCTGCTTGCGGGCTGTGACGATCACCCGGGCTCCCTCGTCGAGCAGCCGTTCGGCGATGGCGAGCCCGATGCCGCGGCTCGCACCGGTGACGACTGCCGTCTTGCCCGCAAAGCGACCGGTGGCGGCCGCAGCGGAGGGGCTCACGAGAGCCGCTCCAGGATCATGGCCATCCCCTGGCCGCCTCCGACACACATGGTCTCGAGTCCGAACTGCTTGTCGTGGTGCTGCAGCGAGTGGATCAACGTGGACGTGATGCGTGCCCCGGTCATGCCGAAGGGGTGGCCGACGGCGATGGCACCGCCGTTGACATTGAGGCGGTCCCAGTCGATCCCCAGCTCCCGTGCCGATGGGATCACCTGGGCGGCGAACGCCTCGTTGATCTCGACCAGGTCGATGCCGTCGATCGTCATGCCTGCGCGCTCCAGCGCACGACGCGACGCTTCCACCGGCCCGAGTCCCATGATCTCGGGCGACAGACCGCTGACGCCCGTGCTCACGATGCGGGCCAACGGGGTGATTCCCAGCTCCCGCGCACGCACATCGGACATGACGACCACGGCGGCGGCGCCGTCGTTGAGAGGGCAGCAGTTCGCCGCCGTGACAGTCCCATCCGGCCGGAAGACGGGCTTGAGACTTGAGACGCCCTCCATCGTCACGCCCGCGCGCGGGCCGTCGTCTGCCGAGACGACCGTCCCGTCGGGCAGCGTGACCGGCGTGATGTCTCGGGCCCAGAAGCCGTCCGCGATGGCCTGCTCTGCCAGGTTCTGGCTCCGGACGCCGAACTCGTCCTGCTCGGCCCGGCTGACCTGGGCGAGGAGCGCGACGTTCTCCGCGGTCTGGCCCATCGCGATGTAGACGTCGGGCAGCTCCCCGTCCTCGCGAGGGTCATGCCACTCGTGGGCGCCCTGCGCCCGCGCTGCAGTGCGCGCCTCAGCCTCAGCGAGTGCCGGGTTGTTGGTCCCCGGAAGACCGTCGGCCATGCCGCGGTCGTAGCGGCTGACCGTCTCGACCCCGGCCGAGATGAACACATCGCCCTCGCCCGCCCGGATGGCGTGCATCGCCATGCGCGTGGTCTGGAGGCTGGAGGAGCAGTACCGGTTGACGGTCACGCCAGGAAGCTGGTCCATCCCCGCCAGAACGGCCACGGCTCGGGCCAGGTTGTTGCCCGATTCGCCCGCAGGCTGTCCGCAGCCCAGCATGAGGTCGTCGATGTCGCCGGCCTCGAGCTGCGGCACCTGCCGCAGCGCCGCCTGAACCATCTGGACCGTGAGGTCGTCGGGCCTCAGGGATGCCAGGGATCCCTTGACCGCCCGCCCGATCGGCGAACGGGCGACGGAGACGATCACTGCCTCGGGCACGGGGGCTCTCCTCGTTGACTAAGCGCTTGGACGGGTAGCATGGGGTGCTGGTCGCCCGCGAGGGACGTGCGACGGCATCGAGCAGCGGCTCACAGTCAAGGGGTGCTGATGTCCGAGGAGCGCGCGGTCTCGAAGGCCGACGTCACCCGCTCGCGACTCCTGGAGGCGGCCGAGACCGCGTTCGCCAGCAAGGGTTTCCACGGCACGACGACGAGAGACATCGCGTCGGCGGCGGGCATGTCGCCGGCGGTGCTGTACGTCCACCACAACTCCAAGGAGGAGCTGCTCTACCAGCTCAGCCGGTCCGGGCACGACGAGGCGCTTCGCGTCACGCTCGCGGCCCTCGCCTCCTCGGACGACCCCGTCGTCCAGCTCCGCCGGTTCCTCTACGACTTCGCTCTGCACCATGCCCGGTCGCACACCATGTCGCGCATCGCCAACTACGAGCTGCCCGCCCTCAGCGAGGAGCACCTCGCGGAGGTGATGGTGATCCGACGCGCGATCTCCCGGGCTGTCCGGGACCTCATCGACAGGGGTGTTGCCGCGGGGGTCTTCGTGGTCCCGTCGCCGCGGATGGCGGTGCTTGCACTCATGTCCATGAGCATCGACATCGCCCGCTGGTACACCGACGACGTCATCGATCCGGAGGACATCGCGGCCGCCTACGCGGACATGGGCGTGCGCATGCTCGGTGCGCACTGACCGTGCACCTCCATTGCATGCCGGCGCGACGCCTCTGCTCTCCACGTCACGACGGTCCCAGGTCGGTCGCTGCTGACGGCCGCTCCGGCCGCGAAGACAGCCCGGCAGGGGGATGTCATGCGCCTCCGGTGATCGACGCACCGGTGCTGCGCCGCTCCCGCAGAGATGCCGCCGCGATGGCGGTGATCACCATCCCGACGCCGACGACCTTCATCGCCGTGACGCTCTCGCCGAGCAGAACGGCACCGGCAACGAGAGCGACGGCCGGCTGGATGGTGTCGCTCGTCGATGCCAGTGCCGGGCCGAGGCGCGCCAATCCTGCGAAGTAGGCGGTCATCGCGACCGCGAGCAGCAGCGACTGCAGCAGCACCTGCCGCCAGGCCTCAGGCGAGCCGAGCGGTGTGAGCTGGCCTGTGAGCACCCCGATCGTGCCGACCGTCAGCGCCACCCCGGCCTGCACCTGGACAGCCATCGCCATCGGCGGCGTGTCCTGCACGAGCCGGTTGGCAAGCAGCACGTAGAGCGAGTAGACCGTGATGCATCCCACCAGCATGATCAGCCCGACGGCCTCGATGCGCCCCGCTCCCGACGACAGTGTCATCGCGGCCACGCCGCCGAGCGCGAGCAGCGACAGCAGCAGTTCAGACATCTGCGGCCGACGCCTCGCGAAAGCTGCCATCAGGATGAGGACGACGGTCGGGTACAGGAAGCCGATCGCGACAGCGATCGACGTCTCGACGTAGGCGAGGCTGCCGAAGAAGAGCAGGACGTCGGCCGACAGGAATGTCGCGCCGATGAGGACGCCACGACGTGGCCGGCCGCTCAGGACCGTGCGCCCACGACCACTGATGGCGAGAACGAAGGTGAGGATCGCAGCCGTGATCACGGCGCGGTACGTCAGCAGGTCGATGAGCGACACGGTGGACCGGCCCAGAGCCACCACAGCTGGCGTGATCGCGTAAGCCACGGCGCCGCCGACCACGAGGGCGAGACCGGTCCACAGGCGCTTCCCGTGGAGGGCGGGGACGGCTGCGACCGGCTGGTCGGGGCTCACGTCCGCCGCCCTTCCCGTGGGGTCGTTGTGCGGCGGCGGAGCCGACGCTCTCGCGCCTGCCGGCCCGGCGGATGTGCGATCAGGCGACGAGCCCGAGCTCACGTGCCCTGCTGGCGGCCTGCGCGCGGTTGCGCACGCCGAGCTTCTTGTACAGAGCGCTCGTGTGCTGCTTGACGGTGTGACGCGACAGGAACAGCTGCGCGGCGACCTCGGGGTTGGAGAGCCCGCTGACGAGGTGGCGCAGCACCTCGCGCTCGCGCGGGGATAGGGCGACGCTGGCCTGGTCGTCGTCCCTGCGCGGGAACACGCGCCCGCCGAGCGCCACCTGGCGAGTGGCGGAGACGACTCCCTGGGCCGGGATGTTCTTGGGGATGAACCCTGCGGCGCCATGGGCTGTGGCCTCGGACACCGAGACCCTGCCCTGGGAAGACATGAGGACGATGCGCGCGTGCGGGCTTGCGGCCCGGATCCGCCGCGCGAGATGCAGACCGGAGTCGGTGCCGAGCGCGAGCTCGATGATGACGACATGCGGCCGGTGCCGGCGAACCAGCTCGAAGGCGGCATCGGCGGAGCTGGCGGAGTAGCAGGACTCGACCCACTCCTCATGCATGAGAAGCGATCGCAGGCCGGCCTGGACCAGCTCGCAATCATCGACCACGAGCACGCGGTGCCTGCGGTTGGCCACCGGCTCCTGGACAACGGACAGCTCGCGTCCGAGGTGCATGTCCTGCGACATCGGGCCTCCCATGGCTGATGGATCGCCGCCGAGTGCACCATAAGCGAGCGCTTAGTCAATGACAAGGATCTGGCGGAGAAAGTTGC
>Ga0233425_10003337_pt1 | contig 29294 bp, 36 predicted proteins | sample Watercolumn_Towu_2_FD_181712 | JGI IMG/M metagenome (GOLD analysis project Ga0233425, IMG submission 181712) | Freshwater microbial communities from Lake Towuti, South Sulawesi, Indonesia - Watercolumn_Towuti2014_140_MG | ecosystem: Environmental > Aquatic > Freshwater > Lake | place...
GAAGGTGTCAGCGCCGCGCATGAACGTGGGATTGTATGGAGTCCTCAGATTAACGATTCAGCAAGTCGTCGCGCTGACGTTCGCTGCCGGTATTTCAGCAGCCTGTTAAGAGCCTCCAAGATGTGCTCAACCATTTCTTCATATGTTTCACGTCGTGGCTTGTCATCTCCATAGAGTTCGTATAAGTCCTCGCAATTATCGTTTAGTAGACGTATTTTTCGCTCAACTATAACGTCTGCGACACAATATAGCACCTTACCGGCAGTCCTTATGTGAAGCGAAGTTTCCGGCGTGATGTGATGGGTCCCCTTGATCCCACTTCCAACGAAGACTAGTTCTCCGGATCGTGTTTGTCGCCAATCTTTCTCGAATAGGTGATCGTAGTGTGGGCCGAAAGTATATTTTCTTGTGCCCTCTGAGATGTCTTCCTCTACGTCTAGGGGCGTTTGCCCATAACTGTCATTATTATTGGTATTGCTTGATTCGTCGTCGATATCCAAATCTATCGAGTCAATCTCGTCAATTGATTCTTGATGGCCGCCGTCTTTAGAGACTGTTTTGTTGTTCTCAGCGTAGATCTCGTTAGCGATCTTTGCGTGGAACGATAATCCGCCCATTTCTTGCGACGCAAGCAACCGGATTGCAGACCTGCTCCCCGACTTCACAGCAATTCTTTGCTTATCGTTAAGACCCGATTTTTTCATAAACCCATCGGGGTCGCTAATGTAAGCTTCATAATTTTCAGGGTCAGCCAAAGTCACGAGAAAGTCCGTCAGCGGCATGGACATAGTGGTTCTCCATTTATTGTTGCTTACCTGTGGAGCCCAAGAGGTTGGGAAATCGTTATTAAAATGCGAAGATTGCGGGACTTGCCTTTCGTCGGGGCGGCATTCCGTTGTTAATCGTAGAAGATCAACTTATTCTAGGTATCCTCCATAAGGATGAGAGGAACTTGCGATTCGAGTATTAATCGTCGCTGTTCATTTCTCTAATGTCTGATGTAAATATTTGTTATTCTCTGTTCCATCTTGGCACATGCAGCAGTTGGCTAGCTAGGGTGACGAATGAAACAGATCCGCTGGGCAGCGCAGCGTGTTCAATACGCAGATACGTCTAAAGTCTCGGGGACGCCAACCGCGCCGGAACGTTGAGCTTTCTCTCAAGGCCAACGACGCTGCAGTCCTGTGTCCACACCGGAAAGAGTGACGCTTGTCCGCCGCAGGAAACTTAGGTATGCTCTGCGCACCTACCGCGTCCTAGACGCATCGACTCCGCACCTTCTGGTGCCAGCTTCTGCAGTACGGTGGCCGGCCAGCATCGCCTGGTAGTCCATCCTTCCATCCCATCGGGAACCACGTTCCCGGTGCGGCAACGGGTTCCCCATTTCCGCGAGAACCCAAGAATGCAAAACCCCACTGTCGTTATCGGCAAGATCCGTCCTGGCTGCAACCCGCGCAAGTACTTCGACGCGGCAGAAATGGCTGAACTGACCGAATCCATTCGCGTGGATGGTGTCATCCAGCCAATCCTCATTCGTCCCATCGAGGACGAAGAGAACGGCCATGAGTACGAGGTGGTAGCCGGCGAACGCCGCTACCGCGCTGCGCTTGCCGCACACGGCGACGGGTACGACATGCCCGTCAATATCAAGGTCCTGACGGACGCCGAAGCTCGTCGCTATGCGCTCATCGAGAACGTACAGCGCGCCGACATGGCGCCGTCGGAGGAGGCGGCATCGGCGGCTGAGATTGTCGGTCAGCTGAAAGGCGACCGCGACGAAGCAGCCCGCGAGCTTGGCTGGTCGCGCTCCACGCTCGAGAAACGCCTGGCACTCATGAACTGCAGCGAATCCGTTCTGGAAGCGCTCAACACCCGTACCATCCAGCTCGGTCACGCCGAACTGCTGGCCACGCTCGCCAAGGACAAGCAGGACAAGCTTCTGCCGGTCATCGTGAGCGAGAAGAAGCCCGTCGCTGAACTGAAGAAGACCATCGAGGCCGCCGCGTGCAGCCTCGAATCGGCAATCTTCGACAAGACGGAGTGCGCGGCATGCCCGCACAATTCTTCGTTGCAAACGGAAATGTTCGGCGAAGCCATTGCCAGCGGCAATTGCACAAACCGTGCATGCTACGACGGGAAACTAGGCAAGAAGCTCGAAGGCATTGCCTATGGGCTGAAAGACGAGTATCCCATCGTGCGCATCATCCGCCCGGGCGACAACCACACCCGCATCCAGTTGAAGGTCGAAGGCCCGACTGGCGTCGGCGAGGAACAGGCGAAAGCCTGCCACGCGTGCCAGAACTTCGGTGCCGCTGTCAGCGGCCTGCCTGACTCCATGGGCAAGGTCTACAGCGGCCAGTGCTTCGATACGGTGTGCAACCAGCAAAAGGTTGCTGCCCGCATCAAGGCTGAGAAGGAAGCAGCCAAGCCAACCACTGCCAAGCCGGCCGCCGGGGGCAAGGCGGCACCGGCCAAGAAGGGCGATTCGACAGCCTCGGCTGCCGAGAAGCCCGTAACCGCGATCAGCGAATCCGACAAGGTGAAGAACTATCGCACTGCGCTCTGGCGCAAGGCACTGCGCAAGGAGGTCGCACAGAACGCCGAACTGGCGAACTCGTATCTCCTGGCCGTTGCTCTGAACGGGCTGGCGCGAAATATCGCCGGCGATGTGATGGGCAAGTTCTTCGAAAAGCTGACCGAGCAGAAGTCGTCTTCGACGCTACAGGGTTGCCTCACGGCCATCCACGCGTTGGATGACCAGAAGCGACAGCAACTGACGATCGGCCTGACCGTGGCTGCAATCGACGGCGTGGAGGTGAGCAACCTCCGCGAACTCTGCCGGCATCACAAGCTCGACCTGAGCCCTCACTGGAACCTCCAGAACGCGCAGGATTTTCTGGAAATGCTCACCAAGTCGGAGATGAAGGTTCTCGCCGACGAGATGGGCATCCGCAAGGCGCTGGGCGATCAGTTCGCCAAGCTCTTCAACAAGCCCAAGCCGGAAGTCATTGCCGGACTGCTGGCGGTGAAGGACTTCGACTACACCGGCAAGGTGCCGAAGGTCCTGCACTACTAGTCGTTCACCTATCCAACCCATCCAGAGGGCGCCATTGGCGCCTTCTGTCTTTTCCCATTTCCCAATCCATTTCACCTATGTTCACTGAACTTGCACCCCTCGTGCGTGCGGCCGACAAGGTCGTGCTCACCCTGACCATGACTGGCGACGCGATGACCGTAGTTGTCATGCCCGTCATCAAGAACGCCGCTGACGCGGCCCTGACCATGCCGCTGTCGCTCACCGCGACGCCGGCGGAACTGGATGCCGAGTTCGCCGCAACCCTGACTGGCGTGACGGATGCGCACCGCTCGCTCGCCGAACAGGCGGAAGCCACCAAATCCATACTGGATGCTGCGAAGTCGACCCAGTCTTCCAAGGCAACGAAGGCGTTGGCCAAGGCGGCGTCGCCTTCGGGCGGTGCTGCGGATGATGGCGACGACGATGCCGAAGAGGCTGGATCGACGGCGGCCGATGCGAAGGTGGAGGCGAAAGCCGACACCGCCGCACCGGCGAACACCGGTACCGACCTCGCATCGCTGCTGTAAGGAGAATCGCCATGGCACTCGAAGTCACCAAGCTCACGCGCGTGTTTTCCTACAACGGCATGACGCTGCCGGATGTGAGTCCGCAGTTCTCGCCCGACCAGGTGCGCGATGTCTATTCCGCCCAGTATCCCGAGTTGACCACCGCTGCGGTGGACGGACCGGAGGTAAAGGACGGTGTTGCTCGCTTCACGTTCGTGCGCGCCGCTGGCGCCAAGGGCGCGGCATGCGCAAATCTGACCTGACGAAGGCACTGGTCACCGGCCAGTTCCCGACAACCACGGAGCCGCCCGAAAGGGCGGTTTTTTTACATTCTGAGGAGACTCAACAATGCTGTTCGATCCTCGGTCGTTTGTTCCATCAATCGATGCGGGACAATCCGGATGGACGCCTGCGCGACAGCATCCCGTTGCCCGACGTCGACCTGCCCATGATTTTCTGACGCTTCCTACGGTCCCCAAGGAAGCTCCGGCCCGCGCGCTTCTGACCTTTGGGGATGAAGTTGACGTAGGCGAGCTGGTCCGTAAGCAGTTCGAGGCCGGCGTCATCAAGGCGAGCCATGTGTCCAATCCGACAAGCGCGGGGGATGCGTTCGCTCAAGCAGTCCATGCATGGCTGGCGAACCGTATCCCCGAGACTAAGGTTCTGAGTTTCGACTTTGTGCTGATTGACCAAGCGGCAGTCGATATCGAGATATCCGAGTTCGGGTTCGACATGCAAGAGCGTTCACCCCTGTATCTCGGCATCCGTCTCGAAGAGGAGACAGTCTATACGCTCACGGCAGAACGTGCCGATGCGCTGCGTCTTATGGACCCGTCACTGGTGTACATGACATTCCACCTGATTCGTGCAGCCGCCAGTAGATCGCTTCACATCCGCACTCCCGATGACCTGCTTGATATGTTCGGGCGTTGGCACTGGGACTACGAAATACTCACCGACGACGAAGATGCGCGAGCGCATCTGAAGGAGCGGTTTGGGGACGATGATCCCGACATTGATCGATATCTGCCGTCCGTGGTGCGGGCCGCGCTTGCCCCCGATGAGGTGCTTCCAAAGTGGCAGTGGATTCAGGCTGACCGGCCGCTCAAGCTGCTGAGTCGCCGAAGGCTGCGTCAGCTTGCTCGCGTCGGCCAGGATGACTGGCGAGGCAGTCTGTGCGGTGCACTGGCTGATCTCGATCTGGCGTTGGCACGGATGGGAGAGGCTTCGCTTATGCGCAGTGCGCAGTGGGCTGAACCAGCGTACTCCGCTGCAACGATCGCCTATGAGCACAGCGACTATGTTGGCGAAGTGCTCGATGACCACTTCGAGTGTGCCAACAACGGTGGCTATGCAACCTATTTTCAATGCTTCATTCCCTTCGCTGATTCGACTGCGGCCATCAAGCAGCAGTACAGCGCCCTTCACGACACCCTCAAGTTGATCGCGTTGTTAGATCGCGTTCTTGAGCATTTCAATTGAAAGGAGGCCTCATGGTCGAAATACTGACCGCATCGCGGTCGCATGAAGTGGCCCTCCAGGGGGCCATTTTGCTTTATGGGGAAGGGCGGGGGCAGTTTTCCTACGCCACTGCCCATCGCATCGAGACGGACGCCTCAGCGCGTCCTGTAATCGGGGCGGGTGTGCCACTGAACCGCATGGCGCTAATCCACGCAGTCCGCGAGGTTGCGGAACATGCCCTTCCCAAGGGCGAGTTCCTGACACCCAATGTGCTGTCGATCAGCCCCAGTGCGGTGACGTGGTGGTGTCCAGCCATCCGGCGTCGCGTGTTCTTCAAGTGCAAGGAGCTGGGCGAGCGTAGCGCCATCGTGGCGCACCCCGCCCTGGTCTTCCAGGCATCGCAATCCGGCTTCAAGGTCTTCGCCCTGAAAGGGGATGAGCGCCCGGTACCGGAGAGCGCGTTGTTCGAACCGCCGTACTTCAACACGTGGGACCACGGGAAGATCTGCATTGGCTCCGCTCAAGTGCCAAAGCAGATCGACGTGGCCTCGATTTCTGGCTGGGAAGACGGGTTCTTCAACTCGGCATTCACCCACCCCAACCACGGCGGCAAGCGCGTCAAGTACAAGCGCGGTGCGTATGCCTTCTGGAAGGACATGCTGGACGGTCAGTTCCCTGACTTTCCGAAGCATGTTCTCGTTCCGATGAAATCCACGCTGGCCGATCTGATCGCCGGCAAAAAGGAGATGTAACCATGCATCCTGCTGACGCTGCTCTACAGCAGTCTTTTCCGTCCGTGATGGTCCCGCGCTTCGGTGCGCTGGCCACTATGGAGCGGCCCGGCGAGCGCTTGCTCATCGCGGCCAACGGTGTCTTTCTGGAAATCGTGCGGCCCTGGCTGCGCGTGGTTCGACGTCTCGGTGCCTTCCAGCACCGCACGGCGATCCCCTACGGCGAGCTGGCGGAAGCCACCGAGCTGCGCTGTGGGCGAGTACCCGCCGACCTGATCGGCGAGTTCGCTGCGATGGCCCGTGCTGCGCATCCCAAGGAAACGGGCGCATGGATTGTCTGGAATGCTGCAACGGCAGCATTCCGACTCGTCCCCGTGCAAATCCTGGAGCATAGTGGCGGGCACCTCAAATATGACCGTCCGTCGCTTGGAACTGGCGAGGTCCTGGTAGTCGACTGCCATTCGCATGGTTGCCATGCGGCGGGGTTTTCTCGAACGGACAACGCCGATGACCAGCACGACGTGAAGTTTGCGTTCGTGATGGGAAATTGCCAGGCTGCGGTGCCTTCGCTGGCACTGCGTCTCTGCGCCAAAGGGATCTTTGAGAACGTGGAGAAGGTACCGGCTGAATGGTACGAGGCTGCGCGCGAGGAGGTCTTGGCATGACCTTCGCACATGGCATTCCGCAGGAGATGACCACGCGCGCATGGGAAGTAGCGGTTGTGGGCGCTGGCGGTACCGGAAGCGCTTTGCTGCCAAACCTTGCGCGGCTGCATCACGCCATGCTTGAGCTTGGCCATCCTGGGGGTATTGACTGTACGGTCTACGATGACGATACCGTCAGCGAGACCAACGTCGGCCGCCAGGGGTTCTACCCGGTTGATGTGGGACAGCCCAAAGCGACGCTGATCGTGAACCGCCTGAACAATCTGATGGGTACGCGCTGGCAAGCGCAGACCCGCCGGATTGGAAGCGGCGACCGCTTCGCGTGCGACATGGTGATTGGTTGCGTCGACACACGGGGCGCTCGCAAGGCGATCCTCGACGCGATGCAACGTGGCGATGGTGGCTACTATCTCGACTGCGGCAACGAGTCGGACAGTGGGCAGGTGATTCTCGGTCAGGTGCGTGGCAAGGCGAAGGAACGGCTTCCCCATGTGGGAGATCTTTACCCGGAGCTGCTGGACCCGAAAGGGGACAAGGCCGACGCGGCGCCGTCCTGCTCGATGGCCGAGGCATTGCAAAAGCAGTCGTTGGTCATCAATCAGGCGATCGCGGTGCAGGCGTACAACCTGTTGTGGACGTTGTTTCGGACGGGGACGCTGCAGTACCACGGCGCCTTCGTCAGTCTCACGACGGGGCGCACAAGCTCGCTGCCGCTGGATCCGGTTGCATGGGAACGCTTCGGCTATAAGCTGGGTGCGCCCAAGGCCCGTGCCAAACGCAAACCACGTCAATCCGTTTGAACAGCCACTCCCTCGGGAGTGGCTTTTTTATTTTGCGCGCTCGTTGCAGGACGGCGGGCGTGGCTGCTACTATTGCGCCACACCTCGCGCCTCCGGCGCATCGACCCGTGGCACTAGTCCACACATTTCATTATCCCGTTGGGGCACTTGCCCTGGCGGAGTGCTCCATCCTCTTCGGAGCACTACATGAGCATTTCCACCCCTCAAGTCCCGGCCCAGTCGGCCTTTCGTCGCATTTTCGTGACGTGCCCCTGGCTGCCTGTTGGCGTTATCGCTACTGGTTATTGGAACGGCAAGCCGTGGCACACGCTGACATATCCCATGTTCAGTCGTGCAGATGTGCAGCGGCTTTGCGAGCTGTTGCCGGATCTGGCCTTCAATGAGTCGCGCAATGCGGTGCGGCACGCCGAAGGAAGCCGTACCGAATGGTTTGACGCCGAACCCCACATCGTGGACGGAAAACTGATGGATCTCTACGCCGTCGGCTTCGGTTGGGGATGGCAGTTGGCGCGCCACGATACCGTCCCCGCCACCCACCGGCAGTCTTTGCACGTGATGGTCCGCACCGCGGCACTGGAATGGATGCAAGCTCTGGCAGACGAGGATCACGTTGCGCTGTGTGCGTATGCATCCTTCCTGTTGTCCGGCTATATCGAACAGCGCTTGGAATGCCGTCATCGGCTGGACCTGTCTCGGTTCGATGCCGTGCTGGCCATTGCAAGCCAGCGGCTTCCGTTGCCGGGAGCGGTTCGGATTGCTGTGCAGTCCAGCGAATGGATTGCCGTTGTCGACGCACTCACGTATCTCACCGACGGCGAGGAATTCAACGCGTTGCCGCAGCAAGCGCGGCGCGAGCGAGTCATCGAGGCGATGCTGGACCAACTGGTCCGCGAAGTCGGCGGCGTCTGAATTTCAAACCTTCTCTTTTACCCATAGCGGGGCACAGCCCGCTGGGTAGTGCTCCGCCAACTTCCAGGAGCACTCTAATGCCTCAAATCACGCTTTCCCGCACCCAGGTCGCAACGCTGGTCGCCTTCTGTGACGCAGCAGGCTCGGACCAGTTCTTCCTCGCGAAGGACCACGGCGCATATGTCGGCTATAGCACAGGCCCGACGCCGGACAAGCAGTGCTTGTTCTATTTCAAGGGCTGCGATCCTGCGAAGGACGCGGACTTCTACGAGAACGCGCAACGGAGTTTTGGCGGGGATGACTTCGGTGAGAACCTGCGGCTGGTCGACCTGCGCAAGGCGCTGGAGGACCCAGCCACACAGAAGGTTCGCATCACAGTCACCCCTCGGTCTATCGAATTGGTGGCCTTTCGCTGAAGGTTGCTGACCGGCGAAGTCGCTGTTAATATTTCCGCACCTACCGCGTCTCAGACGCATCGACACTTCCGGCTGTATAGCTGGACAGCTTTTTTTTTCTCCCACCTACGGGCCTTCCTGCCCGTGGGCATGTTGGCCCTTTTTTCATTTGAGGCCATCATGTTCAAGCGCATCGTTTCGCTTTTCCTTTGCTCGGTCATCTTCACTGGCTGCGCTGTCCAGCAGACGTCTCCGAATGCCTATCGCAGTTCGGAAGCTCTGCGCACTGGCGCCGTGGAAGTTGTCACTGTCGTCCGTGTCCGCCAGGTCACGATCGTCGACAGCGATGGCTACACGTCGGCCAATAGCGGCGTCCCCGGTATCGTTGGGGCGGTCGTGGGTGGCCTGCTCGGTGCCCGTGTCATCGGCGGCGGCAATGGACGTTACATTGCCGGCGCGATGTCCGGTACGGTGTCGGCCGTTGCCGCGCAAGCTGTGGCAAGCCGTATGAACCGCCGCGAAGGCCTGGAGGTCATTGTCCGCAAGGAGAATGGCAGCCAGATCGCCGTCACGCAGGATGCCGACCAGCAGTTCGTCTCGGGGCAGCAGCTCTACCTCGTGGCATCTGGTGGCGGTTACCGTCTGACGCGTTAAGCGGGCTTCAATCAGGGCCCCATATTCTTTCACCCTCCCCGCACGGAGTCCCCGTGCGGGGCTCCCTGCGTCCACCGGAGCTATTTATGCCACCCGTGGCAGACGCACCCCCGAAATTCTCGCCCGTCCTTACCGAAGGCAAATCGATTGCAGAGGTCTTGGACCAGATCACAGCGGCCCTCCGGGGTACCGAGCTGGAGCCGGAATGGCTAGATTCCGCCAACTTTCCGGGCGATGGCAACGAAGCCCTGTATGGCCCGAAGCCGGATCGGCCGTGGCCGGAACTCGGCGCACGCGATCGTCTCGCCGTTTCTCTATACAGAGGGACGTCGGAAGGCTGGATTGTCTATGTTGACCACATCGGCTATGCCGGTGAGACTCCAAAGCGCACGACAGCCCTGCAGAAGCTCCTGATCGGCAAGACGTTGTCCCAACAGCATGGCTGGGATCTCGTTCGTGCGATCAGTAAATTGCTCGACGTCACCTGACATCGCAGCGTGCATGCCCGAGAGGGCTTGCCCAAGCCCAGAGGCTTCGGCAAGTCGCTTTCACCCGCGTCACTGACGCATCGACCCATGTCCGGCATCGTCCGGACCACCAACCCAGCTGGGACAACCGTCCCGTTGGGGAAGGATGTCCCGTCCTTATCCAGGATATCCATGAAAATCCCCAAATCTTTTACCCGTCGACATCCGTCGACCAACACCGCGGCATGCCAGGCGATCCGCCGTGATGCTTGCCGCGTTCTGCGCCGCGTCGCCGGCGACATGGCGTTGCGCCCACGTGATTTCACGATCCGGGAGCATCGTCAGCGTCGCCGCGACGTCGACGTGTTCGCGTTGCATACCGACTCGTTGCTGATCGAGATCCAGCATCCCGCTGGTGCAGAAGGTGGCGTGCTCATGTCCTACCGCACATGCCGCGGCCGCAATGACCTCACCGGTGGCCGTGTCAACGCGGTCAGCGTTGATTCGCTGGCCAGCGAGCAAGGTTACGCCAATCTGGTCGCCACGCTGCGCGTGGTGGCTGGGCGCCGTGGCTAGGAGCCAGCATGTCGACACTTATCAAAGTGACGTTTTCGGCAACTTCTGGTGAGGAGGTTTCCGGGAAAGCGCAGATCGACCGAGCGCAAGGTATTGTCACCCTCCCAGCCCGGTTTTCGATTTCAATCGACCGTGCCAGGAATGCCGGCGAACGGTTCGAGATCGTCGCGCATGACAATGGATACAAGTATCCATTGGTGCATCAGGATGCCGATCGCTACGCGCTTGAAGCCGCCTCACGGCGGCGGGATGGCTTCTGGCACCAGGCCTGGCGGGCCATTACCGAGCCGCACAAGGACCAGCGGCAGCAGTATGGCCGGTTCGCGCATACGCTGTCGGCGGCGGCGATGATCGGGCTCGCGGGCTACCTCAAATCCATGCCTGCCTGGTCGCTGCATGCAGCGTGGGAGCTCTTCTGTTTTTTCCTGTGCGGTGCGGTATTATTCGTCGTAGGCGCAGTCCTTTCCAAAGGAGATTAACCATGTTCGGTGTCGCACTTCTCGTCCTGACTGGCGCGATTTCCGCGTTTCTGCTTTGGGCAGATCGCAACGGCCGCCGCGTCCACAAGGACTAGCCAATCCCTTCTCAGGAGCCGATTCGTCGGCTCACCGCTTGAACGCATCCCTCGGGATGCGTTTTTTCGTTTATCCCCCACACGGGCCTCGTCCCGTCGGGACGTCTCCCCACCAAAGGAGTATCCCGATGAGTCGTACCGTCTATGGCGCAGGCCTCGCCAGCTATCCCGCTGGCGTCCTGCTTCGCGCCAGCGTCTATTCCACCAACCTTCGCGCAGCCGTCTCGCTGGTCTGCGCCGATGACGACATGCCCTACGGCGTGCTGTCAGTGAACCTGCCCGATGCCGATCTGGCAGACGACGAGATCCTCGTTACCGGCGATTGGAATCTTCCGACCGATCTCAAGGCAGCCTTGCTTGAGACCGGCAAGTTCGTGCAAACCGGTCGTTGGAATCAGGTCGGCTTTGACCAGGGCGAAGTCTGGCGCATTGTCGACGCCGAAATCCTTACGGAAGTCGCCGCGGCACGCGTTGTGGCCAGTCGTGGCAAAGCCGCGCGGCGCTCGGCCGTCGTCGCCTGACCCATCCTTTCAACCCTTGCGGGCCCATCCCGCAAGGCGGTGGGCCTTTGGGAGATTCCCATGCCCATCACCATCGACGGAACCGGCCTGGCCGGATCACCCGGCCCCTTGCGCATCGCAGTGGAGCTGTATGCGGTGAACGATCGGCCGGTGCTGTCGCTGATCGAGAAGACCGGCGACCACTACGAGACCTTTACCGCAAACATCCCCAGCGAATCGCTTGCGGACGATGAGGTGATTGTCTGCCTGTGGCGGTTGCCGATGTCCACCGTTGTTGCGCTGCTCGACTCAGATTGCTTCCAACCGATTCGCACGCTTGCCGTTGGCAATGCACGCGGCGCAGTCTGGCGCATCGCTTCAATTCACCTCCAGCAGGCGATCCACGACGCCAAAGCGGCCGTGTCTGCATAGGCAATTCCTTCCAACCCTCTCGGGGCATGTCCCCGAAGGGGCGTGCTCCGTCCCTGGAGCTATCATGTACGTCATTCACATCGGCCAGCGCGCCGAACATCGCACGACGCTCGCCGGCGTGCTGCAGTACCTGAACGACGATCGCGGCGGCAAAGCCGCACCGCGCGTGGACGACATCGCGGTACGCCACGTCGAACGCGGCGCGATCACAGTTGTGCAAATTGCCGGTGGCAAGTTCGCGGTTCGCCCGGCTGGCACCCGCCGTGCCATCCTTTCGATGATCCTCGACGAGGTCGATCGCTTCATCGTCCGTGTTGGCGGCAAGATCCAGCGCCCGCACGAGATGAGCCGCGCCGCCTGGGGCGCCGTGGTGGCCGCTGGCCGCCTGGCGTACTTTCCGGCAGAAGCCATCGATATGTCCCAAGCCGACGCCGGGCCGCTGTTCCAGACAGTGGACCTCTTCGAAGAGCAGGGGAATTTCGACATTACCGACTTCGTCCATGGCGAGTTCATCCGCCGCTTCGGTTATGGCACGAACGGGCCGTTGTACCACCCGACCGCGCCTCCCAACTGCCGTCATGAAGTCCACGTGGCCTATGCGCTGATGCGCGGTGAAAAGGTGCGTGAGTGCATCATCAACACCTATCGCAACAACCCGCATTACGCCCGTTCGGAACAATGGATGCGGCCGTTGATCGAGGTGCCGGCGCTGCGCGGTGCCCTTTCGCCCCGCGTGCTGCAAGCGCTCTGCCAAATCATGCGCGGGGAGAAGCTGGAAATCACGACGCACAACGTCGCCAAGCTGCTCGCTGCGGTGCGCAACGTGCCGGCTGAGGGTGACCACGTGCAGGTTGACGACGCGCTCTTTGCGGCTGGACTACTGCGGCCGCGGACACTGCCCACCCCCAAGCCCCTTGAAGGCGATAGCGCAGAGCCGGCAACGCCGCTTGCTTCGAGGATCCACAGTCTGATTTGCGAGCGGCAGTACCAAGAAGCCGTAAACAAGGCGACCGAGGAACGCGAAGGGCAGAGGATCAGTCAGCGCGAGTTTGATCGCCAGACCAGGGCCGCTGCAGTCTATCAGGCCGGGTATGGATTCGATTGGGCCAATCGCGTGGCGCTCGCTGTCATGGAGCGCAATGTCGCGGCGGTACTGCATATCTTCGACGGTCCCAAGGACTGGAACACCGACTCCAAACGTGCCTTGCGTGACGAACTCGGTGTCGATGTCCTGCAATGCAGCGCAGCAGAGCGTCGCCGTCGGCTTTTCGAGCTATGCGGCTTCTCGGAAGCCGAGCAAGCTGAATGGGAATCGCACGAAGCCATCGACAAGGCACGCAAGCGTGCTCAACGCGCGGTAGCCGATGCAATATCGCTGGCCGAAGGCACAATCTACAGGCTCGAGACCGGCCAGGAAATGAACGGCCGCGAGTATGTCGATTTTTGCATCCAGGCCGGCTTTACTCAGCTCGTCGACGAGCGGCAGGGGAACGTTACGCGTTACCGGATCTATGATCCGGTGAAGCGCGTGTCTCGGCCGTTGCGAGCAAAGGACGGCACGCTCGACTATGCGCGGGCCCGCCTTGCTCAAGTTGGCCACGCCGATGTTGCGGTTGCATGATCCTTCACCCCCGGCAAACTGCCGGGGGATTCTCTTCGCTGAAACACTCATCAGTTTGCCGAGTTTTCCGCTGCCACGCCCCTTAGCCACTGCGGTAGGCTCATTACTTGCCAGTCAAGCTGTGTTCGCAATGGAACCGCCCATTCCAAACACAGTTCCACCGCGTCACTGACGCATCGACCTCGCGGCCGCTCCGGCCATTCAATAACTCCCACAGGGATAACTCCCTGTCGGGACATTCCTCGTGGGCACATATTCAAGCTCACACATGACTATCCATCTGTTGTCGTAGTGCGTCTGCATCGGCGCAGTCGCCCGATCGAACTATCTCGAAGTCCGCGCAAAGCCACGCTCTGCGCATGCCCGTAGTGCCTTTCCCCTTCCCATGAGCGACGCCGAACCAACTCCGTCGCCCGTCACCATTTCTTTAGGAGCAATCCATGTCCCATCTCGTTGAAACAATGGCCTATGTCGGTGCAACGCCCTGGCACGGCTTGGGTCACCAGTTGCAGGCACACCAGCCGCTCGAAGTCTGGGCAGAAGCTGCTGGCATGAACTGGCAAATCGAGGAGACCGATGTGATGTTCCGCGTCGGTTTCCACGATCTGGACCCCATCAAATCTTTCCCCGAGCAGAAGGTGCTGTATCGGTCGGACAACAAAAAGCCGCTTTCGACCGTCTCGAAGAAGTACCAAGTCGTGCAACCGTCAGAGATTCTCGAGTTTTACCGAGATCTCACACAGGCCGGCGGCTACCAACTGGAGACCGCCGGCGTGCTGAAAGAGGGCCGAAAGCTGTGGGCGCTCGCGCGCACAGGTCAGTCTGCCGTACTAGCCGGCGGTGATGAGGTACGTGGCTATTTGCTGTTGGCGACCGCGTGCGATGGCACGTTGGCAACGACTGCGCAGTTCACGTCCGTCCGTGTGGTGTGTAACAACACGTTGCAGATTGCCGTAGGACGCAACCGCGGCGCCGTCAAGGTGCCGCACCGCAGCCAATTCGATCCGCGCACCGTGAAGGAAGAGCTCGGCATTGCCATCTCGTCCTGGGATAGCTTCATGGCGGACATGCATCAGCTCTCGCAGCGAAAGGTTAGCCAGGCGGAGACAGAGCGGTTCTTCCAGCGTGTCTTCACCTATCAGACCTTGGGCAAGTCGGGAAGCCAGTCCTCGGAGCGGACGAACGAGCGCGGTTTCAAGGCGGTCATGAACCTGTTTGAAGGCAACGGCCGCGGTGCCACGCTGGAGTCCGCTGCCGGCACAGCATGGGGCTTGCTCAATAGCGTGACCGAGTATGTCGACCACCAGCAACGCGCAAGGAACCCGGGAAACCGCTTGCATTCGGCGTGGTTCGGCGCAGGCGCCGTACTGAAGCAGAAGGCCTGGGAAGCTGCGCTCGACCTTGCATAACATCGATTAGTGATGTTTTTCTAGACCGCCTTAAGTGACGACCGAATGTGCCGATGAAAAGGTACAGAAGTGGTCGTCTCAGGCGCATGCCCCGGCTAAGTCCGGGGCTTTTTTTTTGGTTGCCCATGCATATCCATCTCATAGATCTTACCCCGCATACGCTGATTGTTGGCCTGCTGGGAATGGCTGCCGTGATTGTTTCCGTTCCAACGTACTTGTGTTGGGAGCGGCTGCCATTGTTCTGGAGAGGGCGCGGGGCGACCAGGGAGCGTCGCTTGAGTACTGAGCCCTTTGAAGTTGAGATCGAGAAGCTGCCGCGCAGGGGCCTCGTGCACCGCTGGTATGAATGGAACACCGAGGCCAGGTCCGGCCGGACTCAACTCGGGTTCGATGAATGGCTCACCGGCATTGTGTTGCCTGGAGCCGCTGCTGCCGCCGGAATTGTCGTCAGGCAAAGCGACCTGCGATTTCATATCAAACATGCGTGCCGTTACCTGATTGCGGACCCTCAACGTGGAAAACGCGTGTTTGAATGCCGCATAGATGGGCGTCTGCCGATCGTCGCTTTTGTTGACGCGGCGGGTCGCAGAGGGCCGTGGCTGACCTTACCGAAGCTTTTGACGATCGAGGAGATCGTCAGCTTGCGTCCATTGACACCGCCGTAAATGAAGAAGGGGCCCGACGATCATCGCGTCGGGCCCCTTTTTTTTCGCCTTTCGGGCGGTAACAGTATGGTTTTATGCGAGCTTACCGCGGAAATGGGGTGAGCATGCTCACACTTTTCAAGCCACGGGCTCGGACTGGACAGCTTCGGCCGTGGTCGTGGCCGCATCGTAGCCAATGCCAGTGATCCGCGAGATGGTGCCTTCGAGCGCAGCGTTCGGACCCAGTCGGATGGTGCCGGCATAGCCAATCCGGCCTTTGACTTTACCGTTGATGTGCAGCGAAATGCGCGCTACCACATCGCCCTCGACGGTGCCATCGACCAGGACGTGGTCGCCCTGTACCGTTCCCCGGATCAATCCCTCAGGTCCGACATGCACAAGACCGTGCGCCGAAAGCAGATCACCGCCGACCAGCCCAAAGCAGCTGATGCCGTGGTCTGCGACGATATTGCCCTCGATGCTGAGGCCCGCCTGAATGAGGCTGAAATTAGCTGTGTTCATTTCGGACGCCTTTCAGAAGAGCTTGATTTCGTTGCTGCGGCGTGCTTCGCCAGCCTGCGGAACTGCCCGCCCGACCGCGCCGGAAGGACTTGAGCCTCTTGCAACGGCGGCCGGCGGCTTCGCAGGTGCGGGCGCAGCTTTGGCAACCGGATTGCTTGGTGCCGGGCTTGCGCTTGCCGGCGCTACGGGACTGACAGAGGGAGCGGAAGGGGAGGGGGCGAGGGCCGGCTGCGGCTCCGGCTGCGCACGTGGATGCGTCGGCTCGTCCACCGCCTCTGTCCGGACATCTGTCTGCACCTTAGACGGCCATTCATGCCCTTGGGCCTCGGCCGCGCTTGCGCCAGCGCCCGGAACGGTCGCGGCCTGGGTCTTCGACACGCTGGGCTCGCCACCGTGCTTACCCGCCGATGCTGCCCACATGCCAATGGGGAAGGCAATGCCGGCGACGACAATCAGCGCGATGACAAGGCGCTGCGCCTCGGTCAGTCGGGACCAGATCGGCTTTTGATCGGAAGTCCCCGTTCCTGCGGGGCTATCCAACATCGGGATGGCTTTGTCTTCGACGGGCATGTCAATGGTGAGCGGCGCTTCACCATATCGGGAGTGCAAACGAGCAATCTCTTGGATGTCCATGATGGTTCAGGGAAGGGGAGTCGGGAGGTCGGCGTCGACCAGCGTGCCGTCGCGCGAAAATCGGTTGTTATCTGGAATGCAAAGACGGTGTATGGCGCGGATATGCCGAGAAGCGCCGGCCATGGCGTCGTCCTTTTGTGCTGCGTCGATGTTGCCCGCAAGATAGGCGCCCAAGACGTTAGCGAAAAGCTGGTCGTGCTGATTGAGTAGGCGGAGGAGTCGGCCGGCCAAGGAATGGGTGACGAAGAGGTCGCGCTTGTCGTAGCGCAGGCTGATACTGCGCCGTCTGAAGGCTCTCGACCACGCGAGCCGCTCATCCATCCATTGGTTGGCATCGCGAAACCGTGTGTCGAGGGCAAGGATCTTGCCCTTGGTCGCGACGCTCATCTTGGCGGTGCAGAAGTTCCAATCACTGCGCACAAAGTCCCGAATGAAGTCGGAGCAGTAGGTCAGGACTGTCCCGCTGTCGGTGTCCGGGACGATGCGCGATACACGATCCTGGCTCAGAAGACGCTGGATCGGTTTAGGTCCGTCGTTGGGTGAAGGATGCGCGGAAGGAAGACTGCTGTCAGACGCCTGCGGCTGAGCGTCAGTCCCCTTGCCCCAGTATTGGGGTTCGGATGATTCGGCCATTTTCCATGTTCATGTGGTTCTCTCTCGTAGGGAATTGTCCGACACAAACTCGCATCATCGAGTCGAGAAAGACCCCCTGTTTTCGTGAGCTTTCTGACTTTCTACGGCGCTCATGTGTGCCACAATACTTTCCATACCTCGCGTCATAGACGCATCGACCTCGACTCCCTAGCGAGTCCATCTTTTGTTCAAGTCGTGCATTTGCGCACGCGCCGACTGGTTGGCTACCAGTGTGGATACTTCTTGTGCTAAGTGTTTTCGCCGAACACTTCCCCTCATCAGCTCGTAATACGCGTTCCTTGCTGTGCCTCTTCATGAGTGCACGCGGGACACCGTTCGAGCCTGGGACCATGTGGAGCTCTCTCAAAGGCCCCCTCCTAGGCAGAACGGCAGACGTCGAGCCGATCCGTGAACCTGCGGCCGAACCTGTGGGTTCGCGAAAAGGGTTGTTGTGCAGCGTGACCATGCTGCACGAGGGCGACTTTACGTCCTCAACATAGAGCCGCGCGCATTCGTGCGCCGCTCCCTCGATGCCACGCCCCCGGAAGGGGCGTGGCGTTGCAGGTTCCTGTCTGACAAAGCTCGCTGCCGGCGCAAACCGGGGCGGGCTTTTTTTGTTTCTGGATGAGAGACCTCGATTCCAGGAGCACCTGATGCACCACCAGAACGCCGAGATTTCCGCCGCCATCGCGGCAACGCTGAACCTGCGCCGTCCCGAATACAAGGACATGCCGCAGGCTTGGCGGGCACTTTGTGAGGCGGCTCACGTCGCCGGTCTACCGGAAGCCGCGAGAGCGAACTTCCTCAATCTAGTAACGACCCAGCGCGGGGCAGACACAGCCTTGCGCCTTCGGGAGCATGCTGCGTCCATCCGGGCGAATGTCGTTCGTTTCCTTGATAGGAGAAAGAGCGAATGCATGCACCCATCACCTACAGCGAGCCCGGCGGACGCCGAAGCCTGCTAGAAGAGCGGCCCATGCGGCCGCCTGTCATTGGCAAGATCCGGCCCGGTATCAAGGTCCTGACCAAAGCTGCGCGCGACAAGCCCGAAGCCGTGAGGATTCACGATGCGGGCCTCGCCCGAGGCGAGAGCTTCGAGCGAATTTCGGCCGACATCACCAGGGCGACTGGCATCAAGACGCCGATGGTTCCCAAAAACGTGCCGTGGTTCACCTGCCGAGGTTCCGACTTCGCCAACCCGGCGCTTGCGCAAGACATCGTGCAGCGCTACGGCGAGGACCGAAATGATGGCCACGGACGGCGTCTCTGGCGCTTTCCAGTGGTCTTCGCGTTCGACGATTGGCTGAGCAACATGCCCAACCAACTCGTTGCATGGACGAAGAGCGGCAGGCAATACTTCTCGGAGTACGGCCCTGACGGCAGGCGCTACTGCAAGATGTACGCAGCGCCCGTGCGCGATGCGCGGGCCGACCGTGCGAAGCGCACTTGGAACGGCCGCACCGTTATCCTGCGTCAGGACGATCACATCCGGGACGGCATCTGCGACCCGCAGGAATGCCCGCAGTACCAAGCCGGGCACTGCAACCTCTCTGCGAGCTTCCTTTTTGCCGTGCCTTCCGCTATTGGCCTCGGTCTCATCGAAATGCCCACGACCTCGATTTACGTTCTGCAAAAGGCTCACGCCGCCATGCAGACCGTATTCATGGCGCGTGGCAAGCTGGTCGGCGTCAAGTTCTGGATGTCGAAGCAGGAGATCGAGATCAGCCGCATCGATGACTCTGGCCAGCCAGTGCGCCAGATGCAATGGCTCATCACGCTCGACGCGGAAATCGATATCGCTGCGTTGCTTGATGGTTCAGACAGGCGTCCGCCTGCATTGGAGATGGCGGAACAAGCCGCCGCGATGCTCGAAGGCGACCGGGAAGATCCTCTGCCAGATGACGGCCAGGCCGATGACGCCATCATCGGTACGCAGGTAGCCGGCGCGTCGGAGATTGACGTAGACCGGGCCGCTGGCTCGGCACCCGCATCCGATACGGCGGGTCCTGAGGACCTGGAGAGCGAATACCTCGATCTCGTGAAGCGCCTTGGGCTCAACAGCGAGGATGGCATCCGCCAGCTGAAAGCCTTTGCAGCGGCGACGTTCGGACGTGGCTGGTCCAAGCGGGATCAGGATGTGCGGCGGTTCTTGGCTGAACTTCGTGCTGCGCTGACCAATCCGCTGGCCTTCCGCGAGCAGGTGGCGGCGATCGCCGCCGACGTCGCTACATAACTTTCGCCAGCCTTGTGCCGGCAGTTGAGGGAAGCCCATGGGCTTCCCTTTCTTGCCGCATGCCGGCACATTTCCTTGGAGGTTCCACAATGCTCAACGATGGCGGAAGCCTGTTGGCTGCGCATTTCTCTGATTTGCACTACTCCCCTGGTCATCTGGCCGAGGCGGATCGTTGTTTTGGCTTCGCTGTAGAGGACGCGATCGCGCGTCGCTGCCAGGTTGCTGTGGTGTCGGGCGATGCCACCGACCACCGGCTCGATGCCCACACACCGGCGCTCTCCGCGCTGGGACGGCGGATACACCAGTTGTCGTCCCGCATGCCTGTTTTGATGTTGCAGGGAACTTTTAGTCACGAGCCGCCTGGCACGTTGGATCTGTTTCGACTGATCGGAGCAAGCTGCCCCGTGTACGTCGCCGATCGGATTCATCAGGTCGCGCTCATTGGCGAGCTGTTCTTTCCGAGCGATGGCGCGATATTCAGCCAGTCAGAAATGGACGAGCTGCTGACGCAGCACGGTCTGCCGGACGTCGTGTTCACCTGCGTGCCCACGGTCAACAAGGCTGTGTTGGCGGCCGCGGCCGGCGTGGCAAACGCTGCGACGGCGGTTGGTGATCACCTGGCTGACTATCTGGCGGCTGCGGGTACTGTGAATCGTCAATGGCGGTCGCAGGGCGTTCGCACGATCGGCGTGTCGCACGGCACCGTCAACGGTTGCCAGACGGAGCATGGCGTGCCGATGGCCGGACTCGACCACGAGTTCACTATCGGTGCACTGTTCGAGGCCAACTGCGACGCGTTCATGCTTGGCCACATTCACCGGGCCCAGCAGTGGGAACGTGAGGGCAGGGTGGTGGCCTACCCGGGCTCAATCGGACGGTTCCACTACGGCGAGATCGGCGCGAAGGGGTATCTGCAGTGGCAGGTTTCACCGGGAGAGGCGGTAGCCACCCAGGTGAAGACGCCGGCGAGCGAGACCGTCTGCATCGACTTCGACGGGCCGCCTGACATGGCAAAGCTTGCCGAGATTGCTGCCGACGCTGCCCACAAGTTCGTGCGTGTCCGCTGGACGGTCAACGAGGAGCATCGCCAACTCGTCGATCGCGAAGCCATCGAGGCGCTTTTCATCGGCAGTGCTGAGGTCAAGCTGGAAGCGCGTGTCCTGCCGGCTGTTCGCAGCCGCGCCGAAGGCATCAGTCGGGCCGCAACATTGTCCGAAAAGCTGGGACGATGGTGCGAACTGACCGGCGTTGACGCGAATCCGTTGCTGGACAGTCTGTCGATGCTCCAGAACCTCGATGCACAAGCGATAGCCGATCATGTGCTGGCTGGCCTCGACGAAATGTCCGTGCCTGCTACGCAGGATGTGACCGCTGTAGAAGCGGACGCGCCACCGTTCATTGCGAAGCTGATGGACATGGAACGCGAGGAGCCGATCGCCCCACCCGATGCATTTCCGGTCGGGGCAGTTGCGAAGCCGGTAGCACCCAATGCTTCTGCGGCCGCGCCGATGAACTGGCTCACTGATGATCTTTTTGCGTAGCGATACGCCAATCCCTAGAACATGCGAAAACCATGTTCCGACAGCCCGCGAGGCTGTCGAAAACTGGTTTTACCCGCGTCCCTGACGCATCGACCCCGCAGTATCCATTTCTTTTCTATCTACCCAGACGGGTGCTTCCCGTCCGGGGCGCACTCCGTCCTACCTTGGAGTGCCCAAATGATTCTCTACCCGGCTGGTCCCCAATGGCTCTTTGTCGAAGAGACCTTTATGAACCGCTCGGACATGGCCAAGCGCCTTTGCGAGCAGCACGGCTTTACGCAGTGCATGATGTATGAGCCGTTCGGCCCCGGCCGCGGCGCTGTGATTGCCAAGCGCGACCACATGCTGGTGATGGCCTTGGGCAAGGCGGGTGGCAACACCTTCTTCGCCGTAGCCCCGTCCAAGGAACTGCAGGACTTGATCTGGTCGTTTTCCAACGGCCTGGCATCACAGTGGAGCGAACTGGAACTGCGCGCCCTCACGGGCGAGCAGGACTGGGACGCCGTGATGAAGCTTGCTGGCAAGCAGTTTTCTGCCGCGCGCCGCTCCGTCGAACGTGCGATCGCCGGCAAGCCCGAGCAAGACGCGCCTTCGCTGCCCGATGTTCCGCAATGGGATGACAGTGCTATGGAGGTGCCGTCCGACTATCTCCATTCCTTTAATGACTCGGAGGTGTTCGAATGCGCCCACTGAAGCTGACCCTCTCCGGATTCCACGGAATCCGGGACGGTATGCATAGGGATAGCGTCACGGTTGATCTGTCGACGCTGCCCGGTGGCCTGATCGCCCTTGTCGGCCCCAACGGGGCAGGGAAGACGACGATTATGGACAACCTGCATCCGTTTCCGATTATGCCGAGCCACGCGAGCAAGATGTCGGCCGACGCGTTCTCGTACTGGGACCATCTCTGCGCCCCGCGCGCGGAGAAAGACCTGGAATGGGAGCACGGCGGCAGGACATATCGCTCCGCGTTCGCCTTTCGCAACCCCGGCAAGAGCCGCAAGGCCGAGTACTACCTGTTTGAGAAGGGCGCCGACGGCGACTGGAAGCCCGTGCAACTGGCTGACGGCACGCTGTCGGACGGCAAGGCGGATACCTACAATCGGTGTCTGGAAGCCGTCCTAGGGTCTCCCGAGGCGTTCTTCACGAGCGTGTTTTCTGCCCAGAACAGGCGGCCCCTCGCCAGCTATCAGCCAGGCGAAATCAAGAAGCTGCTCGCCGAGCTGCTCGGGATCGATCACTTGCGTGACTTGTCCGCGAAGGCGGGCGAGGTCGCCAAGCTGCTCACCCGCTCGCTGGACGCCCTGCAGCGCGACGTGCTGACCCTCACGGGGAAGCGCGATCGTGCGGTTGTGGTGGCCCGTGACATCTGGCAGGTGGGCGAGAGCCTGGATGTCGAACGCGATGCACGGGAAGCCGAAACTGCGACGGGCGCCAAGCTCCTGCAGGAACGCGCGACCCTGGCGGCCAAGCAGGCGTCCAATGCCGGTACCGAAGCGCGGTTGCGGGAACTGAGCCAGCGCAAGGGCGAGTTGGACCAGCGTACGGCATCGCTGACCCACGATGAACAGGCTGCGGCCGCACGTGCTGCGGCGCGCCGGCGCGATCTGGATCGGCAAGCGGCAAGCCATCGGTTGGTTCTGGCAGAGGCGGCCGACATCGAGGCGGCTGCGGGCGAGAGGGATATCGTGCAACTGGCCATTGGCCGGAGGCAGGATGAAATCGCCCGCCAGCGCACGATCGTGGAGAAGCTCGACGCGGTCCAAGTCGAGCATGCTGCGCTCAGTACGGAGCTCAAGTGCCTGGAACAGCAAGGCGTTGCCGGCGCGAAGTTGGCCGATTCGTTGAAGCTGCAGGCCGATGTCATTGACACCGTTCCGTGCCGCGATGATCCCATGCACGCCGCCTGTCCACTGCTGACGCAAGCTCGCAGTGCCAAGGCAAAGCTCGGTGAACAGGTCGTATCTGTCAAGGCACTGCGCGAGAGCTATCGGAAGAAGCAGGAGCACATGCAGTCGATGCAAAGCGCAATGTCTGAGCGCGCTACGGCTCGGGCTACGCTGTCCGCCTTGGAGGCACACCTGGTGCGTGATCAGCAGCTCTTGCAACGCCTCGCGGCGATGGCTGCGAAGAAGCCGTTGCTGGAGGCTGCGCGGGAAGGGTTGGCGCAGGCCGAACGCGATCTGACTGCATTGAGCGAGGAGGATGCGTCCCGCATTGAGCGCCACAAGCGCGATATCGCGGACGTGCAATCCCAGCTCGAAGCGGTGCGTCGGGAGTTAGCAACGCTGGCCACAGAGGACGTGACCGGCATGCTGGCACACATGGACCGCCAGATTGCAGCCAGCCGGGAGGCTGTTGCGGGATTTTCCGGCCGGATCGAAGCACTGATACGGCAGGAGAGCAACTTGGTGGCGGAGCGTGAGCGTCTGGACGTTGAGCTAGCCGGCATGCCGGCGCTCGAGGCCAAGGCGCAGGCGCTGTCCGATCAAATTGCACAGTGGAAGCTGCTCGCGAAAGGCCTGGGCAACGATGGCGTGATTGCGTTGTCCATCGATGACGCGGGCCCCGCCATCACCCAGATCGTCAATGACTTGCTGCTGGCCTGCTATGGACCGCGATTCACCATCGCGATTCAGACGCAGACAGCGCTGGCCAGCGGCGAACTGCGCGAGGGCTTCTCCATCAACGTGATCGACGCCGACACCGACACCACGAAGGATTTCGGCGTGATGTCAGGTGGACAGAAGGTATGGATCAATGAGTGCCTGACGCGCGGAATCGCCCTCTATCGGGCGCAGGACGCGCAGCAGCCATTCCAGACGCTGTTCACCGATGAAGCTGATGGTCCGCTGGATCCGGAGCGCAAGCGCGCCTTCATGAAGATGAAGCGCGAGGTGCTGCGAGTCGGTGGGTATCAGCGAGAATTTTTTATATCGCAGACGCCTGACCTCGTGGACGACGCTGACGCCATCATCGATGTCGTTGCACTCGCGGCGCAGTAGGCCTCGCGCCATTCACTAACCGTAGGCCCGCTTCCCGGAAGGGAGTGGGCCTTTCCTTCTGTTTCAAATGTCTGGGAATGTCTTCACGCCGTTCCGCCCAATTCGGCGTCATTGAGATTCATATCCCCCCTTCCGAAGGGCTGCCTTTGGGCAACCCGCAACCTTTATCCACACAGGCGTAGCCCTGTTCTGAGGCTCTGAACCATGTCTAAAGTATTCGTCTCGGCCGAAGAGGCCGAAAAGTTGCTGCCGCGGCGCCGGAAGATCCACACGTTTATCCGCATCTTCGGATGGCAGGGTGACAACGTTGACCGTGATGCGTTGCTCAAGGTGTTCCAGTCTGCCAAGGCCGTCGAGGTCTCGCAGGATGCTGCCTGCTTCGATCACTACCTTGCGGTGAAGATCGACGGCATGGTGACTTACATCGAAACCAACCTGAAGGCGCTGGCCAAGTTCGGCCTGCTGCCGCCCGGAGGCAAGGCTGCTTGAGCAATCTGGCGGAATTTTCGTCCGCTAGATGCTAACTACATGACGATGATCCGGTTCTCCCATCACAGAACGGGCCGTTTGGAGGCGCCTTGTTAGTGAGCAGGTGTACTCGCGCTCTGCTGAATCCCTGCAAAATGCCCCGGCGTTTGCGAGCCTCGGGGCCTTTTTCTTTAGGCGATCGGCGTAAATCAACCAAGGGCCCCGAAAGCTCGCGAAAACATGTGGGTTTCCGGGGAAACACCCCTGCAATACACTGAGATAATTGGTGCCATAGCGTCCCGCACATGAAATGAAAGAGAAAAGACACATGAGCTGTGCGAGGCCGCGGCTCGGTGATCCGAATGCTGATCATTCGACATCGATCTGTCTCCACTTTGAATAACGGACGGAACTGCTTTCATGAGTCACCAGAAGATAGCTGGTCTCCACCCAGATTCCCAGCGATTACTATGGGCAATGGTCTACAACAGGCGCGTTGAACCGTTTGACAACAAAAGACCTTGGCGCCAGTTGAGCAGCCGTAGACTCATCAAAAGAGTTAATGCGGCCCACATGGCTGAAGGGCAATGGGTAGTGACCGCCCTCGGTGTAGACGTACTCCAAGGCTACGCACCGTATCTGAAGCGCATTGGGCTGAACTGCCCGCCCAACGATTAAATCGGAACAGCGCGATGGCGGACACCGAAGTGTTGGTACTTGACGAGCATGGAGGATCGCTCGATTGCTGCACACGGGAGCGTGCGGAGGCGTTGGTCAAGAAAGGCAACGCTGTCATGGTTCGAGCGGACCGCTTTACCATCCGATTGACCAGGGTGGCGGGAAATGGAGTGGCTCCATCTGCGCCCTCGGAGATCAGTCGAAACGCAAGAAAAAAGAGGCGCAAGAAGGATTTAAGAGTCAGCCGCTTGCAAGAGCGGGATGGTTCGGAGTGCTTCTATTGCGGTTTGCCAATGGAGGCCATCGACATATCCGTTGAGCACCTCCTTTCGCAAGCAGAAGGGGGGAATGATCGGCTGTCAAATCTAGCCCTCGCGCATCGAAAATGTAATGCGCTTGCGGCGGACCTCCCCGTGGTCGGGAAGGTATTGCTCCGTGAGAAGTTGCGCATTGATAGCCGTCGCAAAATGCAGCATGGACCCTGACCTTCGGTTCGGGCTCAGAGATGCCGTGATGTGCTAGCGCATCGACTCGCGGCGGGTATTCTCCTCGATCCTGTTGGAACTCTTGAGTTGCAAAGGGCCTGGCAACAGCCAGGCCCTTCTTGATAGGCTGCTGCCGGTATTAGAGCGCCGCGTCCTTCAGCTTCTTCAGCGGACGCACCTTCACCTTAACCGAAGCCGGCTTGGCGGCGAACCATTGGTCTTGGCCAGTGAAGGGGTTCCGACCGAAGCGCTTCTTGGTCGCCGGCACTTGGATGGCCGACACCTTGAAGAGACCCGGGAACGTGAATTCGCCGGCCCCCTTCTTGTGAATTGCGCTAGCGATGGTGTTCTCCAGGTGGGAAAGCACCGTCTGAACGGTCTTCTTGTCCAACTCGGTCTGCGTCACCAGGTGGGCGAGCAGGCTCGACTTGTTGAACGTGTCCTTGATCGGCTTGGCCACTGGCGCGGCAGCAGCCTTCTTTGCTGCTGGGGCAGCCTTCTTCGCCGGCGCTGCCGGTTTCTTGGCCGCTGTCTTCGGGGCGGCCGTCTTCTTTGTTGCCATGGAGCTCCTGTTTCAAAAAAGCCGGCATATGGCCGGACCGAGGTAGCTTAGCGAGAAGGTCTCGCTTCGCGCAATAGGAATTGCTAGTCGGCGGTCTTTCCTGCGGCCTCGTAGCGCTTGCGTTTGTGTTGATTCTTCGGGGCGATCGTATTGAGAATCGCGCAGGACGGGCACCAGTGGCCAGCCTTTACCCCGGACGGGGTTGCGTCCCATACGTGGCCACGATGGCATTCCCACTTCAGCTTCGCTTTTCCCGTACGGTAGATGGCGGAGAGACACTTGCCACCGCGATCCTGTGCCAAGGCCCGCATCGCTTCGATGCCCAGCTTCTGTCCCTCGTTGCGGCAAAGGCGGCACCAGCCTCCCTGGAGGACGTTGTTGCCGAGGGCGTCCCATTCGTGGCCGGCCTCGCATCGGAAGCGATAGGTAGCGGCCGTGCCATGATAAGCAGTGCTCAAACATCGGCCGCCGTGGTTGTGGGCAGCTTCTCGTATACGTGCCAAGCCGTCAGTATCGGTGCGCTGCGCGCCGAGTCTGGCATCCGTACATGCTCGACACCAGTTGCCTTGCTTGAGGACCTTGTAGCCCATTGCTTGCCATCTGTGGCCAGCGGCGCATTCAAACGGGTAATGATCGCGGCCGGTGGTCCACTCGGTGGCGAAGCACTTGCCACCGTGCTCCGCGGCTTTCGCGTGCAGGTCGGCCAACCCGTACTTTGACGGCTTCCTTTGCGGGATCGGGATTGAGGGCTTGCCAGCGCAACGGGGACACCAATAGCCAGCCAGCACGCTCCGGCCCTCCGGCGTCCATTCATGTCCATTCTCACAGCGTATCCTGTGGATGGCTGCGCCACCCAAGAATCCGCCGTCGTTCAGGCACTGGCCGCCGTGAGCTGCCACGAGCTTTTCGAACTTGGCGGCGATGGCTGCACGACTACATTTAGGGCAACCGGATGCCTTGTAGAGGACACCGTAGGCAGCGCGCTGAAAGCGATGCCCCTTCGCACATTCCAGGAGGATCTTTCCGCTGACGCCAGGCCAGTCCGCCGCGTGACAGACAAAGCCTTGCAGCGTGGCTGCTGCCTGCAGCCGGGCGAGAGCAGCCGCCGCGCGCTGCGACGTTTTGGCACTGGCTTGTTTCACTGTGTGACGGGACTATCCATTCTCAGACAGCGAGAATCCTAGCATCCCATCCGGTATTGCTGGTCGCGGATCCCACGATACTGCTGACGCAAGTTGTCTAGCCACGACGCCGAGTTGGGGCGCCGCATCGCGGCTTCAACGGCCCTCGCCTGATCGGCCAGCGCTTCGCATGCTGCGGCCTGGGGCTGGGCCTGCACCGACGTGGTCGTCGCGATGGCATTCGGTGGCGCTGATCGAGCCGTGCTGGAGCGGGCATCTAGGAACTCCTGCTCCTGCCGGCGGACGCCTTCACTTTTGCCGATAGTCGAGACCGTGCCGACGGCAGGGCTTGCAGCCGGTGCATAGCCGGTCGGACAGTACAGATCCTGCGTGTACAACACTCGGTTGCCGCGCTGGCATTTCGTAAATGCTTGGGCTGTGCCCACCGAGGCGCCAATCAAGGCCAGGACGGCCAAGCGGCTCGTTACTCGGCCCATGTGAAGCTCGGGTCGTTGGTGATAATCCAGCGCAGGCCCGCAAAAAGCGCGGCCAAGAGGGTGAGGGCGTAGAGAGCCCATGCGAGGGTTGTGACCATGCTGCGTCTCCCGGTGTTGTTCAGTGCGTTTGATCCGGAAATTCGAGCTGCGAGTATGGCGTAGCAAGCCTGAGCCGGCCTCCCGGCTAAAGAGGGGGGCAATCCTGGCTTTCGGGCACATCGATTGTGGCGGCGATGCGTGCAACCGTCCGATTGCTGACGAGGCCAAGCCTCTCCGTGACTGCATCCGGCGCGACGCCACGAAGCAGCAACCGCCGGCAGTAGGTATTGCGAAGGATTCGCGGGCCCATGTCCTCTGCCTCGTGGCCAATCGTGGCGAAAGCCTCGCGCACGATCTTGCCAAGGCTCATGTCGGTGATCGGCGTGCCCGTGCGTCTGAGGGAGAACAAGAGGTCGCCATCGGCTGGCCAGCTTCGGCGGTTATGGAGCCAGGCGCTCAGAGCCGCCACCGCAAAGGGTTCCAGATGGATGGTGCGGGATACCTTCGGCGGCCGCGCCGGCACGTGGAGATACGGCGGTGAAGCTTGTGGGTTCAGATCGTGGATGCGCACAGCGCGGCCTTCGCTAGCCGTCACGCCGGTACCGAGAAACAGCGCAACGATGGCACGTTTCTGCAGCGCGGCCGCATCGTCGTCCGGCCGTGGCCGTACGAACTCCTGTAGATCCCGGTCGACGTCTTGGGGCAGGAACAGGACATCTGGGTCGTCCACGGGCCAGTGCTGACCGAGTACGAGTTCGCTGGCGGGGTTGGCATCCCGGACGCCGACGGCCACCAGATGCCTGCAGAGGCGGTCGATGAGCTTGAGATAGCGCATGCGCGTCGCCGGCGAGTAGTTTGCGGCATCGCCATCGAGCCAAAAGCCATCGAGAACATCGGTGCCGAAGTTGGCCAGCGTGGCGCCACGAGCCACCAGGTACCGGTGGAACCGGTCGAACATCGCCCGATGCTGAACGATGGATTGTTCGGAGAACGGTCGCCGGTTCGCTCCAGCGGCCTCGCGCACTTGCCAGTCGGCGTACGCCCGTGCGGGGTCAAGGTGCCAAAGGGTGTCCATAGGCAATAATTTATATACTGAAAGTCGCCCCTCCCGCCAACCTTACCGCATCTTCGATGCGGCCATTGCTTCCAGCAGTTGGGGGTGGGGCTACCGGGGCCTCCTCTGCGCGGCATCGAATTCCGGCGAGCGAGATCCACCTCGACACGACGCGCGGCCGACCGGCGACCGTGTCATCGACATCGGCGCATGCAGTGGGGCCCCCCGGGCCATCGAACATCTCGCGCAGCACCGCTCGTTTCAGCTCAAGGCGCCCCGGGCCGCGGTCGTTGAAAAGCACGCTGTCGCCGACCGCATAGACCCCGTATCTCCTGTACAGCGGCTGGCCATTCGGATGGGAACCGATCTGGTCGGCAAGGGCAGGGCGGCCTTGCTCGGCGAG
>Ga0233425_10003338_pt1 | contig 29281 bp, 23 predicted proteins | sample Watercolumn_Towu_2_FD_181712 | JGI IMG/M metagenome (GOLD analysis project Ga0233425, IMG submission 181712) | Freshwater microbial communities from Lake Towuti, South Sulawesi, Indonesia - Watercolumn_Towuti2014_140_MG | ecosystem: Environmental > Aquatic > Freshwater > Lake | place...
TCGCCGGGCAGAACTTCGTCGGGTCCCGCCAGATGCCGATAGATGCGACCGAGCAGCCGCGCATGGTGCTCGACCGCGCTCTTGCGAAAATCGGGGATGCGGCAAACCTCCCAGAGCAGCCGAAGCCGCGGCCCGCCGGAAGCGAGCGCCCTGATCTCCGAATCCTGTGCGAGCAGCTTGAGGCTGGCTTCGTCCTCGGCCTCACGCACGCGAAGCAGCCCGGGCGCGGGCGGCGGGCGCTCAAGCGAGCCGATCAACCGTTCGAGCGCGCCGAAATCGAGATCGGCGTTGCGCCAATAGAGCCCACGCAGCGCCTCGAAACGGTGGCTCTCGACCCGCTCGACGGTGTCGGGATCGAAGGGTTCGGCTTCGGCGGTCAGACCGAAGCTCCCGTCGTTCATGTGGCGTCCGGCGCGCCCGCCGATTTGGGCGACCTCGGCCGGGCTCAGCCGGCGCGGCGCGCGGCCGTCGAACTTGACCGTCTCGGCGAAGGCGACGTGATCGACGTCCATGTTGAGGCCCATGCCGATGGCATCGGTCGCGACCAGATAGTCGACCTCGCCCGACTGGAAGAGCGCGACCTGGGCGTTTCGCGTGCGCGGGCTGAGCGCACCCATGACCAGCGCCGTGCCGCCGCGCTGGCGGCGCAACAGCTCGGCGATCGCGTAGACCGAGTCGGCCGAGAACGCGACCACGGCCGAGCGCGGCTTGAGCCGCGTCAGCTTGCGGGTGCCGGCGAAGCGCAACGTCGACATGCGCGGGCGCGTTTCCACCATGGCCTCGGGGACGAGCCGGCGGAGCAGCGGGCGGATCGTCTCGGCGCCGAGAAACATGGTCTCCTCGGTGCCGCGCGCGCGGAGCAAGCGGTCGGTAAAGACATGGCCGCGCTCGGGATCGCCGGCGAGCTGGATCTCGTCGACCGCGAGAAACGCGACCGGCCGGTCGAGCGGCATCGCCTCGACCGTCGCGACCCAGTATTCGGCGCGCGGCGGGACGATCTTTTCCTCGCCGGTGACCAGCGCGACCGCGCGCGGTCCCTTGAGCCGGACGACGCGGTCGTAGATCTCGCGGGCAAGCAGGCGCAGCGGCAGGCCGATCATGCCCGAGCGATGGCCGAGCATGCGCTCGACCGCGAGATGGGTCTTGCCCGTGTTGGTCGGGCCGAGAACGGCGCGGACGCGGCCGGTATCGGTGCGGTCGGCCATCACGCCGATTCTACTCGAGTTTGGTCGCGGTGAAATCGTCGCATGATTCGAGCCGACGGTAGCCGGTCGGATCGACCCGATACGTCGGCGCCCTGCATTGAACCCACGGGCGTAGCGCGTAGGTGCTCAGCGGCTGGTTTCGCTCCCAGGACACGCGCTCGCCCCGCACCGACGCGACATACGTTCTCCTTGTCTGATCCTCGTCGGGCGACGGCAGATAGAAGCCGTCCCGCGAATCTCCTTTGGCGGAAGCCAGGAGCGCTGCCGTCGTCATGTCCGATTGCCGGGCGTCCATGGACTCGGCAACGGGATCGAAGACGTTTCGTCCCCAGCCCAAAGCGACCGCCGCCGCTAGGCTCGCCGCGAGCACGGCTCTCGACCTGCAAGCCCAGATGACGGTCGCCCCGAAGGCCAAGATGCTGGCGACCAAATAGGCATGGGCTTGGTGACGAAATGATCCGCCGTTCCGAAGCAGGACCCAACCCAATATGGAAACCGCGACGTAGACGACGACGCTTCGAAAAACCTCGTTGTCGCGGTCGCGACGTTGGCGCAGGGCGCCGAAGGCCCCGATCGTCACGCCGTAGTACTTCAAGACCACGTAGGGAAGGATTGCCGTGGCCGGCAGATAGGCGAGGACAAGACTTTCCAGCGATCCGCGGTCTGCCTTTGTCGCGCCGCCTAGGAGCGCGACGGCTGCGGCGTGAAAGTTGTCCTGCGCGGTCCACCCGACAACTTCGGCGATCATCAGGATCTGTCTGGGATTGAGCGGATTGGCGACCCAAAAGGCCTGGCTCTCCTCGCCTTGATAGGGTGGAGGAACCGCGGCCCAGGTCGGGATCACCAAGACGACCAGAAGACCAGAGGCCAGGGTCGGCGGCGCGAACCGCAGCGAAGGGTGGCGCCACCACAGATAGGCGGCGAAGATCGCCGCGACATAGAAAATCGGCGCTTTGGCGATCACAAGAAGGATCGCAAGGAACAACGTCGACCCATCGATGACGCCGGATCGGCTGGCTTGAGCGTCCGCCAGCCTGGCCGCAATCATGATCAATACGGTTGCATACAGATAATTCGACATGACGGTGTTGAGCCCGATCTCGGAACGGAACGCCGTCGCGGCGGCGAGGAGCGCTACGAGGAAGATGAGGGGCGACGCGCGACTCGCCGCATAGAGACGCGCGATAGCGCTCGCGAAGCCCAGCACAAGAATGATGTATTTGCCTTCGATGATGTCGCCAAGGCCGACATTCGGGATCAGCCAGGCGAGTGTGGCCGCCGCGGCGCCGGGCAAGAGGTGATTGCCCGACATCGGATAAGGATAATAGGTCGGGTGACGCAGATTGCCGACATAGTCGGCCCGCAGGAGTTCGACCGCGTAGGACCAATAGAGCATGTCTTCGCCGCCGAACCGGTAGCTGTGGACGTCGAGGCTGCGGAAATACACGGCGCAACCGGCAATCGACGCGAGCAAGATCCAATTCGGTCGAACGTCGAGGACGCCGCGTCTTGCGTCGCGGATCAACCAGATCAACCCGACCGCGGCCCAAGCCAGGATCAACGGCTTCGCGATCAGAGGCGCGAACCAGGCGATGGCCGACAGAGAGGCGCCGACGACCAGCGTGCCGGCAACCGTCGCGCTCGGCCAATCGTCCTTGACGAAAATCCGCCCGACCGACCACGCGATGCCGGCGCCCGCAATCAGCGCCGCAAACCCCAACACATCGTTCATGAGTCTCGTTTGCTCGTTGTCCTCTTCCGCGCCCGATAATACGATCCCGGCTCGAAATTGTGCAGCCTTCGGCGCCGGTCAGGCGCCCGACGAGAGGATTCCCTTGACCAACGACGCTACTGCTCTCTCCATCGTCGTCCCGGCCTACAACGAGGCCAAGAACCTGCCGCTCCTCGTCGCGCGGATCGATCAGGCTTTCGGGTCGCGTTCCGATGTCGAGGTCGTGGTCGTCGACAACGGCTCGGTCGACGCGACGCCGCGTCAGCTGCCCGAACTGCTGGCCGGACGGCCGGGAGTTCGAAGCGTCCGGGTCGAGCGCAATCAGGGTTACGGCTTCGGCATTCTTTCCGGCTTGAAGGCGGCGCGCGGCCGCGTGCTGGCGTGGACGCATGCCGACATGCAGACCGACATCGCCGATGCTCTGCGCGGGTTCGAGTTCTTTGCCGCCGCGCGCGAGCCGGAGCGTCTTTTCGTCAAAGGGCGACGGCACGGTCGCCCGGCGGGCGACGTCGTATTCACCGTCGGCATGGCCGCGATCGAAACGGTCCTGTTGGGCACGCCGCTTTGGGACATCAACGCCCAGCCCACGATGTTCCCGCGCACCTTCTTCGAGTCCTGGAACGATCCGCCTTGGGATTTCTCGCTCGATCTCTATGCCTATGGGCTCGCCAAGAAGCGCGGCTTCGCGATCGCGCGCTTCCCCGTGCGCTTCGGCGACCGCGCCCATGGCGCGTCCCATTGGAACATCGATTTCGGTTCGAAAATCAAGATGATCCGCCGTACATTGGGCTACAGTTTCGAGCTGAGTCGCAGGTTATCGAGGACATCGTGAGCACCGCCCAAAGTCGCCGAGCCGATTTGGATTTGGCGATCGATTCCGATTTTGCCGCGCTCTGCGCGCGCCTCGGCGCCGATCCTTGGTACACGCAGGGCGCCGGCGGCAATGCGTCCGAAAAAAGGGGCGGCGTCCTGACCGTCAAGGCCTCGGGACGACGGCTCGATCAAGCCTGGAGCGCGGAGGCCTGGACGTCGCTGCGCCTCGATCAGGCAAGAGACATCGCGGGGGCCGGCGGCGAGGAATTCTCGGCGGCCTTGCTGACGTCGAGCCGAGCGTCGATTGAGACCGGCCTGCATGCCCTGTCGCCGGCGCGCTTCGTGCTCCATCTGCATTTCGTTCCGGTCCTGGCGGAGGCTGTCCGCAAGGACGGCGAAGCGCGTCTTGGCCGAATGCTCGATGGCCTCGCCTGGTCCTGGGTGCCCTACGCGCGGCCCGGCGCGCCTTTGGCGACCGCTTGCAAATCGCGTCAAGCGCCGATCATGATTCTCGACCGACACGGCGTGATCGTGAGCGCCGATAGCGTGCGCGATGTCGAAGATCGTCTCGCGAAACTCGAAGCGCGCCTGGCGCGACGTCCGGCGTCGGCGCATTTTCGCGCCGACCATCCCTTGGCGAAGCTGCCGCCCGCGTTTCCCGATCAGGCCGTGTTTCTGGGGCCGAGACCGATCGCCGAGGGTCTTGGGCCGATCGCGACCGGTCCCGACGGAATGCTTCGGCCGACGGCCGATGCGTCGTCGGGCGCGCGCGATCAGTTCGATGCCCTGGCGCTGTTGTCGCAATTGGTGCCGGTCGATGCGCCGATCGCGGCGCTGCCGGAAGGCGAGGCGGAGGGCCTCGGCGCCTGGGAGGCGGAGGCCTATCGTCGACGCCTCGCGCAAGCGGGCGTGCGCGTTTCGGCGCCATGAAACCGCAAATCCTGATCCCGATGTCCGGTTCGGGCGAGCGCTTTCGTCGCGCCGGGTATCGCCTGCCGAAACCGCTGATCCCGGTCGACGGCAAGCCGATCATCGCGCATGTCGCCGATCTTTTTCCGGGCGAGGCTGATTTCACTTTCGTCTGCTCCGAAGCGCATCTTGTCGATCCCACGCTCGACCTGCGCCGCAAGTTGCTGGCGATTCGACCGAAAGCGCGCATCGTCCCGATCGCGCCGCACAAGCTCGGTCCGGTGCATGCAGCGCTCCACGCGATGCCGCTGCTCGATCCCGACCGCCCGACGATCATCAATTATTGCGATTTCACGAATGTCTGGGATTGGCAGGACGTTTTGGCGTTCTGGCGCGAGACCGACGCCGACGGGATCATGCCCTGCTATCGCGGCTTTCATCCGCATAGCCTCGGTTCGACGTTCTATGCCTACGTCAAGACCGACGGCCTTTGGGCGCTCGACATCCAGGAGAAGCAGCCTTGGACGGATCGCCCGATCGACGAGTTCGCCTCGACCGGCACCTACGGCTTTCGGAGCGCCCGGCTGGCGCAAGAAGCCCTCGAGGCCTGCGTCGCGCAAGGCCTGTCGACCAACGGCGAGTTCTACGTCAGCCTGGCCTATCGGCCTTTCCTCCGGACCGGGCGGCAGGTCGCGGTCTACGAAGTCCCGCATTTCATGCAATGGGGCGCGCCGGCCGACCTCGAAGCCTGGCAGGACCAAGCCGACGGTTTTCGGGCGGCCCTTCAACCGCGCGGAGTTTCGAGGCCCGAAGGCCTGGTCGTATTGCCGGCGGCGGGTCTCGGTCAGCGCTTCGCCGATGCCGGCTATGCCACGCCCAAGCCGCTTCTCGAAGTCTCGGGCCGGCCGATGATCCTGCAGGCGCTCGACGACTTGCCGCCCGGCGAAGAGACGCGCGTGGTGTTGCGACGGGACATGCCGGGCGCGGCCGAGATCGCGGCGGCATTGCCCGCCGGGGCGACGCCCGTCTGGCTCGATTCCCCGACCGACGGTCAGGCGCGAACCGTCGCGCTTGCGCTCAAGCCGGGGGACGCCGAGCGGCGCCTGACGATCGGCGCCTGCGACGGCGGCCTGGTCTACGATCGGGCGGCGCTCGATGCCGCGATGGCGGGAACCGACCTGTTGGTTTGGGTCAAGGTCGGTCATACGCCGGCGCTCGCCAATCCTCGCGCCTATGGCTGGATCGTCGGCGGCACGGACACGGCGCCCCTTCGCGCTGTCGTGAAGGCCGATCCTGCGGATCGCCGCGCCGGCGTGATCGTCAGCGCCTTCACGTTTCGCCGCGCCGCCGATTTCTCCCGCTGCTTCGACCGATTGGTCGCGCGCGACGGGCGCGTGCGGGGCGAGTTCTACGCCGACTCGCTGGTCGAGGACGCGCTGGCGCTCGGGCTTCGGGTTCGAACTTTCCCGGTCCTGGCCTGGCTTTGCTGGGGGACGCCCGCGGAATACGAGACGTTTCGCTACTGGCAACGCGGGCTCGATCTTTGGCCGCATCACCCTTACGCTCTTCGTCATGATCCGCGCGCCGCGTGGCCCGGGCGCGAGGCCGCGGCGCCTCGCCTCGCGCCGGCGCCGCGACCGCTCGCCGCCTCTATCGGCGCGCCCGTGATGGCAAAGGATACGAACGCATGACAGCCGCGCCCGCGCGCATCTTCCATCATCGACGGAACACGGCGAGCCTCTTGGCCGAGACGCCGACGGCCTTTGGCGTCGAAATCGATATTCGTTGTCGGGGGGATCGCCTGGTCGTGACCCACGATCCCTTCACGGAAGGGCCGGAACTTGCCGAGTGGCTGCGCGGTTATCGCCACGGCGGGATCATCGCCAACGTCAAGGAGGAGGGTCTCGAAAAATACGTCATCGACGTGTTCGCGGCTGCGGGGGTATCGGATTTCTTCTTCCTCGACCAATCCTTTCCGTTCATGCGCCGTTGGGCCAAGGCCGGCGAAAAGCGCGCCGCCGTCCGAATCTCGGAGGAGGAGTCGATCGATACCGCGCTTCGGCTCGGCGGACTCGTCGACTGGGTTTGGGTCGATTGCTTCGACCGCTTTTGGTTGTCCGAGTCCGATGCGCGTCGCCTGATCAGCGTGGGGCTGCGCCTTTGCCTCGTCTCGCCCGAATTGCAGGGCCGGATGGATGGCGCCGAGATCGTCGAGGCGCGGGCGGCCTTTGGCCGATGGCGCCTGCCGCTTCACGCCGTCTGCACCAAGACTCCCGAAAGATGGTTGAGCTAAGCGCCCGCGCGGTCGAGGAGCGGACCCCGGTGCGAGGACCGGGCCGCCTGCTCGCGCGCCTCCGCGATCCGCGGATCGCGACCGGCATCGCGCTTCGTCTCCTGATGCTCGCGATTCTTGTTCCGGCGACGCACGCGGACTGGTTCGGTCCCTTCCTTCGGATCGCCGGCGCGCCCGAGGCTTGGCTCGATCCTTGGACGACCGCGCTTGCGGCGGGCGTAGACCAGAAAGCCTTTCCCTACGGCGTCTTGATGTACCTCATGCTCTGGCCTGCTGCGCTCGCGAGCCAGGTCTTCCCGGGCGCGGCGACGATCGGCATCGGCCTCACGGTGCTTGCGGCGGAAGCCACGATCTGCTGGCTCCTGCTGCGCGATGGTTGCGACGACGCGGCGGCTCTAGGCTGGTGGCTTTCGCCCATCGTGCTGTTCATCGGCTGGTGGCATGGTCAGCTCGACGCCCTGCCGCTGCTCTTGCTGTTTGCCGGCGTGCTCTTGCTGCAACGCAATCGGATCGCGAAGGGCGCGTTCCTGGTCGGCGGCGCCATCGCGGCCAAGGCGAGCATGGCGCTCGCCGTGCCGGTGCTTGCCTTGTGGCTGCTCTGCGACGATCGGCGCCGCGGCGACCTACGCGAAGCCGCGATCGGCCTTGCGCCGGGCTTGGTCTTGGCCGTGCTGCCGGCGCTGTGGTCGCCGGGCTTTCGGAGCATGGTGATCGGCACCGGCGAGACGACCAAGCTGCTCAAGGCGGCGCTGCCGCTGGCGGAATCGGGCACGTTGCTGCTGGCGCCGCTCGCCTACGCCGTCGCGCTCGCCTTTGCGGCGCAGCACAGACGCTGGTCGCACGGGTTGCTCCACACGCTCCTCGCCGCCTCGTTTTTTCCCGTTCTCGTCCTGACCCCGGCGTCGCCCGGTTGGTTTCTTTGGGTTCTGCCGTTCCTGGCCTTGCGGCCGGCCGGCACGCCCTTGGAGACAAGCTTGCGCGTTGCGTTTCAGGTGGCGTTTCTCGCCTATCACGGTCTGACGTCGTCGGGTGCCGCTGCGCCGACGCTCGGCCTCGCCGCCGCGCCGCAATTGCCGCCATTGGCGGACGCATGGCATTCCGGCCTGATCACGCTGCTTGCGGCGGCGGGCACCGGACTTGCGGTGCTGGGCTTGCGGGGCGCGGATGCCGAGGATGATCCCTTCCGGCTGCGCCTGGGACCGGTCGGCATCGGGATCGCGGGCGACTCGGGGACCGGCAAGGACACGCTGACCGGCGCCATCGCCGGCATGCTGGGCGAGCGATCGGTCGCGCGGATCGCCGGCGACAACTACCATCGTTGGGATCGTCACGGCGCGCGCTGGAACACGACGACGCATCTCGACCCGCGAGCGAACGACTTGGCGGCGTTTTCGAGCGATTGCCTCGCGCTGTTGGCCGGTCGAGCGGCCACGGTGCCTCATTATGACCACGGTGTCGGCCGATTCACGGCGCCGACCGAGATCGATCCTCGCGCCTTCGTGATCATGCAGGGCCTACACACCTTGTTGCCGGCGCGGCTGCGCCGAGCCCTGGATTTGCGCATCTATCTCGGCATGGAGGAAGCGTTGCGACGCGCGCTCAAGATTCGCCGCGATGTCCATGTGCGGGGCCACAGTCCGGAGCGCGTCGTGAGCAGCATGGACGGCCGAGCGCAAGACGCGGCGCGCTACATCCATCCGCAGGCCGAGCAGGCGGATATCGTCTTTCGCTTGGAGCCGGGCAGCCCCGAGGCGCTAGGAACGGACTCGCGCCCCGAAAGGCCCGTGCCGCTTCGCCTGCGCATTCGGCTGGCCGACGGCCTCAATGCCGAGGCGATCCATCGCGCGCTGGTCGGCGTTTGCGGATTGAGCGCGGAAGTCTCGGTTCGCGAAGGCGATGCGGTCGGCGAAATACTGGTCGACGGCAATGCCGAAGGCGCTGATTATGCGCTGGCCGCCAGGCGGTTGGTACCCGACTTCGATCAATTGGTCGCGCGGGAGCCGGTCTGGCAAGCCGGGGTGTCGGGGGCGATGCAATTGGTCATCTTGGTCGAATTGGCGGATGCGCTGAGGCATAGAGGGTCACGATGAATTTGCGCGATCCCGAAGCGCTCGGGCGGCTGCCGAAACTCGTGATTTTCGATCTCGACGACACATTCTACGACTACGACGCCGCGCATGGCGCGGCGACCGCGGCGCTCGCCGCCAAGGCCCAGGAGCGGCTTGGTCCGTCGGGCGCTCGGTTCATCGAGGCCTTGGCCGCGGCGCGCGGCGCGCTCAAGGCGGATTTGGGCCCGATCGCGGCGGCCCATGACCGACTCCTCTACATGCATCGCGCGTTCGAGGGCCTGGGGCTCAAGAGCCAGCCGCTTCTCGCACTCGATTTCGAACAGACCTATTGGCGCGCGTTTCTCGATGCTTCGACGCTACGCGACGGCGCGCGCGCGTTGGTCGACACTCTGCGCTCGCTTGCGATCGATCGCGCCTTGGTCACCGATCTGACCACCCGAATCCAGTTCCGCAAACTCGTCTATCACGGCCTCGACGAAGCCTTCGACTATATCGTGACCAGCGAAGAAGCCGGCGCCGACAAGCCCGACGAGCGCGTCTGGGCGCTGCTTCGGCGCAAGATCGGAAACATAGAGGGGCCGGTCTGGGCGATCGGCGACGATCCGATCAAGGACATCGACGGCCCCGCGAGTCACTTCGGCGCCATCGGCATTCAAGTCGGCGGCGGCCCGCCATCGCCGCGTGCCGCGGCGACGTGTCAGTCGTTCGAAGGTCTTGTGGAGCATCTGCGGACCTTGGTGGCGCGCAGCAGGCAATAATCGGTCAGACCTCGACCTCGAGCCCGTCTTCGGCGACGCTCAGGCCGAGGCTCGTCGCGCGCGCAAGCATTTCCGGTCCGAGATGGGTGAGGATCGTTCGCTTGGCGCCTATCGCCGGTAAATTCTCCGTCAAGGTCTCGAAGTCGAGATGGAAACGGACCTTCGCCTTGTCGTGGACATAGGCCTCGGCGACGAAAAGGTCCGTGCCGCGCGCCGCCTCGGCGAGACCCTCGGTCCACTCTGTGTCGCCGGAATAGCAGACGCTCTTGCCGTCGACTTCGACCCGCAGCGAAAAGGGCGGAGCGCCGCAAGCATGCTTGACGATGTAGGGCGTGACGAAAGCGCCTTCCACCTCCCGTCTTTCGCGAGGCGCGAGTTCGACGACCTTGAGCTCGAATTTGCGAGCAGCCTCGACCGAACCGGGGAACAAGGCCTCCATGGTCGTCTCAAGGCGCGCCTTCAGTCCCGGCGGGCCGGCAATGACGAGGGGTGCGCTTCGCCGGCTGAGGAGCTGCGCGTCCAGGATCAGGAACGGCAGGCCGCCGAAATGATCGCCGTGCAGATGGGTGATGAAGATCGCGCGGAGTGCGTTCGGGTCGACGCCGAAGCGGCGAATCGCCACCATCGAGGAGGCGCCGCAGTCGATCAAATAGGACCCCGGCGCGCCAGAAAGCAGGAAACAGGTGTTGAAGCGACCGCCCGTGCCGAAGGCGTCGCCGCAACCGAGAAAACGCAACCTGATGCTCATTCGGGTTCCGGGCCCCTACGCCGAATGCTAGCGAGCGCGCTGGCCGGGCGCAATTCCCGGGGACCATTGCGCCGGACTTGCGGTCGTGGCAAACCGAACCGAGCGCAGGCGGCACGTCGCCCGCGTCGTCAGGGAGAACGGACATGAGCCGCGACGTGATGGAATACGATGTCGTCATCGTCGGCGCGGGTCCTGCGGGCCTTTCCGCGGCCATCCGCCTCAAGCAGCTTGCCGCGGTCGAGAACCGCGAGACCTCGGTCTGCGTGATCGAAAAAGGCTCCGAGGTCGGCGCGCATATTTTGTCGGGGGCGGTGATCGATCCCAAGGCGCTCAACGAGCTCATCCCGGACTGGAAGGCCAAGGGCGCGCCGCTTAACGCGCCGGTCACCGCCAATCGCCATATGGTGCTGACCGAGACGGGCGGCTTCGAGATACCGCACCTGTTCCTGCCGCCCATGATGTCGAACGACGGCATGTACGCCGCCTCCCTCGGCAATGTCTGCCGCTGGCTCGGCAAGCAAGCCGAAGAACTGGGCGTCGAAATCTATCCCGGCTTCGCCGCGGCCGAAGTGCTTTACGACGAGGCCGGCGCGGTCAAGGGCGTCGCGACCGGCGACATGGGCATCGGCCGTGACGGCGCGAAGAAGAGCGGCCACACGCCGGGCGTCGAGCTTCACGGCAAGTACATCTTCTTCGCCGAGGGTGCGCGCGGCTCGCTCAGCAAGGCGGTCATCAAGAAATACGACCTGCGCAAGAACGCCGAGCCCCAGACCTACGGCATCGGCCTCAAGGAGCTTTGGGAAATCGATCCGGCCAAGCACAAGCAGGGTCTGGTCATGCACACCCAGGGCTGGCCGCTCGACGACGAGACCGGCGGCGGCTCCTTCCTCTATCACCTCGAGAACAACCAGGTCGCAATCGGCTTCGTCGTCGTGCTCAACTACAAGAACCCTTACCTCTCGCCGTTCGACGAATTCCAGCGTTTCAAGACCCATCCGCTGATCCGCTCGACCTTCGAGGGAGGCAAGCGCATCGCCTACGGCGCGCGCGCGATCAACGAAGGCGGCTGGCAGTCGGTGCCGAAACTCGCCTTTCCCGGCGGCGCGCTGATCGGCTGCGCAGCGGGCTTCGTGAACGTGCCGCGCATCAAGGGCACGCACAACGCGATGAAGTCGGGCATGCTCGCGGCCGAGGCGGCCTTCGCGGCGCTCAAGGGCGGCGCGAGCGAGCGCGAACTTGCGTCCTACGACGCCGCGGTCCACGCGAGCTGGATCAAGGACGATCTCTATCCCGTCCGCAACATCAAGCCCGCGCTCAAATGGGGCAATTTCCTGGGCTCGCTCTATGGCGGGATCGACATGTGGCTCCAAAGCCTCGGCCTCGGCTTCCTGATTCCCTGGACGTTCAAGCATCGGCCGGACAACGAGAGCCTCCGCCCGGCCAGGCTCTCGACGCCGATCGCCTATCCCAAGCCCGACGGCAAGGTCTCTTTCGACAAGCTCTCTTCGGTCTTCTTGTCGAGCACCAATCACGAGGAGGATCAGCCGATCCACCTGCGTCTCGCGGATCCGGATGTGCCGGTGAAGCTCAACCTCGCGGAATACGATGCGCCCGAGCAACGCTACTGTCCGGCCGGGGTCTACGAAATCGTCCGCGATGCCGCGGGCGCCAATCCGCGCCTGCAGATCAACGCCCAGAACTGCGTGCACTGCAAGACCTGCGACATCAAGGACCCGACCCAGAACATCAATTGGGTCGTCCCGGAAGGCGGCGGCGGGCCCAATTACCCGAACATGTGAGACGGGAGCGCTCTGGCGTTGTGGCCGAAATGGTAAAGGCGTCGAGGATCTTTTCTCAGGACCAGTTCGATCGTTTTGCCGAACTCTCGGGCGACTTCAATCCGATCCATGTCGATCCGACGACGGCACGCCGACTGATTTTCGGCACAGCCATTTGCCATGGCGTCGGCCTCGTGCTTTGGGCCCTCGACGAATTGGCCAAGACCGTCGATCGGCCGATCCGCCTGCTGTCCTTGAAAGCGGTCTTTCGGCGCCCGGTTCCGGCCAATCAGAAAGTCGATCTCGAATTCGAGAGGTCGAACGCCGCGAGCGCGGAATTCGTTCTTCGAAGTCGCGGGAGCCTCTGCGCGAACCTGACCGTCGGCTGGGAAGACCGACCCGACGATTCGCCGTTGTCATTGCCGAGGATCGGCGACCGAGTCGGGCCGGTCGATGTCGATCGCGCGACGCTGGAGGGTCATTCCGGAAAAATCGGGCTCTATCTCGACCCAAAGCTCCTGGCGACACTCGCGCCGACGGCCGCCCGGCACTTTCCTCTTGGGCAAATGGCTCTCTTGCTGGCGACGACGCGCCTGGTCGGCATGATTTGTCCCGGCCTAAATTCGATCTACAACGTCATGGACCTCGATTTTGCCAAAGGAGACGCGGACGTTGCGTCGCTTGCCTATAGAGTGAAATCCTACGTGCCGCGATTTTCTCGTCTGAGCATCGGCGTCGAATCGCGCGGCGTGACCGGAGAGTTGCTGACCTCCTTTCGACCGGTCGCGCAACCACAGGCATCGTATGATCGCCTCAAGACCCTGGTGGCGCCCGGGCAATTTGCCGGACAGAACGCGCTGATCGTCGGCGGCTCGCGCGGGCTCGGCGAACTCGTCGCCAAGCTCGTTGCGGCCGGCGGCGGCAATGTCACCGTGACCTACAAGCTGGGCAAGGCGGACGCCGAGACGGTGGCGAGCGAATTGACGGCGCAGGGACACAACGCGCGCGTTCGATTTTTCGACATCGAGAGGCAAGAGCCGGGCGCCCTGGTCGACGTTTCCGGGCGGCCGTTTTCGCAAGTCTATTGTTTCGCCAGCCCACGCATCCTGCTCGATGATCGGGACGCATTCGATCTTGCGCTCTTCGAGGCCTATTGCCGCTATTACGTCTCGGGATTGGATTCGCTGATTCGAAGCGTCGCCGAGCGGGGCGAGAAGCCGCCGTCGGTTTTCTACCCGTCGACCGCGTTTCTCGACCGCCCGGTACCGGGCTCGCTCGAATATTGCGCCGCCAAGGCGGCCGGCGAGGCGGTAATGCGCATGTTCGCCGAAATGGGCAGGATCAGGGCCGTGATCAGGCGGCTGCCGCCGCTCGCGACCGATCAGACCGCGTCGCTTCTCGGAACGCTCGGTGCCGAAGGCGCGGACGCGATGCTCGAAGCGGTCGTGGCGATGAACGCGGCTTGATCGCCGCGTCGGTCGCGTCGATACTGCGATCCGCACGCCACAACGGATGCAAGATGAACGAACGGCCTTCGCTGCCGCGCCAGGACACCACAAAGGACGGCCTCGAGACATTTTTCGCCCGGCCGCGCCACGTCGACGCGGTAAGACTCGAACGAGTCTTTCGGTCGGCGCCGCCCGAGGCGGCGGAATCGGGCGGGCGGACCAGGTTGCGCTGCCGCTTGGCGGGCAATTGCAACACGAGTTTTCTCGAACCGGCCTTGACGGTCACGTTATCAGCCGAAGGCTTTGCGCCGGAAATAACGTCCGCCGATTTCGACGGTTGGATACAGGCGGCGATCGAGGGCGGGACGCCGACCGATTGGTGGATCGTTTGGCTTTCGGCCATGGGGCTGAGCCGCGGCGGCACGCAGCGCCCCGAATTCGACGTCGCGGCGTGGCAGGCTGCGAAGGCCGCGATCCTCGCGCGCGGCGAATCGCTGTTGGTCGTGCCGCCCGAACCCCTGGAATGGGAGGAGGACCCGTTCTCGCCTTTTGCCGCGTGGCGGCGCGACGCGCTCGGCCGCATGGAAAAGGCGTTTTCGCCGGAAGCCGTGATCTTGCCGGTCGAGCATGTTCAACGCCGCCTCGGCCAGGCCCGATGGTACGCGCCCCGCTACTGGACGACGGCCAAGATCGCCTGCCATCCCGACGCCGTCGCGGCCGTCGGCATTGCGCTCGGACGAACCATCGCGCGCGCCGTCCGCCCAAGAGTCAAGGCGATCATCGTCGACCTCGACAACACGCTGTGGGGCGGCGTCGTCGGCGACGACGGACCGGAGGGCCTGGAACTGGATCCGAACGGAGTGGGGCGCCCGTTCCTCGACATGCAGCGGTTTCTCCTCGACTTGTCGGGGACCGGAGTGCCGATATCGGTGGCCTCGAAAAACGACCCGGAGCAGGCGTCTCGGCCCTTCAAGGAACGGCCGGAAATGATTCTGAAACGCGGGGATCTGGTTTATTTCCATGCGAGTTGGAACAGCAAGCGCGAAGCGATCGAGACGATCGCGCGCGACCTCAATCTTGGTCTTGACGCGATATGTTTCCTCGACGATTCGCCTCATGAACGTCATGAGGCGCGCACCTATTTGCCCGAATTGATTGTTCCGGAGATTCCCGAAGACCCGGAGGAACGAGTTCCGTTCTTGCTGCGCAGCGGGCTTTTCGGCGCGCCCCTCATGCGGGCCGAAGACCGATCGCGCGCCAAGATGTATCGCGAGGAGGCGGGGCGCCTGGAGGCCCTGCGCGAGGCGCCCGACAAGGCGGCCTATCTCAAGTCGCTCGACATGCGGCTACGCGTCGAGCAAATTTCCGAGAAGAACCTGCCGCGAGCCGCCTCGCTCATTCAAAAAACCAACCAGTTCAACGTGACGGGGCAACGCAATACCGGGCCGCGCCTGATGGCGCTCGCGCAAGATGCCGCGGGCTATGCGTACTGCGCTTCGCTTCGCGACCGCTTCGGCGATTCGGGCATCATCGGCGTTCTGGTCGCGCAGCGGCGCGGCGGCAAGGTCGAGATCGAGGATTGGGTCCTCTCCTGTCGCGCGTTCGGCCGCCAGGTCGAGGAAGCGATGTTCGACCATCTGTTGCGCTGGACGATCGCCGGCGGTTGCAACCGCATCGAGACCAATTTCGCAGCGACCCGCAAGAACGGTTTGGTGCCCGAGATCCTGCGCCGGTTGGACTTCGAGCCCGCCGGCAATTCCGAATCCGGACCATGGTCGTGCCGGATGCCGAAGCGCCCGATTCATGCGATCTTGCTCGAAACGGAATGACCAACGGGCCGGACCGGATGCACGATATCGAATCGCCGCGCGCAATCTTGACGATGACGTCGGGCAGAATTTGCTCGACGCGTCTCGGGCAGGTCATCGAGGCGACCGGGGTCGTCGCGACACCCAATTGCGTCAAGCCTGCGGCCCTGTCGGCTTGGCGCCATCGTTTCAGCCGCGTCGCGACGTCAGACCGCGCTCTGACCTCGCGCGAAGCCTGACGGCCGACCGGCGTGGTTTCCTCGACCAACCGAAGGGCCCGACGCTTGGGCGTCGAAGACGTGGTGGCGGCTTTCGATCGCGTGGTCGATCCATCCGACGATGTGCTCGTCGTCTTTTCGGGCCTCTACACTTTCGCGCATCGATTCGAATGGCCTCCCACCGAAACGCCCGGAAGACTGCTGGACGCGCTCGTTTCCTACGTCGGAACCACGAAAACGTTGGTCGTTCCGAGTTACAGCATGTCCTTTGCCCGCACGCGCGTGTTCGACGTCCTGCGCACGAAATCGGATATCGGCGCGCTGCCGGATGAAGCGATCAAGCATCCCGGCATGCGCCGGCTGCCCAAACCGATGAACAGCTACATGGTTATCGGCCCGCGCGCGGAGGAATTCCTGTCCCTGCCGTGTCGGACGGCCTGGGGACATGACGGCGCCTTCGGCTGGATGGACAAGGTCAATGCGCGATTTTGCGTTCTCGGCGTCCGCTGGCATGAGGCCTGCAGCCTCTATCACTACGCCGAAGAACTCGAACGCGTTCCCTATCGATACTTCAAGCGATTCGCCGGCGACTTGTTGAACGACGGGGTGCGTGTCGGTCGCTGCGAGGAGGTCATGTATGTTCGCTCTGGGACCGTCGGGCCGGTCTGGCAACTCGACATCGTCTATCCTCGGCTGATCGAAGCTGGGGTCGTCAAGCGCTCGCCGGATCCCTTCATCCCGCTTGAATCCGCGAAATCCAAGGATATTGTCGCCATCACCCGAAAGATCTTGCGGAACGACCCTTACGCCTATGTCGCCAATGTCGACGCCGTGAAAGCGTGGGTCGCCGATGGCGCAGCCGCGGAGATCGCCGGCCTTGCGCCGGATGAGCGAGTTGAAGGCCACTAATGCAAGCAGGGCAATCCGGGGGCGATATGGGCGTCGAAAAACTTGCGCGGATCTTTCGGGACGTCTTCGAGGACGACGCCATCGAACTCGTTCCGACGCTTGCGGCCAAGGACGTGAGGAACTGGGACTCCTTCAATCACGTCAATCTGATGATCGCGATCGAAACCGAGTTCGGCGTGGCTCTGGATCCGACCGAGGTCCACAAGGCACGAAGTGTCGGCGATCTTGTCGGCCTGCTTCAGGCCAAAGGCTGCGATATTTCTTGGTGAGAGAGACGAACATAGCGACATCGGGCCCTCGGCCGACGGACGACAACGGTCGGAATACGCGGCCGCTTTAGCCAATTCCGGATTGGAAGTCCGGATATCGGACTTGCCGGATGTCAAAGCATCCGATTCATGCGATCATGATCGGGGCGAGCCGAAGGGGCGGCCTCGTCGGGCCCTGACGCTTCGAGGTGGAGTCTTGTCGATGACATCAAGACCGACGCGCGTGGCGATCCTCGGGCACGTCACGAATGCTCCCAACGCGATCCCGCTGCCCAAGAATGCGAAGCGCGCCGCCGAAATGGTGAATCTATACAACTTCACCCGCGTCGCGACGCCGGACGGTCGGATGGTCGACCACCTTGCCCATTTGAAGTCGATTCGCGGCATCCCGGAGTCCGAGGGTTTCACGGTCTGGGAGATGCTGCTTTGTTCCGGCTTGTTGCTCCGGTCGCATCTCGAGCGACATGGCTTCGTGGTACGATTGGTCAACTACATCGATTCTGACAACGCGAGTTGCGAATTCGCGGCGCTCCGCGATTTCGACCCGGATATCGTGTTGATCAGCACGACTTTCGTCCTTTCGCAGCGCCACTTGATCGATATCGGATCGCAATTGAAAGCCGAAATCCCGGGCGCCTACCTCGTCGCGGGCGGTCACCACGTCTTCGCGTCGCTTCGGCGCATGACGACTGCCCAGCGCGCGCAATATGTCTTGGACAGCGGCGTCGAAGCGATGGTCAACGACAGTCAGGGCGAGGCTGCCGTGCTTTCGATTTGCCGGGCTTGGCCCCAACCGCCATCGAGCGTGCCGAACGTTCTCTGGCGGGATCCAAGCGGCACGGTCCACGAAAACCCCGCGGTTCCCGAGAACAACGACATCAATTGGACCCCGATCGAATTGGGCGGGATCAAGGCGGGTGAAGTCGTTCATATCCGGACCGCCCGGAGTTGCGGTTTCAAATGCGCGTTCTGCTCCTATCCGAGCATCGCCGGCGGTCTGACGTTGATGGAACACGACAAGGTCATCGCGACGCTCAGGGCGGCGAAAGACGCGGGCGTCGGCGCGCTTTTCTTCGTCGACGACACGTTCAACGTGCCGCGCAAGCGTTTCGAGATTCTGATCGACGCGATGATTTCAGAAGGCCTCAATATTCCTTGGTATTCCTTTTTGCGGTCCCAGTACGTCGACGAAGCCTTGGTCGGCAAGATGGCCAAGAGCGGTTGCAAAGGCGTGTTTCTCGGAATCGAATCGGGATCCAACAAGATCCTCAAGAACATGAAGAAAGGCGCGGCGGTCGATTTCTATCGCCGAAGCATCAAATGGCTTCGCGCCGCGAACATCATCGCCGTCGGATCGTTCATTCTCGGCTTTCCCGGCGAAACCGAGGAAACCGTCGAAGCGACGCGCGAATTCATCGAGAGCTCGGGACTGGAATATTACTTCATTCAGCCCTTCTACTATCTCCATCATACGCCGGTGCATTCCCGAGCCGCCGAATTCGGCCTGAGCGGCGAAGGTTTGTTCTGGACGCACAGCACGATGAATTGGTCGCAGGCAATCGGTCACGTGAACCGCCTGTTCCTCGACATCAAGAATTCGACCTTTGTGAATCCCGACTATACTCTTTGGGAGATCGCCTATCTCCGGAGCAAGGGCATGTCGGAAGCGGAGATCAAGGCCTACCGTATTTCGATCAACGATCTGACTCGGGCGCAGATGGCGCGTTTCGGCATCGCCGAAGGTCATCTGACATCGCGGGTGGCTTGACGGCGAATTGAAGTGAGCGTTCCCGCGATTCGATCGCGCCGGCGTCTGGGCGTCGACGATGTAATCGCGGCGTTCGACCGCGTGGTCACGCCGTCGGACGACGTGTTCGTCGTCTACTCCGGCATTTATACCTTTGCCCATCTCTTCGACTGTCCCGTTTCGGAAGCCCCCGAGAGGATCTTGAATGCGTTGATTTCGTACGCCGGAACGTCGAAGACGTTGGTCATTCCGAGCTATAGCCTGTTCTTCGCTCGGACGCGCGTGTTCGACGTCTTGCGCACGAAATCGGATATCGGCGCGCTGCCGGATCATGCGATCACGCATCCCGGCATGCGCCGTCTACCCAAACCGATGTACAGCTACATGGTCATCGGCCCACGCGCGGCGGAATTTCTGTCGCTTCCCTGTCGAACCGCGTGGAGCGAGGACGGCGTCTTCGGCTGGATGGACAAGGTCAACGCGCGATTTTGCATTCTCGGCGTGCCCTGGGACGAGGCCTGCAGCCTCTATCACTACGCCGAAGAGCTAGAGCGCGTTCCCTATCGATACTTCAAGCGATTTGCCGGCGACTTGTTGAACGACGGGGTACGTGTCGGTCGCTGCGAGGAGGTCATGTACGCGCGTTCGGCTCGCGTCCCGCCGGTTTGGCGACACGAGGTCGTCTATCCTCGTCTGGTCGACGCCGGCGTCATCTCGCGCTCGACCGACCCCTTCATCCCGCTTGAATCGGCAAAATCCAAGGATATTGTCGCGATCACGCGCAAGATCTTGCGGAACGATCCTTACGCCTATGTCGTCAACGTCGATGAGGTGAAAGCGTGGGTCGCCGATGGCGCAGCCGCGGAGATCGCCGTCCTTGCGCCGGACGAGAGAGTTGAAGGCCACTAGAGCGAGAAGGAATTCGAGGGCGATATGGGCGTCGAGAGGCTTGCGCGGATCTTTAGGGAGGTCTTCGAGGACGACACCATCGAACTCGTTCCGACGCTCGTGGCGAAAGACGTCAAGAACTGGGACTCGGTCCATCACATCTATCTCATGATCGCGATCGAAACCGAATACGACGTGATCTTGACTCCGGCCGAGGTCGAGAATATTTCGTGTCTCGGCGACCTTGTCGGTCTGCTTCAAGCGAAAGGCTGCGATATTTCATGGTGAGAGAGTCGAACGTAGCGTCGTTGAGTCCTCGGCCGACGGACGACAACAGTCGGAATATGTGGTCGCTCATGGAGGAATTGTTCCCGCTCTATCGGGCGCTGTGCGGGCCGGGATTCAAGGACTCGCTGTTGCGGATCTCCAAGCGCCTGCCGCTGGATATCGCCGAATTTCCCTCGGGCCGCGACGTGCTCGGTTGGAAGATCCCCAAGGAGTTTCACGTGCGTTCGGCATGGGTTGAGGATGAGCGGGGTCAGCGCATCATCGATTACGACAAGGAGAGCTATCACGTCGTCGTCTACAGTCAGCCTTTCGACGGGACGGTCGACCTCCCGACGTTGCTCGAACATGTTGAAACCCATACCGAGCTCGAAGATGCGGTGCCGCTCCGCCAAAGCTACTACCGAGAGCGTTGGGGACTTTGCGCCAGTCGAAAACTGGTCGAATCCCTGAAGCCCGGGAAGTATCGCGTCCACATCGATACTGTGCTGCGCGACGGTCACCTGCGGATCGGCGAAGCCTATCTGCCCGGCGAATCGGACGACGAGATTCTGATCAATACGTATCTCTGTCATCCGAAGGGCGCGAACGACAATCTGAGTTCGGTGGTCGTCGCGGTCGAGTTGTTTCGCATGCTCGCGGCGCTTCCCAGGCGACGGTTTTCGTATCGCCTCGCCCTGTGGCCCGAAAGCATCGGCGCCATCACTTATATCGCCTCCTATCCGGAACGGCTTCGCAAGACGATCGGCGGTTACGCGCTGATGATCGCCGGCGACGTCGCGCCGGTCAGCTTTTCCGGATCGTTCGAGGGCACGAGCCTTTTGGACCGAGCGGCACGGCACGCGCTCCGGCAATTGGGTTGGCCGGACCAGCCGTGGCCCTATTCGCGTTGGACCGGAGCCTCGGACGCCAATCATTTCGATTCGGTCGGTCTGCGATTGCCGGTCTGTACCTGGCAGCGCGGCGGGCCGCGCCTCAAGGTGTACTCCGCGTATCACAGCTCGGCCGACGACCTGACGCGTGTCAGGCCGGAGTATTTGTTCGAAACGTTGGAGGTCGCTTGGGCCGCGCTGATGGCCGTCGAAAGGAGCGTGACCTACAAGGCGAATTACGTGATCGACCCGCATCTGACCAGCCACGGGATCTTTCCGTTTCAGCATGGCGCGGGCGACGGCAAGCACGGAAACCAGATCGCGCGCGCCTATTTCGAAGTAATGGGCAGTCTCGACGGAACCCGGGACCTGCTCAGCATTGCCGACCGCTACGACATGCCGATCTGGGTCTTCGACGAGCCGATCGAGAAACTCCTTGCCAAGGGGCTGATCGCGCGGATGTGAGTCGGTCGGGCGCCCAGGGTATCCGACCGCGACACGACGCGTATCCGAAAAACCGATGCGTCGTCATGCCCGAATTCGGTCGATCCCCGATTCGCGCTCGACTATGATGTCCTGCGGCCACGTCAGACGCCGGTCGAGGTTTGGTTCGTGAACAGCGCTTTTTTCCGAATTGTCGATTGGTTTGGTCGAGGGCCGCGCCTCGGCACGGTTGCCGGGTTCATGCTGACCGCGATGACCGGCTGCTTCGGCGGTCCGGCCGACGACGGGTCGGGCACGAAAGAAGAGCTCGGCCGCTCGGCGGCAGGGGCCTATCTCGCCGGCAGTTTCGCCCGCGCGCAGCACGACACGACCGTGGCGGCGAACTACTTCGTCGCGGCTTTCGGCAAGGACCCTTCGGACGTCAATTTGTTGCAGCGCGCCTTTTTCGCGCTTCTGGCGGACGGACGCGTGCGCGACGCGCTGGCGCTCGCCGATCGGGTCGCCAAGGCCAATCCGCGCTCGGGCACGGCCAATCTCCTGCTCGCGGCCGAGCATATGCGCGAGGGCCGGACCGAGGCCGCGCTCGAGCGCCTTGCGGTCTCGCACAATGCCGATCAAGTGGGCATGCTCCGCCCGATCATTCTCGCCTGGGCGCTCGCCGCCAAGGGCGACACCGAGGGCGCGCTCAAGGCGCTCGGTCAGCTCGCCGATCGGGGCCCCTTGGCGTCGTTTCGGAATTTCCACGCCGGTTCGATCAACGAGATGGGCGGCAAGACGAGCGATGCCGAAGCGGCGCTGCGCGCGCTGGTCGGCGCCGAAGGCAGCGGCGCGCTGCGTTCGGTCGAGGCGCTTGGGACGCTCTTGGAGCGGGCCGGGCGCGCCGACGAGGCCGAGACCGTCTACCGCGCCTATCTCCGGCGCTTTCCCGACAATCCGGTGGCGCTCGAGCTGCTTCGCCGCGCGCAATCGAAGACGCCGGCCGCGCCCTTCTTTCGCAATGCCGTCGACGGTATCGCGGAAGCGTTCTATCAGGCGGCCGGAGTCTACTTCGCCGAAAACATCCGGGAACTTCCCGAGACTTATGCCCATGTCGCGGTCCATTTGCGCCCCGACTTCTCGGCCGCGCGGATCCTGATCGCCGAGATCAAGGAATCGCAAAACCAATGGCCCGAAGCGCTCGACGCCTACAAGGCGGTCGCTGCGGCCTCGCCCTATGGCTGGATCGCCCGCTTGCGCGCGGCGCTCGCACTCGATCGCAATGACAAGATCGGGGAGGCCGAGGGGCTGCTTCGCGCGATGATCGCGGAGCGGCCCGAAAGGGCCGACGCGGCGAGCACGCTCGGCGACATCTATCGCGGCCGCGAGCGCTGGATCGACGCGGCAAGAGCCTACGACGTCGCGATCGCGCGGCTGCAGCCGGCGACGGAGCGCCACTGGCTGCTCTACTTCGTGCGCGGCCAGTCGCTCGAGCGCGCCAAGGAATGGGAGCGCGCCGAGCCCGATTTCCTCAAGGCGCTCGAACTCCGCCCCGATCAACCGATCGTGCTCAACTATCTCGGCTATTCCTGGGTCGATCAGGGCCTGCATCTCGCGCGCGCGCGGCGCATGATCGAACGGGCGGTCGAACAGCGCCCGCAGGACGGCGCGATCGTCGATTCGCTCGGCTGGGTGCTCTTTCGACTCGGCAAATACCAAGAAGCGGTCGAGCAGCTCGAGCGCGCCGTCGTATTGAGGCCGGGAGACGCCACGATCAACGACCATCTGGGCGACGCGCTCTGGGTCGTCGGTCGGCAGGAAGAAGCCGTGTTCCAATGGAAACGGGCCTTGACGCTGTCGCCCGAGCCCGAACTCGTGCCCAAGATCGAACATAAATTGCGCGACGGCTTCGCCGCGCCGACGCCGCTGGCAGAAACCGGCAGCTGAGAGGCCGATGATCCGCGAAGCGGCACCGGCCAAGGTCAATCTGTTTCTTCACGTCGTCGGTCGACGAGCCGACGGCTATCACTTGATCGAAAGCCTGATCGCCTTCGCCGACATCGGCGACGCGATCGAGGTCGAGCCCGCCGCCGCCTTGAGCCTGGTTGTCGACGGGCCTTTTGCCGATCGCTTGCCTGTTGCGGACGACAATCTCGCGCTGCGCGCGGCACGGCGCCTCGCGCGGGAGGTCGGGCGCGAGCCCCAGGCGCGACTGCGTCTGGTCAAGACCTTGCCGATCGGCGCAGGCCTCGGCGGCGGCTCAGCCGATGCGGCGGCGACGCTCCGCGCGCTCGCACGACTCTGGTCGATCGCGGATCCGGCGCCGCTTCTGCGCCGGATCGCTGGAACGCTCGGCGCCGATGTGCCGGTTTGCCTCGACGGTCGGGCGTCCTTCGTTCGCGGGATCGGCGAGATCGTCGAGCCCTTGCGCTGGGACGAACCAATGCCGGCGGTGCTGGTTCATCCCGGTCAAGGCTTGATGACCAAGGATGTCTTCGCCGCGCGACGCGGGGCGTTCGCTACGTCTTGCATGGGGCCAGGATCGATGATTGCGGATCTTTGGACGCTGATCGGCCGCGCGCGCAACGATCTTCAAGAGGCGGCCATATCGCTTTGCCCTGAGATTGTCCAAGTAATTGATTTTATGAAAGAAAAGCCAGGCATCCGGGTCGCGCGCATGTCCGGGAGCGGCAGTGCCTATGTCGCGCTGTGCGACGATTTTGAAGTTGCGCAAGCGATCGCCGAGGACGTTCGACGCCACCACCCGACGTGGTGGGCCGCAGCGACCATGTTGGGTTCGTCCGCCGCGACAAGACCCAGCGCGAAGCCTTGATTTTTCGGGGCTCTGGCGCATGTTGCGAAACTGCCACAGTGTCGAGCGCAAGTTCCGGACGGGCGACGGAAAGGCTTGCGGGAGCCAGTTTCATGTTCTACGGTCTCGCCCGGCGGTGGGAGATGTCTGTCTCACTATCGTACGGAACGCGGCTTTGATCCGCCAAACGGGCGATGGCCAGACGGCGGGCAAAAGCAGGTTGAATGCCGCCACGAATGCGGCTAGTATCTCGGTCGAGAATCAAATTGGAGGTTTTACATGTTTAAGAAGGCCCTGACGGTTACTGGTTTGGTCGTTGCCCTTGCGGTTGCCCCGACCTTCGCTTTCGCCCAGGCGGCTGCGCCGGCTGGTAGCGCGGCTGGTACGGCCGGTGGTGCGGCCGGCGGTGCGGCTGGTGCGGGTGGCGCGGCTGCTGGCGGCGCTGCCGCTGGCGCGGGCGCCGCTGCGGCCGGTGCGGGCGCGGTTGGTGCTGGCGTTGTCGCGGCGGGTGTCGCGACGGCTGCGGCAGTCGGCGTTGCGGCGGCGGTTGCGTCGTCGTCCACGACCACCGCGACCAAGTAATTTTCACGGCGAATTTTCGTCGGGGAGCAAGCGGCCGAAAGGCCGCTTGCTTCGCTTTTGCGCGTTCGCGTCGTGTTCGCGTCATGGGGGCCTAGCCCGATCTTCGCCTAGGATGTGATCGTGTCGCAGTGGATCGGAGCGACACGGAAATCATAATGCAAATCAAATATTTATATTGGATCGACCCGTAAGGTCGACCCTGCCCGCTTCAACGATAATTTAGGCGGCCGCTTTCAAGACTTCGATCGATATCGGCGGCAAATCGCGGGTCACCGATTGCATGCTCTTCCAGACGAACCCCGTCGAAGCCTCCGCCCAATATCGGTTTTCGAATTGCCAATTGTGATCGAGAGACCTGCCGGATTCTCGGACAAGTACGCAATCGAACGCGAGGTCGAGAATGATCAGCCTTTCTTCTCCGACGAGGTCGAATCGTGAGACGACGCGCGTTCCGTAACGTCGATCAAACTGAAAATCGACGAAGCGTTCGGCATGGGTCCCTTCCGTACCCAAGAGGTGCAGGCTGTTCGTCACCGGATCGCCGTTCGGGCCGAACCGCGTCTCCCTGACGTTGTCGAGCGGCAGATTGGCCGTCTTGACGATGCGGCCATTGCGCGTCGCGAAGACGATCCGATCGGCCGAGACCCAGTGAAGATCCGGCCCATCGACGCGACCGAGAATCATCAATGCGTCCGGACCTTTTCCAACTCTTGCCCTAATGGAAGCGTATGGTAGGTTCGCGATCTGATCGCGCGTCAGCGGCAGATCGGGACCTCCGAAGGTAGCGGCTTGAAAGCCCTTGAGGGCGTCCGATACGACGGAGGACCGCCCGCAAGCCGCGACCGCGAGTCCCAAGCCTGCCGCCAGGAGTTGGCGCCGCGACGGCCGGCCGACGGATGTGTTCGCCAAGGATTGCCCGGGAGTGTTTCGATGATCGATGTCCGACATGATGCGAGGCGCAGGCTCCTCGGCCAAGTGTGCGCGGTTTTGGTCTTGTTGTCGATGGCGGCGGCTCCGCAAGAGGCCGACGCTCAAATGCCGGACTCGCTCGCCGGGCTCGGCACTCTATTGCAACAACTCGGGCAAATGCAGCAACGCGGCAGCGGCCTCAGTCTCGACAGTGGGCGCTTTTCGTCGCCGCTCGACACTTCGCGCGCTCGTTCATTTATTGGGGCTCCGAGAGGCTCTTTACAGTCGAGCGCGGCGCGCGAAGAAGCCATCAAGAAAAATCTGGCTCTTCAACTGGCTTGCGCTGGCTCCGGGTCTCAAGCCGCGGAGGCGATATGGATCGCCAAGACCGCGGGCGATCTTTCCGAGATCGAAGCCGATTATTGTCAGCGCGCCCTGTTTCCCGTTTTCCAATTCGGATACGACACCCTCACCCCGCCTGAGCAAGTCGCCCAATCGGTTATCCCGGGAGGGCCGAGTCTTGCGCCCGGCGGGCAGTCTTCCTTTTCCCGTCCCCCGATATCGGGCGCAGTCCAGGATGACTACCGTCTTGGCGTGGGCGACGAACTCGTTATTACGATCATCGGCGCCGAAACGCGCGTCGTCACGGCGAGCGTCGATACCGAAGGCCGCATTCAGATACCCCAAATACGGCCGATGCCGGCCGCCGGACGAACGATCGCGGAATTTCGGCGCGATGTCATCGCTCAATTGAGCCTCTCCATGCCGAGAGCGGAGGTCTTTGTCTCGGTCGGCGCCATCCGCTCCGTCCGCGTGACCATTGCTGGAGAGGTAAGCAAGCCCGGCCTTCAAAATCTGACCGGCCTTTCCTCGATTTTCGATGCCATGCAAACGGCTGGCGGCGTCAAAAAATCGGGCTCGCTGCGGCGAATCCGCCTGGAACGACGCAATCAAGTGACCTGGATCGATCTATACGAGTTCTTGTTGAGTTCGGGAATCGGATCGGAAATCCAACTGAACGACGGCGATCGGATTGTTGTTCCGACTATCGGGTCGACGATCGCTGTTCTCGGTCAAGTCAAGCGGCCCGGCGTCTACGAATTTGCCGAAGGCCGAAAATCCGCCACGCTCGCGGACGTGCTCGAGTTCGCCGGCGGTCCGCTTCGGCCGCGCGGAACCAAGATCATTCATATTGCCTTCAACGCATCGGGTCAGCAGCAAATCAATGAGAATGCCGAATTGTCCGCGATCGTCGGCGACGGCGACATCGTCCAAGTCATCTATCATCAGAATTTCCAACTCGGCTCGGTCGAGCTGTCGGGGCACGCCGCCACAGCGGGCAGAAGAGCGTTGACTTCGGCGCCTTCGGTGCGCGCCTTGATTGGAGATCGTCACAACCTCCTGCCGGATCCGTTCCTGCCCTTCGCGGCGCTGGAGACGACGGATGAATCGACCAGGGCCCGGCGCTTCGTACCTATCAATCTCGAGCGCATTATTCAGGGCCACGAAGACATCGCGTTGAAGGACGGCGACAAACTCATTGTCCTCAGCAGCGAAGATATTCGATATCTTACGTCGGCCGAGGTGTTGCGCACGCTGCGAACGCGCCAAGGCGATGGCGGCCGTCTCGCGCTCGAGCAACCGCCGTCGGGCGGGAGGCCGAGTGTCAGCGGCGTAGGAGACGGCGCGACGGTAATCACACAGACACCACGTTCGTTCGAGCCGGCGGCCGGTTTCGGTCTTTTCGGCAGCGTTGTCGGGCAGCAGCCCGGGGCGCAAAGCGGTGGAGGCTCCGGAGGCGTTCCTCAAGCGCAGCAACTGATTCAGGCCGTCGCGCCCCTGCAATTGATCCAACGTAATATCGACGGTTCGGTCTTGGTCGCGCCGGTAAAGACGTGTCGCGGGCTTGACGCGCTGGCAACGATCCTGAACTCGAGCCGCACCGATCGGTTCTTTTCGGTTTCGACGGCACTTGGATCCGAAGCGGAAAGGATGGGAATCGGCTTTCGCCCTTGCCCGGCGATATTTGACATGAACGAATTTCTGCTTCCGTTCGTGCTGGAATACGCGGCGATCGTGTCCGGCGAAGTGCGTCAACCAGGAGCCTACCCCGTGCTGAATGGTACGCCTTTGTCCTCGCTGGCGGCGCTCGCGGGCGGATTGTCGAACCAAGCCGACCTCACTCAGGTTGAGATCTCGCGGAACATTTCCGACCCCTTTTCGGGAACATCGAATGTCGAGCGACGGGTGCACAATGTCGGTCAATCCGGCCTGCAGTCGATTGCCACGGGGCCGGGCGCCATCGTTCGATTCAACGCCACGATCAATGGCCGCGACAACGGACCGATCGTGCTAATCGGCGAATTCACCCGCCCGGGCCCCTACGATATTAAACGCGGCGAAAGACTTTCCGAGGTCATTCAGCGAGCAGGGGGAACGACCTCGCAGGCCTATCCGTATGGCGCGATCTTTACCCGCGAGTCGGTCCGACAGGCGCAGAAGCTGGCGCTCCGGCGCGCGGCAAGGGAGCTCAACAGCGCCATTCTTTATACGTCCGGGCAAAAGGGCGTGAGCCCGACGGGTATCCAACAAGCCGTGCAAATCTCCCAACAGCTCGAGGAGATCGAGGCAATTGGCCGCGTCGTGATCGAAGCCGATTTGACAGTTCTTCAAGCGCGACCCGATCTCGATACTTTGCTCGAGCCGGGCGATCGGTTGTTCATGCCCAAGCGCCCAGGATTCGTCATGGTAGTCGGCGACGTCCTCAATCCCGGCGCGCAGCAGTTCATCGCCGGCAAGAGAGCCGATCTCTATATCAACCAGGCTGGCGGTTTCCAGCGCTCGGCCGACGAGGACAGGACGTTCATCGTCTATCCGAACGGCGAGGCAAAGCCGCTCAAGCTTTCGGCATGGAATTACACGCCGACCCAGGTTCCGCCCGGCAGCACCGTCATTGTGCCGAAGGAACCCGCGCCGTTCGATCTCTACACGGCCGTCAAGGACACGACGGCGATCGTCGGTCAGCTTGCCGTGACCGCGGCGTCCTTGGCGGTCATCGGGCGAAATTGATGCGGGGACCGCTCGAGATCGCCTAGGACCGTTTCGATATGGCTCGCAAGGCGCGCCGCGTCGGCCTGTTGGCTCGAGTCATGGCCGGCGTTTTTTGTGCTCTCGGTTCGACCGCGCTCGCGCAAAGCGATACGCTCAAGGGTCAGCAGCCGGAGAACCGCGTGACCACGTCGGATTGGGGCGGCGTGGGGTTGCTTCAGATGCGCACCGCGCGCATGCAACCCGACGGCGCCTTCGATTTCGGCACGGCGATGACCGATCCCTATCTCCGCTATGGGTTGACCTGGCAGTTTCTGCCTTGGCTCGAAGCGACTTTCCGCTACACGGACATCAAGAACGTTCCGTATTTGCCGAGCAATCCAAGCCGAACCGGACAGAGCTACAAGGACCGCGGCGCCGATTTCAAACTTCGCCTGGTCGAGGAGTCGCAACACTTCCCCGAACTCGCTCTCGGATTTCAAGACGGCATTGGTACGGGACTTTTCACGTCCGAATACATCGTCGGTTCCAAGCGATGGTTCGATTTCGATTTCTCCTTGGGATTGGCCTGGGGCTATCTCGGCTCGCAGGGCGGCATCCGTAACCCATTCTCGGCGCTGAGTTCGAATTTCGATCGCCGTCAAGTCTCGTCCGAATTCGGCGGCACGCCGCAGACCGGCCAATGGTTCAAGGGCCGCGAGGCGGCGATCTTCGGCGGCATCGAATGGCGCACGCCCTATGACGGGCTTTGGCTCAAGGCC
>Ga0233425_10003339_pt1 | contig 29278 bp, 21 predicted proteins | sample Watercolumn_Towu_2_FD_181712 | JGI IMG/M metagenome (GOLD analysis project Ga0233425, IMG submission 181712) | Freshwater microbial communities from Lake Towuti, South Sulawesi, Indonesia - Watercolumn_Towuti2014_140_MG | ecosystem: Environmental > Aquatic > Freshwater > Lake | place...
TACAAAAAATGCCGGCAAGATTGCCGGTCTTAATGTTCTGCGCATCATAAATGAGCCGACTGCGGCATCGCTTGCATACGGGCTTGATAAGAAGAAGGAGGAAAAAATCCTTGTTTTCGACCTTGGCGGTGGAACTTTTGATGTTTCAATACTGGAAGTCGGGGAAGGGGTTTTTGAAGTGAAGTCAAGCCATGGGGATATGCACCTTGGCGGTGACGACTATGACAACAGGATAATGAACTATGTTGCGGATGAGTTTAAGAAAGAGCAGGGAATAGACCTGCGCCAGGACAGGCAGGCCCTTCAGAGGCTGATAGAAGCGTCTGAAAAGGCTAAAATTGAGCTTTCAAGCGTCACTGAAACAAATATCAGCCTGCCGTTTATAACAGCGGATGCAAACGGACCCAAGCACCTTGAATCAAAGCTTACAAGGGCCAAATTCGAGCAGTTAACCGCTGATTTAACAGACAGATGCAAGGGACCGATGGAGAAGGCTTTAAAGGATTCAGGCTTTAAAATTGAAGAAATAGATGAGGTTATCCTAGTAGGCGGGGCAACAAGAATGCCAGTAATACAGCAGCTTGTAAAGGGTTTTACAGGCAAAGAACCAAATAAAAGCGTAAATCCTGATGAGGTGGTTGCAGTTGGTGCAGCCATTCAGGCCGGAGTTTTAATGGGCGATGTAAAGGATATAGTTTTGCTGGATGTTACACCGCTGTCGTTGGGCATAGAGACTTTGGGCGGGGTAATGACAAGGTTAATTGACAGAAACACCACAATTCCGACAAAGAAGAGCGAGATATTTACAACGGCTGCAGATAACCAGACAAGCGTGGATATCCATGTTCTTCAGGGCGAGCGTGAAATGGCAAATGACAACAAGACGATAGGCAGGTTCAGGCTGGATGGCATACCGCCCGCACCAAGAGGGATTCCTCAGATTGAGGTTTCATTTGACATAGATGCAAACGGCATAGTTAATGTGAGCGCAAAAGATATGGCAACCGGTAAAGAGCAGAAAATCACCATAACCGCCACATCGCATTTATCCGATTCCGAAATCGATAAGATGGTAAATGAAGCAAAGGCCCACGCAGACGAAGACAAAAGAAAAAGAGAAGTCGTGGATGCAAAAAACAAGGCGGACAGCCTTGCTTATTCTGCTGAGAAATTTTTAAAGGACGTTGGCGATAAAGCTCCGGCTGATCTGAAAACTAAAATAGAGGATCAGATTAAAGCAGTGAGAAAAGCTGCCGAGTCGGAAAATGCCGCCGATATAAACAGGGAAGTAGAAACTCTACAGAAACTGCAGGATGAGCTTTCCCAGAAAATGTATGCCCAGGCCGGCGCAGGCGCAGGTCCGGGTTCGGGTGCAGGTCCCGGTGGTCCCGGAGGCACAGGACCAGGTGCAGGTTCATATGGCGGCCAGGGAGAAGGCTTTCAGGGTGGAAGCGGTGCCGGGCCGGGTACGGGAAGCGGCACAGGCAGCGACGATGTCATTGATGCCGAGTTTGAAGCAAAGGATGAAAAGTAACAGCAAAGAACTTAAAAAGTAAAGCAGGCTTTTAAAGCAATTCTGCCCATAGGTATTATAACTATGGGCAGAACTTTTTAAACAATAAAATTTAAGGTGAAATTTGATGGATTATAAGGATTATTACAAAATTCTGGGTGTGGCCAAAAATGCAACGCAGGATGAAATTAAAAAAGCATACCGTAAGCTTGCCAGACAGTATCATCCGGACGCAAATCCCGGCAATAAGCAGGCCGAAGAGAAATTTAAAGAGATAGGTGAAGCTTACGAAGTTCTAAAGGATCCGGATAAAAGATCCCGTTATGACCAGCTTGGTGCAAACTGGAAACAGTTTTCGCGTGCCGGCAGCCAGGGTTGGCCGGGAGGTACCGGACAGGGGCAGTCCAGGGTATATAACTTCAATGGCGGCAGTTTTGATTTTGGTGATCTTGGAAGCGGATTTTCAGATTTTTTTGAGATGTTTTTTGGCAGAGGTTCTGATGACCGTTACTCAACAATCTTTGGAAATATGGGTCAGGCAGGCTCCCAGGGAAGGAGCACTTCAGGTGCGCAGGGTGGAGACCAGGGAAGAAGGACATTCTGGAGAAACAATGCCCCTCAGAAAGGGCAGGATTATCAGTACCAGCTTGAAATAACTTTGAGGGAAGCATATTTTGGGACCCAGAGGGCGCTCAGCCTTAAAAAAGATATGAAGGTAAGAACCGTAACGGTTAAGGTGCCAAAAGGTGTAAAAGAAGGCGGTAAGATAAGGGTAAAAGGTGAAGGCGGAACCGGGTCCGGAGGCGGCGAGAGCGGAGATCTGTATTTTGCCGTCAAAATACTCCCACACCCATTCTATATCGTAAGAGATAGTGACCTCTACTGTGAGGTACCGGTTACAATTACCGAAGCAATATCTGGAGCAAATATAAATATCCCGACTTTTTCGGGTCCGCTATCGGTCAAGCTTCCGCCAAATACGCAGACAGGTAAATCGTTGCGGCTGAAAGGAAAAGGTATGCCCAAAATTAAGGGAGAGGGTTTTGGGGATCTTTATGCAAAAGTTAAGGTTGTAATTCCTGAAAATTTAACGGATGAACAGAAAAAGCGTTTTGACAGTTTTGCAAAGATTTACAAAGAGGATCCCAGGCAGTCTATAACAGTGTAACCTTTTTTAAGGCAAATAAAATGGATTATAATAAGCTGACAATTAAAACACAGGAAGCCCTTTCAAGGGCACAGATGGTTGCATCTGAAAACGGCCACCAGGCTGTTGAGGATTTTCATCTTCTTTCCGCACTTTTTGAGCAGCAGGATGGAATAATTTATCCCATATTGCAAAAACTTGAACTGAATACCGATGAGTTTGCCTCTTTCCTGGAAAACACTGTCAGGTCTTTTCCGAAGGTTTCCGGTCAGAATGTGCAGTTATACCTGAGTTCTGATTTAAACAATGTTTTAAATACTGCTTTTAAGGAAGCCGAAAAGCTGAAAGATGATTATGTGAGCACGGAACATATAATAATTGCAATGTCGGAAGGTAAAGGCAAAGGCGCCGAGCTTCTAAAGAAGTATGGAATATCAAGAGACAGGATTTTAAAAATACTTGTAGAAATTAGGGGAAACCAGAGAGTTACTGATCAGAATCCGGAGGATAAATACCAGGCGCTTGCCCGTTTTGGGAAGGATATTACAGACCTTGCAAGAAAACAGAAACTTGATCCGGTAATCGGAAGGGACGATGAAATAAGAAGGGTTATACAGGTGCTTTCACGAAGGACAAAGAATAACCCGGTTCTTATCGGTGATCCCGGAGTCGGTAAAACCGCAATCGTTGAGGGTCTTGCACAGAGAATTGTCTCAGGCGATATTCCCGAAGGGTTGAAGAGTAAAAAAGTTGTTGCAATAGATATAGGTGCAATGCTTGCAGGCGCTAAATACAGGGGTGAGTTTGAAGACAGGTTAAAAGCGGTTCTTAAGGAGATTTCAAAATCTGAAGGAAGTATTATAGTTTTTCTTGATGAGCTTCATACCATTGTAGGAGCGGGTGCTGCAGAAGGTGCGGTTGATGCATCAAATATGTTAAAACCTATGCTTGCAAGGGGCGAGCTTCATGCAATCGGGGCAACGACTCTTGATGAATACAGAAAATACATTGAAAAAGATGCGGCGCTTGAGCGAAGGTTTCAGCCGGTGCTGGTAGATGAGCCCTCAGTTGAAGATACAATTGCAATATTGCGCGGGCTCAAAGAAAAATATGAGATACATCACGGTGTGCGAATAAAAGATTCCGCCCTGATAGCGGCAGCAGTTTTATCTGACCGTTACATATCAGGAAGATTTTTGCCTGACAAGGCAATAGACCTTGTTGATGAAGCGGCGTCAAGGTTAAGAATAGAAATTGACAGCATGCCCACAGAAATAGATGAAATTGAAAGAAAAATCAAACAACTGGAAATAGAGGAGCAGGCACTTAAAAAAGAAAAAGACAGGCCTTCAGCTGAAAGGCTTGAAAAATTAAAAGCGGAGCTTGCAAACCTCAAAGAAAAAAGCAACAGCATGAAGGCTCACTGGGCCGGGGAGAAAAAAGCCATCCAGTCAATAAGAATGCTGAAAGAGGAAATTGAAAAAACCAGGATGGCTGCAGATCAGGCTGAAAGGGAAGCGGACCTCGCAAAAGCCGCTGAGTTGCAGTACGGCAAATTGCTTGAACTCGATAAAAAACTTGAGGGGGAAAACAAAAAACTTACCGACTTCCAGAAGAACCTGAAAATGCTGAAAGAGGAAGTGGATGAAGAGGATATCGCAGAAACTGTTTCTAAATGGACGGGCATTCCTGTTTCAAGCCTCATCGAAGGCGAGATCCAAAAATTGGTACGCATGGAAGAAAGGCTCAAATTAAGAGTTGTCGGCCAGGATGATGCAATTAAAACAATTTCAGATGCCATAAGACGGGCACGGGCAGGGCTCCAGGATCCAAGCAGGCCCATTGGCTCATTTATTTTTGTCGGTCCGACCGGTGTGGGTAAAACGGAGCTTTCAAAGGCTCTTGCCGAATTTCTCTTTGATGATGAAAGGGCCATGGTAAGAATTGACATGTCGGAGTATATGGAAAAGCACACGGTTTCACGTCTTATAGGTGCGCCTCCCGGTTACGTTGGTTATGATGAAGGCGGCTATCTTACAGAAGCAATAAGAAGGAAACCCTATAGCGTAATACTGCTTGATGAAATTGAAAAGGCGCATCCGGACGTTTATAACATTTTGCTTCAGATAATGGATGACGGAAGATTGACAGATGGCCATGGAAGGACAGTTGATTTTAAAAACACCCTTATTATTATGACATCGAATATTGGCAGCCAGTGGATTGCAGAGCTTGATAAAAAAGATGAAGCAGAAATGTCAAAAAGAATAAACGAAGCCATGAAGGCAAGTTTCAAACCCGAGTTCTTAAACAGGGTTGATGACATAATTATTTTCCACAGACTAAACATGGAAAATATCATGAAGATAGTCGACATCCAGCTGGCACAATTAAAGCAAATGCTTGCAGCAAAAAAAATATCAATTGAAATTTCCGGCAAGGCAAAGGAGCTCCTGGCCGGTATGGGATTTGACCCGGTTTACGGGGCGAGGCCGCTGAAACGCATTATTCAGAATGAGGTGGGAAACGTCCTGGCGATAAAGATATTAGAAGGTGAAATTAAAGAGGGCGGCACAGTAAATATCGAAACACATGATACTGCCGAACCTGAAGATAGGAAGCTAAGTTTTAAGATTAACTGATTCAATATCTTAATAAACTCCAAATTCAGATGCTGCCTCATACATGGCAAATATATCTGAATAACTGTAAGATTAGACCTTCAGATATTATCAGCAAGATTATTCTCCGGGAATTCTCCATCTTTATCTTTATCATAATCTTCAAAAGGATTTTTTACATCTGGTGCTCCAAATTCTGGTTTTATAATTACAGTTGAAGAGTTTTCAGGCATTTCTTTGATTTCAGAAAAAGATGTTGCCTTTTTAAAAACAGGTTTCTTTTTGTTTTTTGCTTTTCTGGTGTTTACAGTTTTTTCAGCTTCGTTTTTAAGTTCATTGAATTCTTCTTCCAATTTACAGGTTATTTTATCAAGTATCTCCTTGTAATTTTCCCTGTTGGTAAGCTCCATGAGATCCCTGCAAATTTCTTCTGCAACCGGATTTATAGGATCTCCTATAAATACATTTACTCTCCTGAAAGCATTGGAGAAAAGCGAGTAGATGCCTTCACAAATTGGATTTCTTCCGCACCACGTATCTGGCCGGGGTCCTTTATGCATATTGTGGATATATACTGGAACAATCGGTATTTTTGTTTTATAGCTTAAATATGCGGCACCATCGTGGAATTTTCCAAAAGAGCCATTTTTTATCAAATTACCCTCGGGAAATATTCCAAAAAAAATTTTCCTGTCTTTTGAAATGCTGAACATTTCCTTAAAACTCGCAGCATTTTTTATGTGTTCTTTTTTGAAAAGAGGGATACTGTTCAAAATTTTCCTGAAAAAAAAATCTGTAAACTTTGTTCTGAATCTGTCGCTGTCAGCCAGGAAATAAATCTTTCTCTTTAAAGCGCTGAGCACGATAATGGGATCGGCGCCTGTTGTATGGTTAAATGCAAAAATCGCAGAGCTATTTTTGGGTATTTTTTTCGGCCAGTAAACTCTGATCCTTGCAACACCATATTTGTAGAAATTAATAAACAAAACTCTGGGTGTATTGTAGAGAATATTTAAAAGAAAATTATTAATTTTTCTTAAAAACCTCATTTTTCTGCAACCTTGTTTCTGTTTTATAACTTCGATGACAATTTATAAGAAATAAAGTTGTCAAAGAGATTTCAGCGTTTTAATTTTAATATGCACCTTTTCTTCTTATACCATAAGAATCTGGCACAGTCAATTTTTTAAGGTATATATAAATATGACTTTTCTTTTATAATATAATTTGTTACATATATCAATTTGACATAGGCATCATTCTAAATATAATAGAGTATATTATAATAATGTTATAATGTTTATAAAAAGTTTTATCATAATAAAATAATGGCTGAGTTAAATAAAAACAGTCCCCTGCCTCTCTGGTATCAGGTCAAGGAGAATATTATAGACTTAATTGAACAGGGTAGTTATTCAGATGATAGTTCTCTGCCTACCGAGAAACAGCTTTGTAAACAGTTTGAAGTAAGCGTTATTACAGTAAGAAAAGCGATGGATGAGCTTACAAGGGAGGGAATACTTGTAAAAAAACAGGGAAAAGGAACTTTTTTAAATACGAAAAAGTTTAAAAGGGAGCTTAAGAATTTTTATGGATTTTCACAGGACATAACAAACGCAGGTGCCACGCCTTCAAGAAAAATAATAAGTTTTGAAATAAAAAAACCGCCTCTTTTTATTTCACGAAAACTTGGTATTAAAAGTGATGAAGAAATTTATGAAATAAGAACGCTGACGCTTGCAAACGAAGTTCCGGTTATTTTCTCTGTTTTTTTTATCCCTGAATCGCGACTGAAATCTTTAAAAAAAGAGAAAATTCTTGCAAAGTCTATTTACAATATCCTGGTGGATGATTATAAGATAAAATTAAAAAATGAAACCTGGAACATTGCAGCTACTGCTTTGGATGAATACGAAGCAAAGCTTTTAAATGCAAAACCTGGTATACCTGCCTTAATGCATGAATCAATTTCTTATGATATTAATGACAAAATTATCATGTATGCCAAGGGGGTACTCAGAAGCGATATTTGCACATTTTCAATTTCATTAAATAATAATGAGGACAGAAAGAGCTCAATGCTTCTTGCTGGTAATTTTTTGAAAACTTCGGTAAATGAAGAATAAAATAACCAATTATATTGAGTATTATCCGGATATTCTGCTCAAGGAAATTTCAATAAATCCTGTTGGTTATCTTCCGCTTGGTGCCATGGAATGGCACAGTTACCATTTGCCACTTGGCTTTGACGGAATGGCATGTGAGTATTTTTTCAGAAGGCTCGCAAAATTAAAAGGCGGGGTTGTTTTTCCAACCTTGCACTATGGTATCGCTGAAAATATGCCCCATCCAGCATCTTTTACCCTTCCTGATAAAAACTATAAAGCTTTTGTTAGAAACATTATTAAGGGAATAATAAGCCTTGGTATAAAAGTTGTTATAGTTGGTACAGGACACTGGTCGGCAAATCAAATAATGTGTCTTCTTGATCTGTCTGCTGAATTTAATAAGAAATATGAAAATAAAAGAGTGCTTGTTTCCGGATTACCTCTTGGTATTACAGGATATGAAAAAGGACTAATTATAGATCATGCTGGAGTTTATGAAACATCATTTGGGATTGAACTTTTTCCGGATAAAGTCAGACTTGAACGGTTGGGAAACGCATATCTTGAAAACTGGAATTTTCCTGATGCCGAACAGCTTGCCTATTTTGGCATTGAATGCCGGAGAGATCCCAGAAAGCATTCATCAAAAGAAGAAGGGCATAAAATTTTTAGTATATTGATTTCTGATTATATTAATCTGATCGACGAAATGTTTGCCGGCAAAACAGGATTGCTTGAAAAATACAGCCGTATGGCCTCCGATTTTTTAAAAAGTAATTTTTCTGAGCTTTATGGAAATACAGATCCCTTAAAGTTTTATAAAAAAGTTAAAAAAATTCTGATAAAAAAATATTATGGCAAAAATAATCAACTAACGACATAATCGATGTCGTATATTCTACAAATCTCAATCAGCTGTTCTGTTAGTTTTCCATAACACATTATGATATATTCAATTCTGATATTCTGAAGAAATTTCCAGGGATCACTTTTCATATCAATAAAAACATGCGGCCAGTTAATCCACCCGCATTTGCATTTGCTTATAATATCATCAAGTTCGCTGTCTTCAACTGTCCCTTCAGTTATATGTAGCAGATATTTGTTTTTTACCATATGGAGGGAGGTCAGGGTAACATCACCGGGTTTTGCCACAAGCTTTGTGCATATACCTCCTGCCGCAGCTTCCATTGTTGGCTGACTTCTTAAACATATTTTATTTACTGACTGGGCGAGATTAAAAGCGGCAGTGCCATCATCAATTAGGATGAGCTTTTTCTTTACGGGATCCACAGAGATAATATCACCCTGAAATGTCATTTCCCCGGTAAGAAGTTTCATAATGTACATCACAAGTGCGCCTTTATCATTTGCAAGGCAGCATGACACAAATCCTTCCATATTAAGCATGCTTTGAGCAAGGCAGGCAGTTGAATAATTATCACTTAGGTCAAAAAGGCATTTAAGACTGGCAAAATCAAGATTATACTGCTCTATAATTTTTTTATACCCCAGGTAAATTCTGATGGCCTTATTAAATATGTCATCAAAAACAGGAGCGTCTTTTACCATCTTTAAAATACTATTATAGGTTTCTTTAACTTCAGCTTCATCTGCTTTCTGAGCTTCAAGAATAAGATTATACTGATCAATTTCTTCAATTTCTATTCCAAAAATTTTCATCCAGTCATTAAAGTCAACCCTTGCAGGATTTGCCCCCATGGCTCTGCCGCCTATTCTTCCATAAACGGACCTGCTCAAAATATTTTTCACCATAAAAGCTTTTGAATAATTATCAAGTTCACCTAATGCCCTTTTATCTTCCGGGTCATTAGTGATGTCACTATATATTATCCTATGGTCTATACCGGCTTCATCAAGCGCCCCATGAAGAACAGCTCCGGCACATATTGTGGCGCCTTCGGCAACAAGAGGTGCCCAGATTATCACTGGAACCTTTAGCTGCTTTAATGCCTGAATATGGTGCCCGGCATAAATCCAGCCAGGAAGATAAATTAAAGCAAAGTCAATTTTTTCTGAGTTAAAAAAATCGACTGCCTTAAATGTTTTTGTGGAATCTGTTATTATGTTATCTCTTTTAAAATTGCTAACCTGAATCTGATCATCGAGAGGTCCTGAAATAATGCCTTCTTTGCCCTCAAACCTGATTACTTTATAGCCTCTGGTTTCAATAATACGTGCTGATTTTTCTGCAAGCCCCATTACAGGGTAAACCCTTCCCTGGTCATCCCTCATTGATGGATCTATATGCGCATCATTTGCAAAAACCATCCATCCGGCAACAGGTTTTCTTATTTTTTTCATATTAATAAACCTCCTGTAATTTTAAAATGAAGTGGAAATTTCAGTAACAAGCAATGGTGTGAACTATACACATTATAAGAATATAATAATGTATGAATTTTTTAAAGTCATTAAAATTATTTGACAGCATTTAAAATTTTCCTGTTATTGCTGATGTAAAATTTTAATTGCTTCAATCTATTTTTTCAAAAATTCCGCACAGGTAAAAACTTTTGCTGAAGCCATATTCGAACTAATTTGACAATTTACACTTAATAAAATATAATTATAAATAATTCAATTTAATTACTTTTAGTTCAATAAAAAAATTAAATTTAAAAGCTGCAAATATACAAACCATAGAAGGAGCAATAATGCATCCCATTATTAAGAGGATCCTGGATTTTAAAAAATCAGAAATATCTGAATATGAGAAGCATTTAATGCTAGCAGGCGGTACGCCTGGGCCTAACCTATTAAGGGGCAAAGGTATATATGTCTGGGATATTGAAGGAAATAAGTATATTGATTGCACATCACAGGCATGGGCGCTTCATCTTGGTTATTCACATCCCGAGATAAACAGTGTTGTTAAGGAACAGCTTGATTACGCTGTCCATTTTCACACAGGTTTTTACACGGTCCCAAGGTATATGCTTGCAAAGAAGATTTCAGAAATTATGCCTGATAAAATTAACAGGGTCCTTTTTACAATAGGTGGCGGAGCAACAATAGAAGCTGCACTTAAAATTGCTATTTTAAACAGGCCCAATGCTCATAATTTCATTGCTTTATACGGGGCATATCACGGCACTTCCTTTATGGCAATGGGCGCAAACCACATGGCTACTTTTGCCTCAAACAAGTATAAGGGTGGGGCAAAACTCGCTCATTTTGCTCCGAATTTCATAAGGGTCCCCGCTCCATATTATTACCGGCCCTACTTTGAAGTGAGCAAAAAGGATGACAATGATGAAGTTGACAGAAAATCGCTTGAAATTCTTGAAAAGCAGATAAGGTACGGCTCCACCGGTCCTGTATGTGCATTGCTTATGGAACCGCTTCAAGCAAGCGGTGGACAGATTATCTTCAGTAAAAAATATCTTCAGGGAGTAAAAGATATTTGCGTAAAATATAACATTATTTTAATTTGGGATTGCATACAAACAGCATTCGGTAGAATGGGGAGCTGGTCCGCTGCAGAACATTACGGAATCACTCCTGATATCATGGTTCTCGGGAAATCAATGGGTAGCGGTTTTCCAATAAATGCTGTTGCAATATCTGATGATATCGAGGGATTGACGCTTGACTGGATAGACGCTCACACATTCGCAAATAACCAGGTTTCGCAGGTTGCGGCTCTTGCACAAATAGAAATAATTCAACGGGACAGGATCCTGGAAAATGTGAAGGCTGTTGGACAATACCTGAAAGATAATCTTTTGAAACTTCAGAATAAGTATGAACATATTGGTGATGTCAGGGGGGTCGGATTTCACATTGGAGTTGAGTTTGTCAAGAACCGTGAAGACCGGGTTGCGGACGGGGAGAGCGTTATGAAACTCAGAAAAACCGGACTTGAAAACGGTATAATATTCGGGCTTGGCGGTACAGGGGAATATAAAAATGTGCTAAAAATCAAGCCGCCGCTTATCACAACTCAGGCACAGGCAGATGAAATACTTGAAAAATTTGAACTATGTTTAAAGAAAGTTTTTAAATAAAAAGAAGATAATAATTGAAATTACTGGAATATTTATAAAGCAATAGTATGGAAAGTATTTTATTTAAAGCAGTATTTCAGGATTTTGAAAAAATACACTTAGCTTCTCTTAAAGTGCTCGAAAATACTGGTATGAGGTTTTTTTCCGAGGAAATGCTCAAAGGTCTTGAAAAAAATGGCGCTTCAATTGACTGGTCGGGGAAAATTGCAAAAATACCTGCCATGTATTCAGAAGATTGCATTTCTTCTCAAAAAAATGCTATTAAAAAAGGAAAGAAACAGATTCTCTTAAATGGAGGAGTCAGTTCAAAAACCGGAAATAAAATTTCATGCAAGTTCGGTTCAGGAGCTTTTTATATTTATGACTGGAAGAATAGAAGAAAATTTTGTCCTGATGAAAAAGATGTGGCAGAAACCATTCAGTTTGGTAATGTTCTCGATGATATTGGAATGATTGGTATTCCAGTAATTCCCGAATTTATAAATGGCAAAAAGCCGTCCCCGCATGTTCTCCCGATACTCAGGGCAATGCTTGTTGCAAAAAATACGGGTAAAGTTGGAAACAGTGAGGTTAATACTCCAAAACAATTAAGATATCTTATGGAAATGGGTCAGGTGATTAAAGGTTCCATGAAATCATTTCTTGAAGACCCCTGTTTTTTAACAGCAAAACATCCGATTTCCCCTTTGCAGCTGGACAGCAACGCATGTGAGGTATTACTTGCCCTGGCAAAAAACGGGTTGCCGTCTAATATTGTATCAATGCCCATTCTTGGAACTTCCGTACCGGTCAATTTAACCGGTTCTATAATACTTACAAATGCCGAAATAATAGGCACCTTGTGTGCTATAAAAAGCATTTGCCCAGAAGCGCTGGTCCTTGGAGGGGTGATGCCGGCAGTTACTGATATGAGAAACGGAGAAATTTCCTACGACAACCCTCTGGCTGTAAAAGTTGATATGGCCATGGCTGCAATGTATGATAATTTTTATGAATTTGATTTTGGCCTGGGCATATACTGTTCAGACGCAAAATTTCTGGGGGCTGAAATTATATTGCAAAGAAACATTCAGCTTGCTGCAACAGTGCTTTCCGGGCGGATGAATCCCCCGATCGGTTTATATGACAAGGGTATGGTTTTCAGCCCGGAACTTGTTTTACTGGAAATGGATATGCTAAAAAACCATGCGGAAATGTTTGGAAATAGAAATTTGTTTGAGCCTGGCAAAAATTCAGAAGAAATAACGGAAATTCTTGATGCAATCGACAATGTAAAACCTGGAGGCAATTTTCTTACCCAGGATCACACTATTAAGAATTTCAGAAAGAACTTTCATTCTGCACTGCTAACGGAGGTGGTATCTTTAAAAGAGGAAAAAAAAGCAAAGGGCTTATTTGAACTGGCAAGTGAAAAATATGAGTTGATTAAAAATGACATAACACCTTTTATGCTCTCTTCTGATAAAGAAAAAGAGATTGATAAAATTGTTAAAAAAGCCTGTGAGGATATCTTAAATGGATAATTTAAATACAAAGATGCCAGAGAAGCGAAAACTTGAAATAAAGACTTTTATTGAGAGAGAGAAGATGGTATCCGTAAACAGGTTAAGCCAGATATTTGGCATATCATATCTTACAGTTAGAAGGGATCTTGAAAAGCTTGAAGAAGAAGGGTTTGTAAAAAAAGTTCATGGCGGAGCGATGCTTGTTAAAAACCTTGAACCCGAACCTGTATTTCAGAAACAAAGAGAGCTCAACAAAGAGCAAAAAAACAGGATAGCTGCAGAAGCTTCAAAAAGGATAAAGGACGGCAGTTTTATAACGCTTGAGTCCGGTTCCACAGTTATGGAAATTATTAAATACCTCGAGGATAAAAGAGATATCAAAGTCTGCACCTCCGGGATGCCTGTACTAATCGAGCTCTGGGAACTTGCAAAAAGAAAGAGAGATATTGAAGTAATCTCATCCGGTGGAATGCTGAGAGCAGAGGTAAGCACTTTTGTAGGACCCTATGCTGTTAATTTCTTTAAGGGCATAAATGTGGATATAGCATTTGTAGGAGCAATGGCTATGTCGCTAGAAAAGGGTATTTCCACTGCAACCTTGTTTGATGCAGAAATCTTTAAGGCTGCTGTTGCAAGTGCAAATAAATCAATCCTGTTGTGCGACAGCTCAAAGTTTGAAACACAATCATATTTTAATGTTGCTCCGATAACCCTGGTAGATGAAATAATAACCGATTCAGACATAGACAGGGAAATTTTAAAGAAGATAAAAAAGGCAGGACTAAATATAACAATTGCTTAAGGTTGAAATAGCCATTTTATGGTGATGCTGACTGGTAATCAGATGCTGGATGCTGTTAAAAATGTTTGATATAGATTAATAATATGGTTATAATATTATAATGTTTTCGATTTTTTAAAAAAAGGGGGTGGCTTTAAAACAAAATTATAAAAATTATGATGCAATTAAAACAAAAACAAAACGAAAGGGGATAAGCAAATGAAGAAGCAAATAGTAAAACTTATGACAATATTTGTTGTCATTGCTGTTTGTGCAATCTCATTATCTCTTAGTGGTTGTAAGGCTGCGGCAGCTGAAGAAACAACTGCAACTGCCAAAACTTTTGAAGAGATTGAGAAGAACTTTGATGGAGAGTTAAATGCCCTGTTCTTATCAGGGTATGGCGAAGAGGATGCTGTAAAGTCGTTTCTTGAAAAATATGGAGTTACTCTGAAAACTACATACTTTGCTACATTTGATGAAGCTTTCAATAAAATAAAGACTTCACCTGCCGGGACCTTTGATCTTGTCAATGTCAATAATGCTTTTGTAAAAGCATGGGTAGAAGCCGGAATTCTTGAGCCTCTTAATACCAGTCTTATTCCAAGCTGGGACGGTCTTTTTGAACCGTTTAAGGAAATGACTTTTGGGGTTGAAAATGATACCAACAAATATGTGGCACCGTTTACATGGGGTACAAACCCGCTAAATTACAACAGTGAATTTATGGAAAAACCAGACTCATGGATGGCAGTGCTTGATCCAGCTGTTAAAAACAAGGTTGGTATTGTGGATGACTACAGCAATGTTATTTATCATGCAGCACTTCTTACAGGAGCTGAAAATCCCAGCATGTTAAAGCAGGAAGACATGGATAAAGCTCTGGATCTTTTAAGAAAATTACTTGCAAACTCTGACAAACTGGCAGCAGGTTACGGGGATCTCTTAACTATGTTTATTTCTAAAGACATTTGGACAGCTTTTATTGGCTGGGAATATTTTTCTATTGCCAGTCAGGCAGAAGGTGTTCCACTTGAGTTGACTATTCCCAGTGAGGGGTCTTTCTCATGGTGTGACACAATTGCAATAGTCAAGGACGCTCCCAATATGGATACTGCTTATGGATTTGTGAACCAGTATATTTCACAGGAAGCTGAGGTTTTCTGGGGTAATTTCCTTGCAACAGGAATAGTAAGAGAGGATGCTCTTAGCGGTGTGGATGAAAACCTGGTGAAATATTTCCCTTATGATAATATTAACAAGCATCTTACAGAGATTGCTCCAATGCTTTCCCTTCCTCCTACAGAATCAGATGAATATCTGACCAAAGCTGATTGGGAAGCAGCATGGAATGCTCTTAAACTCGAGTAAAAAGGCCGCAGAAAATTTATAAAGATTACATTGTGTAAAAAATTATAATAATATAAACGAAGTCAGCTATGCCTGCACGCAAAAGCAAATGGCATAGCTGACTTTTACCTCAGAAACAAAAAAGGCGGGTAAGCATTTATGTACAGTGTTGAGCTGAAGAATATCTGCAAAAGTTTTGGAAAAGTTAAAGCTGTGGATAATTTCAGCCTGGATATTTTTGACGGGGAGTTTCTCTCACTGCTGGGCCCCAGTGGCTGTGGAAAATCAACACTTTTAAGAATCATCTCAGGGCTGGAAAATGCAGACAATGGAGCTATTTATATTGACGGTTCTGATATGACAAGAGTTCCTGCGCATAAAAGACCGGTTAATATGGTTTTCCAGAGCTACAGCCTTTTTCCGCATATGAATGTTTTTGATAATATCGCTTTTGGTCCAAGGATTGCAGGTATTTATGAATCAACAGTAAAAGCTGAAGTAAGTAGAATGCTTGAACTTGTGGGTCTTGAAGGGTTCGAAAACAGGACATCTGAACAATTAAGCGGCGGGCAGAAACAGAGAATTGCGGTGGCAAGGGCTCTCATAAATAAGCCCAGGGTACTTCTTCTCGATGAGCCCCTTGGGGCACTCGATCTTCAAATAAGAAAGCAGATGCAGCTTGAGCTTAGAAAGATTCACAAAGAGACTCAAAGTACTTTTATTTATGTTACCCATGACCAGGAAGAGGCTCTGGTCATGTCTGACAGAATTGTCATAATGACAAATGGCCGAATTTGCCAGATTGGAAGCCCGAGAGAAATATATAATAATCCCGAGAATTCATTTTCTGCAGGGTTTATTGGGGAAACAAATCTTTTAAATGTAAGGGTTGCCAAAGCTGATAAAGAAAATCTTATAATGGAAATCGGCAAAGAAAGGATCACAGCAATTCCGGGAGAACAAAAATATGCTCCTGGTGACTCCCTTCTTATCTCAATAAGGCCCGAATATATTGATATATACGATACCGCTGATACCAGAAAGCATGACAACGAATTAATTGCTGTTGTGGAAACAGCAATTTTTCTTGGTCCGGATATAAAATATGAAGCACTGGTACAGGGGGTAATAAAAATAAATATACGCAAAGGTTATATCGAGGGAGATTTTATTTTTTCTCCGGGGGATACTGTAAAGCTCGGGTGGAATAAAAAAGGCATTGTCCTGGTAAGGGGATAAAGATGCAGAAGAGAAATTTAAAATCACTTGGTTTTTTACTGGCGCCGTCAGTTTTTTATATGGTTGTTTTTTTCCTTGCACCAATGATAATACTGATTCTGTACAGCTTCTGGAGAACGGAAGGATTTGAAATAATAAAAACTTTCAGTATTTCAAATTATTCAAGAGTCCTTTCGGAAAAAATAAACTGGATATTGATTTACAGATCAATATTGATGGGGCTTCTTGTTTCATTTATTACCCTATTGCTTAGTTTTCCTGCAGCTTATGGCCTTACTTTTAATCCAAGGCTAAACAGATATAAGGATTATTTCCTTTTCATGATACTGATTGCAATGTTTTCAAGTTATCTGATTCGTGTTTATGCATGGAGGACAATACTCGGTGATTTTGGAATAATTAACCAGTTTCTTATAGCAACCCGGATAATTAAAGAGCCTCTGGAATTTCTTCTTTACAGCAGGACGGCTGTTGTTATTGCCCTTGTTCATATACTGACCCCATTTACAATATTACCTGTTTACTCATCAATGCAGAATATCAACCCGGAACTTTTAAGGGCATCACGTGACCTTGGCGCAAATTCCCTGAAAACAACACTGAAAATAGTGATGCCATTATGCAGAAGCGGCCTGATTTCAGGTTTTATTTTCAGCTTCATTCTTGCAACAGGTGATTATGTAATACCTGCACTTCTTGGCGGAAAAAGCGGGCTGATGATAGGTAAATTGATTTCTGATATGTTCGGAACTCTGTACGACTGGGGTGGGGGTGCTGCATTAACGGTGGTACTTATCATCTGCCTTTTTGCTGCTTTTTTTGCAGTTATTTTTCTTTTTAAATTTTTTGCAATGTTTGAAAAACTTGGCAGGAAATTGAACAGGAGGGACTTAAGAATACAACCTTCAAAAATACAGGATAAAGAAAATTATAAATTAAAAGCTGGAAAAAAAATCCATCCATGGAATTCATTTTTATATTATTTAAAAAAAATTCCGGGATTTGAGATTTATACAATAATCTTTCTGATCTATATGTTTGCTCCTGCTTTAATTATCATATTCTTTTCATTTAATGCCGGAAGAGCCCCGACGCTACCCGTGACCGGATTTACTCTGAACTGGTATAAAACAATACTGACCGATTCCAATTTTCAACTGGCAATAAGAAACAGCCTGATTATTGCGGTCCTTGTTTCAATAGGTGCAGGGATTATCGGAACAGCTGCAGCTTTTGCATTTAAAAGATTTGAGTTCAAATTTAAAAATACTGCTCATTACCTGCTTATTTTCCCAATCACAATACCAGGATTGCTGCTTGGCATTTCGCTTCTGTCATTTTTTGTACTGTTAAAAATTCCGCTTAACCTTGGAACTGTAATACTGGGGCATCTTGTTTTTACGATTCCATTTGTTTACCTGAATGTGGGTGCAAGCCTGGAAAACTTCAATGAGACAATTGAAGAAGCAGCAAGAGATCTGGGGGCAAACAGTTTTAAGGTATTTTTGAAAATTACTCTCCCGATTATAAAGTCAGGAATTATCGGTGGGATGCTGATAGCTTTCGCTCTGTCATTTGACGAATTTATAGTGACTTTTTTTATCATAGGAGGAGGGCAGAACACGGTACCAATGTTGATATTTTCTATGTTGAGAAGAGGGATAAAACCGACAATAAATGCCATTTCTTCCCTTGTGCTTATCGCTTCATTTATTTTCATAAGTATCGCAAACAGAGTGACAAGGCTTAAAGTCAGGCTATAGAGGGAAATTATAAGTATATTTTTTCTCTGGATTGTATATTGGCAACTATTTTTTGTTTTTTTAATTTTTTAAAAAAGTATTAAGAAAGGAAATATTGTGGTTTTTAAAATCTCGACAAGCATAGACGCAATGGGCAACTGCATGGAAAGATATGTGCCAACGGGATATTACGAAGATTTAAGTGTTGTGGAGAGATTGGAGGCAATATCAGGTTTTGAAGGTGTGGCAGGCTTGCAGGTATTTTATCCCACCGGCCCTCTTCCTTCGGACCCGGATAAGCTTGTAGCACTGGCTGCGAATTATAATCTGAAGATAGGGGATCTTTATATAGAAAGCGCAGGGGACAGAAAATGGAAACATGGGGCGTACAGCACAAATGAAAAAAATATAAGAAGAGAAGCAATAAAGCTTTTTAAGGAAGGAATTGATTTTGCCAAAGCAATAGGAGCCCACAGTGCACTCTTATGGCCGGCTCATGACGGTTTTGATTACCCATTTCAGGTTGATTACAGGAGAGCATGGGCTAATCTTGTTGAAACGCTCTATGAAATAGGAACCCATGACCCTACTGTGAAGATAGCTGTAGAGTATAAAGAAAAGGACCCCAGGCAAAAGCAATTTGTTTCAAATGCAGGAAAGCAGATGATGCTTCTTAATGATGTTGGTCTTGATAACATGGGTTTTGCGCTGGACGTGGGGCATTCTTTTCTTGCAGGGGAAAATCCTGCTGAGACTTTATCCATCATTGATTCGCATAATAAATTATACGAAGTTCATTTTGATGATAATTATAAGGATGCCGACCCAGATATGATGTTCGGGGTGATAAATTTCTGGGAAATACTTGAGTTTTATTATTATCTGAATAAGACAGATTTTGATGGCTGGTGTGATATCTATATTGTTGCTCCCCGTGATGACAGGGTTAAATCTTTGAAAATGGCCGTGAAGATGGCAATGAAGTATAAAGACCTTGCCGATAAGCTTGCAAAACACTCAAAGGAAATAGATTCAAATCTTGTGGGCTACAGATTTGCTGACAACATGGAACTTATAAGCAGCATACTGTTTTAAAAATTTCAAAGTATTATCGAAGCATAAGCAAAGATATAATTGATATTACGGGATTTGATCTTGGTGGAGCATTCCTATTGACACATCAATCCATACTACTGATGAAATCAGAAGCATATACGATTCGTTTATTAAAATAAATACGGAATTTGCTGAAAGTTTGAAATTGAACGACAGCAATAATAGCTAAAACTGCAGAAAACGGAAAAAAGATGACATCAAGAGAAAGGCTAAGGTCTGTTTTAAAAGGTACCTTGCCGGATAGGGTACCTATAGATATGGGTGGAAGCTTTTGCACAGGTATATCTGCAATTGCATACAGCAAACTTAAGAAAGCATTAAAACTGCCGGAATCAAAACCCTTAAAAATGTATGATTTTATCCAGCAACTAGCATACCCGGATTTTGATATTATCAATTATTTTGGTATTGATGTAATTGATGCAGGACAAGGCTTTTTAAAAAGGATAGCTGATTGGAAAAAATGGCAGTTAAACGATAATTCAAAATGTTTTATACCCGGTTACTTAAATGTTGAAAAATCTGCAGATGGGACCGTATTTCTTAAATCAGATGAGGGTTTAATACTTGGCAAGAAACCCAAAGCTTCCCTGTATGTTGATCAGGCATATTGGGTTTATAAGGATTTGCCAGCTCTCCCCGAAACCTTTTATGATGATGATATCAGGAAGCATTTATGGGCGCTGCCAATACCGCCGTACCATCTTAATATTTTCAATAAAACAGGATTTGAAAAATTCAGGAATGGAATTTCTAAACTCTATAACAATGCGGAGCACAGTATTTTTCTAAGCATCGGATTACACAATTATTATTTTAAGTTTTATATAAATGATAACGAAAAGTTATAAATTTGAAATTCTTCAAAGATGATAAAGGAGTTGCAATTGTACAGTGATATTGAGAAATATGATTTTTTTAAAAAAAGTTTTTTTTCACAACCAAAAGTGGGATTTATAACATTCAGCCAGAAGGCAGAACATTATATTGAAGCAGGAAGCGGTGAAGGTAAAGAGGCCTATCCTGTAGACAGGTCTGTTATGCTTCACTCTAAGGCTCTAAATGCGCTGAAAGGGATTGGTGGCTTTGAAGTGTTGTATAATAAAGAAGTTGCATGGGATCCGCAGTCCGCGCTCAATCAGGCAAGGGAAATTGAAGCCAGAGGAGCAGATTGCATGATTTATATGGTGGGCGGCTGGGTTTTTGCAAACCAGGCTGTCTGGGTTTTTAAAAATATCCATCTGCCGTCATGTTTGTGGGCTCATACCGATAAAAGGTCCTATGCTTTTGTAGGTTCAATAGTCTCACACGGGGCGCTTGATAATTTTGGCATTAAGCATGAATATTTTTTTGGAGAACACACGGAAAAGTCCCTGCTTGAGAAGATTGTTAAATTTATTAGGGCCGCAACAGCGGTTAAAAGGCTGGACAACCAGATAATGGCAAATATTGGCGGAAGGTGCATGGGTATGGTTAATTCAGAAGCTGATCCTGTTCAGGTAAGAAATCTTTTTGGCGTTGAAATATACCATATTGACCAGGGAACACTAATTAATAGAGCAATGAAAATGAGCAATGTGACAATAAATTCCAAAGTAGATCTAATTAAGAAAGAATTTGGAAAGATTGGTGTTAATGAGGAAAAGTTATACCAGTCTGCCGCACTTTATCTTGCAATTAAGGATGAAATGCTTCACCAGCAGATATATTTTGGGGCGTTGAAATGTCAGCCTGAGCTTGCAGGGAGTTACTGCAGTGGATGCCTTGCTGTATCTTTACTTAATGATGAACTTATAAACATGTCGTGCGAAAGTGACATAAATGCAGCAATTACCATGAGGATACTTACTTTATTATCGGGCCAAAGTTCATTTTTTGCAGATGCTGAACATATAGACTTTAAAAACAACATATTGCACCTTTTTAATTGCGGCGGTTCACCGTCCTGTTTGGCGCCTTCAAAAAAAGAAGTTAACCTTTTGCCGCCGCCTGATTACATGGGAACTGCAGGAGGAGTAAATACCCAGTTTTGCTGCAGGGAAGGAGATGTCACTATTGCAAGACTTGACAGAATTGCAGGAAAGTATGTAATGCTTCTCTTTAAAGGATTTTCGAGTTATATCAAACCTGAAAAATTTAAAAATACTGTTGCCCAATGGCCGCATGCTTTTATCAAGCTTGAATTTGACGCGATGCGCCTTTTCCCGCAGTTAAGATCTGAGCATATCCATATGGTTTATGGCAATTATACCGAGGAGCTTGCCTGCATATGCAGACTTCTTGGCATTGAAGCTATTATTTTAAGTTGATACAAGTTGTTTTTTATTATGCAGATTTTTTTTGCGTTTATTTCTTTACAATTATAAAATACAATATAATATTATAAGGTTATAATAACATGGCGGGTTATTATGTTTTATTATATTTACAGGATAATATTTTTAAAAAAAGGAGCAACACTTGTTGGGACAATTAATTAGACTTAACAGGCTTGTGGATTCAAGAAGAAAATGTGTAATTGCAGCACTTGACGCAGGGGGTTTTTTTGGACCCTATCAGGGCCTTTCAGACATTGAAAAAGCAAGCGGTCAATTATCAGAAGCAGATGCGATATTAATTGAACCTGGCAGCATTTACACATGCAAAAAAGTGTTTCTTGGCAGCAGTCCTCCACTATTAATAACAAGATTAAACTGGAACACGGACTACTGTTTTCAATGGAACTATAACAAATCCAAAATTGTTAAATCTCTATCTCCGTATCAGGCTATCGCGATGGGCGCTGAAGCCGGAATAGCCTCACTTAGCATTAATACAGGTGATGAGGATAATGATGCTGCAAATGTGGGGCTATTTACTGAGATTTTGGAGGAAGCGATGCAGGTTGGACTGCCGATAATAGGAGAGATTTATCCTCCAAGAAAAAAATATAAAAAAGGTGAATTCGAGAACCTGATACTTAAATCTGCCAGAATTGCGATGGAGCTTGGTGCAAATGCAATTAAGACTTTTTATATTGAGGAAATTTTCAAGGATCTGACAGGTTCTCTTGCTGTTCCTGTATTTGCACTTGGCGGAGAGAAAAAGGATACAGAACTCGAGGCTCTTGAAACTGCCGAAAAGTCGGTGAAGGATGGAGCAAGGGGAGTTGTTTACGGCCGGAATCTTTACCAGTCATCAAATCCGGCAAGTTTTTTAAAAGCATTGAAAGACGTGGTCAATTCAAGATTGAATGCCCGGGATGCTGCAGAAAAATACGGGTTGAGATAAATGAATGAATAAAAATTGACTTGTTATAAATGAATACCCGAAAGGCACATAAATGAATATTTCATTAACAGTTTTTAAAGATGCTGAGATTAATAAGATACATGAATATACATTGAAGCTGCTTGAAAATCCCGGAATGCAAATTCGAAATGATAGAATGCTTAAGGTCCTTGCAAAAAAGGGAGCGAAGGTAAATTTTTCAAAAAAAATTGTATGCTTTACTTCAGGTATAATCGAGGAAACCCTTGATCTTTTAAAAAATGATTATTTACAGAACAAAGTGCCAAAATATCTTAATGGAGTCACAAGTGAGTTAACGGACAAAACCGGAATCCAGGCAAAATTTGGCGGTGCATGCATTCAATATCTGGACTGGAAAAACAGGTTATTCAGGGATCCTGCTGAAATTGACCTTATAAATATGGTCAGGCTTGGACAGGCGATTCCGGAAGTGGCAACTGTTGGAAATCCTGTAATTTATTTGAAGAATAAAGATGGGACACAGGTTGAGCCCCGTCTTCAAAGGGTTAAAACTGCCTCCATTATTGCCAAGTATACAGATAAACCCGGACCCACAGAAGTATGGAACGCCAAAGAACTCGAATATTTAATAGAAATAGGTGTAGTTGTAAGAGACGGAAATGACAATTATTTTAAAAATCCCTGTTTTATTACAGCCAAGGAAACGATAGCACCCTTAATACTTGAAGAAAATGCATCAGGAGTTTTGCTGGCACTGGCTTCAAAAAATCTTCCCTGCATTGTAATACCCATGCCTATATCGGGAGCGTCAAGCCCGGTAAGCCTTTTTGGGAATGTAGTTATTGGCAATGCTGAAATACTTGCAACTGCTGCTGCAATAAAAGCTTTATATCCACAGGCAAGAATAGTCGGGGGAGTTATTTCAGGCTCAATGGACATGGCCTCGGGTACTGCAAACTTTGCAACACCTGAGGCCACTTTACAGGATATAGGGCTTGCTGAAGTTCATGAAAAATTGTATGGTTTCAATTTTGGCATAGGTTGTTACCTTGATGCAAAATATCCCGGTATACAGAATGTAATAGAAAAAACTTTCAAATATTTTACTCTGGCAACTAAAAACAGATTCACCTGCGCAGTTGGACTTGTTAACGGGGGAAAATGCTTCAGTGCCGAACAGGCATTAATAGACATTCAAATTCTTCAAAACATTTATAGATTTTTTAATATAACTACTGAAAATAATTATGAAGAAATAATTGAATTAATAAGAAGTGTTGGTATAGGCGGCTCTTTTTTCCAAGAGGAAGATACATTGAAGAATTACAGGAAATACTTAATGGTGCCAGAGCTTTTTGACCATACTCTCTCACGGGGTCTCGAGAAGGATATTAAGATGGACATAGTTAATAAAGCGTCAGAAAAAGTTGGTAATATACTTTCAAAAACAGATCTCTATGAGCTGGATATGGAAAGATCGAAAGAAATAGATGATATTGTAAACAGAGCAGAAAAATATCTGTGATAAATAAATTAAAAAATACCTTTTAATTTTCTATAGAGCTTTAAGTATTTTTTAAAATTCTCATCATATATTTGTCCATTTTTACTTTCCGGATGATAAACATTTTTAATTTTTACCATGCTTTTAATGGCATTTTCTGGATTATTAAAAAAACCCGCAGCAACTGCTGATAAAATTGTACAACCAAGTAAAGCTGATTCAGTATATTCTGGAATTTTTATTGGTTTTTTACATATATCAGCCTTTATCTGACTCCAGAGTTTACTGGATGCGCCGCCGCCTATTGAAATAATATCACTGATTTTTAAACCCAGGCTGCTCATTATTTCAATATCCCTCTTTAACATGTATCCCAATGATTCAAGGATGGATCTTATAAAATGGTCCTTGTTGTGGTTGATGCCGATGCCGAAAAAAACTCCTCTTGCCTGAGGGTTAAATTCGGGAAAAAAAGCGCCTGTGATAAAGGGCAGCATGATAAGTCCCTCGGAACCTGGTGGAATATCTTTTGCCATTTCATCAAGAATTTTAAAAACACTTGTTTTTCTTAAATTGGCTATTGAAGACTCTTCGTTGCAGAATTTATCTTTGAACCATTTTAAAACCATCCCGCCAGTGGAACTATAAGGCATCAAGGCGTACAAACCCCTGACCGCATGTGGTATACATGGCAAACTGTATTTGGTATCAAATAAAGGTTTATCAAGAGTTACAACCATTGCAAATGCGCTCCCTGTTGTCTCAGTTACAAAACCTTTTGAAATATTGCCTGCTCCCATTGCTCCGCAAACCTGGTCCATGGCGCCGATGACAACTTTGGTCCTTTTACTTATGCCAAGATATCTGGCTGTTTCAGGGTTTATTGTTGAGACTATGCTTCCTGGGCTTAAAATCTCCGGTAGTTTTTTCCTGTTTATCCCGACAAAATCAAGAATTTCATCAATGAAATCATATTTAACAATATCATAATAATATGAAGAGCTGTATACAGTAGATTCACCCTTAAACATGCCTGTTAGTTTATGGATGATAAAGTCTTCAAGCAGTAAAAATTTATATGTGTTTTTAAAAATTTCATTTTGATTTTTTCTGAGCCACAGAATCCTTGCAGCAGGCCATGACGGATCTGCATCCGGGTAACCTGTTTTTTTATACATTTTAACAATGTCAAATTCATTTCTGATTTGATCAGCTTCTTTTTTGGATCTACTGTCAATCCAGACTATGGCATTTCTTAAGGGCTGGCCATTTTTGTCCACAGGAATTATAGTTTCTCCCTGAGATGAGGTGCCTATTACCGAAATGTTTTTTGCTCTCTCCCCAAGCCTGAGGGTTATTTTTCTTATTATTTTTGATAAATTTTGCCAGCATTGATTTGCATCATTTTCAACGATATTATTTTCAGGTGTGTACAGATTGAATTCTATGGATTCATAATCAATTTCCTTTCCGTTAAGATCAAAAACTGCAGCTTTCAGATTGGATGTGCCCAGATCCACAGATAAAATCAATTCAGTTGTTTTTTGATTAAAATTCATTTTTTTTATATTTTACGGAATGTTATTAATTTTTTAACTGTATATAAAAGACACTATTCTCTTATTGTGACCTCAAGATGAATTTTTATTAAAATTATATCATGCATAGTTAAAACGCCAAAATATATTAAGAAGGCTTGCTTTGGATGTAAATGTAATGTGTGGTCCAGAAAAATATAAATGACAAATACCTTTATGAAAAATACTAATAGTTATGTTGCAGAATTAATATTGTTAAAAAACATTTCGATATAATTGTAATGGGTACCTCTCCAGTAATATCTGCTGCATAATGGGCAGTAAAGGAAAAAATCCCGTGTTTTGAAAACATAAGGAGGCACATAATGTTTAACTGATTGTTTATCCTTATTTTCTAAAGTGGTGTTGCATTCAAGGCACCTTATAAGGTTTGGTGCAAGTTTCAGTTTTAAAGCATTTTTTACCTGTATAAGCTGTAAGATCAGTTTATCGTCATTTATCAGGAGGGATTTTATTTCGCCATTGCTGCACTTTCTTCTTTTCAGCATGAGCCGGTCACGTGTCAGTATTATCCGGTTCTCGCTTTCTGCAATGTTTAAAATCTGTTCATCGTTGAATCCATTATTATAAACCACATCATTTCCGGCCATTCTGAGATATCTTGCAAGCTTTCCAACCATTATGTCTGCTATAAATTTCACTTTTTAAAAACCTTTTCAACAAATTAAAGATACAAAAATTTGCAACTCAAAAAAATTCCTGATAATTTATATTATAATTACACCAACAATTATAATTATAATAATTAAACTGCTGTTTATGAATCATTTATATTTTTACGTATTAAAAATTATTCCGATCATCACATGTGATTCTGAAAGGAGATTTTATGTTTAAGTCATCAATAAAATTATTCAGGATAGCAGGTATAGAGATAAGGCTGGATTTGAGCTGGTTCATTATTTTTGGCCTGCTCGTGTATTTTTTTGGTTTTTCATACTTTCCCTCTGTCCTTCCGGGTTTAAACAGAGGGTATGTAGTGATCATAACAGTGATAACTGTACTGCTGTTTTTTGCTTCCGTACTTGCTCATGAGCTCAGCCATTCCATTGTCGCAAAAAGAAGGGGAATACCTGTAAACAGGATCTCACTATGGGTATTCGGCGGAATGTCTCAGATTGAAAAAGAACCCGAAAATCCCTCTTCCGAATTTACCATGGCGATTGTAGGACCCCTTACAAGTTTTGTGCTTGCCTTAATTTTTGGGGCATTATGGTACTTCACACAAAATATTGCAGTTGTTGCCCAGCCTGCTGCATATCTTGCACAGATCAATCTCGTGCTTGGTATATTTAATCTTCTTCCCGGTTATCCGCTGGATGGAGGAAGGGTGCTTCGCTCAATTGTATGGAAAGTTACCGGCAACCTTAAAAGGGCAACGTTTATTGCTTCAACTGCGGGCAGGGTATTTGGATTTCTGCTGATTGCCGGAGGCATATTTTTATTCTTCGTGAATAATTTTCTGAATGGCTTATGGCTGGCTTTTATAGGCTGGTTTTTGCAATCGGCTGCCTACATGAGCTACAGGCAGCTTGTTTTTGATACCACAATAAAGGGAATAAAAATAAAGGATATTTTAAAGGAAGATATTGTAACAGTAACCCCTGATGTCACAATAAAGGAGCTTGTTGATGATTATTTTATGAAATACAGGTTCTCCCGTTTTCCGGTCATTTCCAGCGTTCATTCACAGAAGCTTGTGGGTGTTATTTCAATACATGATATTAAAGCTTTTTCCAGGGATGACTGGGACAATGTAACAGTAGGTGAAATAGTAAAATCTGTCTCTGAAAATGAAATTATAAACCCTGATGAAGAAATATCATCAGCTTTTAAAAAAATGACCGCAAACAACCTCGGACATCTTGTAATCATATCGGGGGGCCGTATAAAAGGCATGATTACCAGGACAGACGTCATGAAGTTCATAGAGTTTTATTCGGATCTGCACTGAAAATATACCGGAATTAGGACAGCTTAATTTAAGTTTTCATAATATGGTTACCGGACAGGCTTGTGTTCCTGCTTTTAATAAATATTTAACGATTTTTTAATTTTTTTTTAACAATTCCAACTTCTTAAAATGTTAAAATGCGCTGGATTTTAAAAAATAATAGAAAAAAAGGAGTAAAATTTATGAAGAATAAAAAAAGTGGAAAACTGACGTTAATTGCAGTAAGCATTATTGCATTAATTGCTTTAACCGCCGTTTTTACTGTGAGCTGTAACACAGCGACCCAGGAAGCTGCAGAGACAACAGCGGCCCAGGAAACAGTAGAAGAAACTATGGCAGCCGAGACAACGGCAACTGAAACTACGGTTGCTGAAACCACAGCAGCAGAGGTGCCTTTTGAAGGCCAGTCTCTTATAATTTCAGGCTCAACTACACTTCTTGAAGTTTCAAATTCATGGGCAGAAGCATTTATGGCTAAATTAGGTGGAGAGGTTACGGTTAATGGCGGAGGTTCCGGAGTAGGTATCGCTGATCTGATTAATGGCGCCAATGACCTTGGTAATTCATCAAGAAAGATAAAAGATGAAGAGTTAGAGACAGCCAAATCTGCAGGTGTTGAAGTGAAAGAATATGTGGTTTTATATGACGGGATAGCTGTTATTGTAAGTAAAAATATCGAAGTTTCCGAGCTTTCAATCCAGCAGCTTTCTGATATATACACCGGCAAGATCACAAACTGGAGTGATGTTGGCGGCCCGGACACAGAAATTGTTGCTGTTGCGCGAGATTCAGCTTCAGGAACAGGTGAATATTTCCTGGAAAGAGTAGTAATGCTTAAAAAAACAGTTGAAGATAATGACTATTCTGAATTGTGCCTTAGGCTCCAGTCAAATGCTGATATTGTAAATCAGGTTTCAGGTAATGAAAACTGCATAGGTTATATAGGACTGGGCTACCTTGAAAGCGCAGCTTCAGGATCAAACACAGTTGCAGTTGTTGCAGAAGATGCTGATTCAGGAATAGTAGCATCTGTAGACTCGGTAAAAGATGGTTCATATCCTATATCAAGGGAGCTTTATGTTTACGCCAACAGCAATAAGATGTCTGAAATTGCTACGGCATTTGTGGATTTCATGCTAAGCGATGAAGGACAGATAATTGGTGAAGATTCAGGTTTTGTCTCAATTAAGTAATATACTAAAATTAAAGACAACAGATTTCTGTTCCTCCTGATAAAACGAATAGATTGATGGTGAAGCAGCAGGCAGGTTTTTAATAATCTGTCTGCTGCTTTTTTATTGATTTTATACTGTCAAAATATCCATTAATATGTATAATTATTTATTCTGTCCTGAGTTATTAACAATTGAAATCTGGAAATAATATGCCTGAAATAAAAAAATTTAAAGACTATAAAAATGTTTTAAAAGAAAATCTGAAGGAGCTTAAAGTTATATATTCGGATCTTGACGGAACTTTGTTAAATGATAAAGGGTGCCTGATCAAAGATATTGAGGGCAATTTCTTTTTTGATGTGGTTAAACTGTTTAAAAGGATTTCGGATAAAGGCTGGGATGTGGTATTGGCATCAGGCAGAAATAAGCTTCAGTTAAAATATAATGCAATGCTTCTTGGGGTGAGGAACTATATCCCTGAACTCGGGTGTGAAATGGTTTATGATTTCGGAGAAAAAGTATACCCGACTTTCGATGCAGAAAATTTCAGTTGTAAAATTACCAGGGGAGGAAAAGATCTTCTGGAGATTATCAAACTGCTTAAGCGTTCTTTTCCGGAAAAGGTAGAAAGTCTTATTGAGT
>Ga0233425_10003340_pt1 | contig 29274 bp, 19 predicted proteins | sample Watercolumn_Towu_2_FD_181712 | JGI IMG/M metagenome (GOLD analysis project Ga0233425, IMG submission 181712) | Freshwater microbial communities from Lake Towuti, South Sulawesi, Indonesia - Watercolumn_Towuti2014_140_MG | ecosystem: Environmental > Aquatic > Freshwater > Lake | place...
CAACATCGCCCCTGTGGCGATGGCCGGCAACGACCAGACCACCACCCCCGGCACCAAGGTGAGCTTCAACGGCTCGGGCTCGACGGATGCGGACGGGACGATCGCCTCCTATTCCTGGAGCTTCGGGGACGGCACCTCCGGCACGGGCGAGACGGCCGAGCACACCTACGCCAATGCCGGCGTGTACGCCGTCGTGCTCATCGTCACCGACGACAAGGGGGCGAGCGCCTTCGATGTGGCCATCGTGAGCGTCATGGCCCCGCCGGCCCCGCCGGTGGACCTGACCCCGATACAGAACAACCTGACGGCGCTCAAGACCGACCTGAACAACGCCACGAGCTCGGTCAACAGCGTCAAGACGGACACCGCCGCCGTGAAGAAGGACGTCTCCGACACCAGGAAGGACGTCTCCGACACCAAGAAAGACGTCTCGGACACGAAGAAGTCGGTGGACGCCCTGTCGGGCAACCTGGGCATGTACATGGCGATCACGCTGATAATCGCGATCGTCGTGGCGCTGGTCCTCTACATGATGGCCGCCGGCAAGGCCGCCGCCGTGCAGAAGCAGGTCGACGGCCTCAAGGGCGAGGGGAAGTAGAACGACTGAGCGCAGGGAACAACAGCCTTTGACCCGGAGGGGGCGCGAGGAACGCCCCCTCCGTGGTTTTGTTTTTGGATTTGGGGTGATTTCGTTTTTTGACCGGAGCCGGAACGCCGTCGGACATTCGACGCGATTTGCCCCTGAATTGGGAATAATTAATTATACGCGAGTTGGATTTGTTCCCTCCCGGAGCGTGGCAGGAATGGGCACCACCCGGAAATCGTGCTGGGCGGCGAGACTTCTGGCCTTTGCGACCGTGCTTCTGCTACTCGGTTCCATAGACTTCCAGCTCCCCATTGTCGGAATCGCGCTCGGGGCCGTCCACTTCGCGCGCGCCCGGTTCCCCGCCGGAGGCCGGGCCGGGACGAAAGCGGCGGGACGGGGCCGGAAAGCCCATCTGATCATGCTATCGGCGGGAGCGCTGGTGGTGCTCGTGGCGGTCCTCGCCGTCAACGCTCTTCCGGGTCCGGAGAACGGCCCGGGCGGGCACGCCGGGCCGAGGGAGACGTCGACCTACAAGGGCGTGGAGTACTGCCTGAAATGCCACGGCCCCGACGGGACCGGGGGCGACCAGTACACGGGCTGGAGGGCGACAGCCCACGGCGCCGATTTCTCGAACATCACGCACCGGGGCATCACCCACGACCTCTATGCCGAACAGAATGGGAGCTGCCAGCCCTGCCATGTCGTCGGCTACAACATCACGGACATCGGCGGGTTCGACCCTGCCATGCCGCACAACTCGGGGAACAATTCCGGTCTCCTCGGGGTCCAGTGCGAGGACTGCCACGGGCCCGGGAGCGACCTTTGCGAGGTGTGCCACGGGCCCCCTGTGGACCACTCGCATCAGGCAACGAACATGGTCGAGAAGCCCTCGCCGGAGCAGTCCTGCAGCGGCGGTTTCTCGGGCGCCGCCTGCCACGGCCCCGGAGGCCGGGACGTGTACACGTCGTGGGCGCACTCCACCCATTCCCCGGCGGAGCAGAGGGAACAGGCTTCCCCGCAGGGGCTGAACACGGTCTGCGCCAGGTGCAAGTCTCCGTCGCAGTACGACCCAGCCGTATCGCCGGAAAACGCCTCCGTCATCGCCAAGGAGAAATGGAGGGGCATAGAATGCGCCGACTGCCATTCCTCGCACGACAACCGCTACAAGGGCCAGCTGAAGGCGGCGCCCGACGAGCTCTGCGGCGGGTGCCACAACAGCGAATATGCCGCTCCCGCGCCCGGAAAGGCCCCCCTCCACCCCCAGCTGGATATGGTCCTCGGCCGGCTCGGCGCCAACGTCACCGGCACGAGGGGCATGCCGGGGGCCTCGTGCTCCGACTGCCACGGGTGGGACACCCCCGCCGTGGCGCCGGGCGTGAACCTTTCGGACATCTCAGGTTATCCCTATCCGTCGCACGAAAGGCATCTTTTCACATCCACGCCGGAGGCCTGCGCCGACTGCCATTCGGACCTGTCCCTGAGCATGCCCAACACCACGATGCCGGCAAACAACCAGGGGGCCAACGCCTCCGCCTACGCCGCCTGGGAGAAGTGGATGCCGCGGTGGCTGGGCGAGGTCGGAAAATGGAATGCCACGACGTTGGAATGGCAGACGGAGATCAGGGCCCTTATGAGCGTCGCAGGCCCTGAAATCTCCGCCGCCAAGGATGAGATCGACTCGGCGAGGGCCAACGGGACGAAGGACGCCGCCACGCTAGCCCGGGCGGAGGCGCTGTGGGGCGACGCCTACTGGAACTACAACCTGGTCGGGAACGACAAAAGCGACGGCGTGCACAACCACGACTTCGCGCTGGCCCTTCTCGACGACGCCCTCCCCAAGGCGCGGGAGGCTCTGGCGCTCGTTCGCGCCAACACCCCCCCGACGGCCGACGCCGGGCCCGGCCGCCTGGCGTTCAAGGGCGAGCCGGTGTTCTTCGACGGCTCGGGGTCCTCGGACATCGACGGCGTGATAACGTCCTACATCTGGGATTTCGGGGACGGGACCAGCGCGGCCGGAAGAACGGCCTCCCACAGCTACAACGTGACGGGCCTGTACCACGTCACGCTGACGGTGACCGACGACCGGGGCGCTCTGGCGACGGCCGCGACCTACGTGCTCGTCAACGAGCCGGAGGCCGGCAACCTTCCGCCCGTCGCACAGGCCGGCGACGACCGGACTGCCGCTCCCGGGGCCGTGGTCGTCTTCAACGGCTCCGGCTCGTCCGACGCCGACGGGACCATTGCCGCCTGGGCCTGGAGCTTCGGGGACGGCGCCGTCGGCGCGGGGGCGATTGTGGAGCATTCCTACGTGAACGCCGGCGTGTACGCGGTGGTGCTCATCGTCACCGACGACCGTGGCGCAAGAGGGTTCGATGTGGCGATAACGGACGTCCGGCTCCCCATGGAGCCGCCGGTCGACCTGGCCCCCCTCGAGGAAAACCTGACATCGCTTTCGGCCGGCCTGGACGACGCCACGCGCGCCGTCGCCGGCGTCCAGGACGATATCGCGTCGGTGAAGGCTGACATTTCCGGCGCGAAGAAGGACGCCTCCGGCATGAAAAGGTCGGTGGATTCGCTCAAAAACGACCTCGGCGTGTACGCCGTCATCGGGATGGCCGTCATGCTGGCCGTCGCCTGCGCGCTCGTCATCGTTTCCGCCGTCAGGTTGCGTCCGCCGCAAAAGCGGACGGAAACGGCCAACGGCCGTGTCAGCGCCGGCACCCGGGGCGCGGACGGCAGGAAGGGCGTCCGGAAGAGGCCCCGCAGGGATGAGGAGGAATAGACGATCATCATCCATTATTTTAACAGTGTGACAGGCTTATTGTTAACTGTTAAATTCATATATAACCTCGATGATACGAGTTTTTATATGAGTACCGGGGACGCCGTCGAAGAGATAAGACCGCGAAGCCAAGGCCGGATGTCGAGGGAGTTCCTTGCCCGGCGGTAAGGCCCGGTTCATCGCCGGGACGCTGGCGGTGCTGGCCGTTCTCGCGTCCTTTGCGCCGGGAATACTGGGATTCCCGGGAGGCGTCGGCGACGGCAACAAGGACCCCTCCACGTGCGCATCGTGCCACGGTACCGCCGGTAGCGGGACAGTGACGGTGACGGCCCCCTCCGGAGAGATCCACCCCGGCGACGCGGTCGATGTGACCGTCACGGTGACGGAGCAATCGCTGACGGGCGAGGGCATAGCCGGCGTGTTCCTCCTAAAAGGAAATCCCGGGTCGCAGGAGCCCATAACCGTCGACGGATGGACCATCGTCACCGACCCCAACGGCAACACCAACAACTATGCTGAAAAAGCCGGCATCTCCACCGGCGTGGCAACGAAATTCACCTGGAGCCTCAAAGCGCCGGCCGCCACTGGCGACTATGTCATCCACGCCGATGTCGAGCACGGAGGCGCCGGCCCTGTCATGGAGACCTCCGCCCCGCTCACGATAACGGTCACGCCGGCGGGGGCCGGGGGCAGCGCGCCGCCCGTAATCTCGCAGCCGGAGCTCCCGGCCTCCATCCAGGTCGGCTCCACGCTGAACATATCCACCCATATCACCGATGACAAGGAGGGTGTCCAGTCGGCCGCTGTCTTCGTCCGCGCACCGGGTGCGACGGGCTTCACGCAGACGCCGCTGGCGCTCGCCTCCGGGACCGCCATGGACGGCACCTGGAGCTCCGTCATCGACGCGGGACCGGCCCCGGGCGCGCTGGAGCTTTACATCACCGCTTCCGACGGAACGCAGGAGTCGCGGTTCCCCGCGGACGGCTCGCTGACGGTGACCGTTTCAGCGCCGGGATTGCCGGCCATCGAGCCGCCAGTCCTTCCCGCGGCCGTCGAGACCGGCTCCATGCTGAACATCTCGGCCCGTATGACGGACAGCGACAACGGCGTCGCGCTGGCCGTTCTCAGGTACAGGCTGCCGGGAGCATCCGATTTCGCCACCGCCTCGCTGACGCTTTCGCAGGGGACCGCCAACGACGGGACATGGACCGCATCGATAAATGCGGGGCCGGCCGCCGGAACGCTCGAGCTCTGGCTAGAGGCGACGGATGGGACCAACGATGCCCGCAGCCCCGCTTCTGGAACATTCGCCGTTGCGGTGACGAGCCCGCCGGGCCCGGCCGTAGAAGCGTTCCCGCCGGACAGCGTGACCTACGGCACGGTGCCGGAGGTCCGGGCCCGCATCACGGACATCTCGGGCGCGTCGGGCGTCCGGGTCCATTACCGGCACGGGTCGGAAACGGCCGACCGCACCGCCGACATGGCGCGGGTGAGCGGTGACGAGCGGGACGGGCAGTGGAGCGCCTTGCTCCCGGCGGCCAACGCCACCGGCAACTGGAGCTTCTTCGTCTCGGCGCGGAACGCCCGCTCCGAGGGACGCAGCGCCGAAGTGTCTTTCAAGGTCCTGCCGGACCTTTACGTCTCCGGACTGAAGGTCTCGACGAAGCAGCTTTTGGTCAAGAAGAAGGTCGTGCTTTCGGCCGTGATCGGGAACCGGGGCGACCGCGCTGTAACGGGACTATCGGTAAACTTCCTGGACCAAAGCTACAGCGTCGGCGACTTCCGCCACCTCCGCGTCTTCACCAACCTCACGGTGCCTGCGAACGGACTATTGGAGCTTCGGGCCAGCTGGACGCCGATGGTGGACGGGAAGCGTACCCTGGCGGTGGTCCTCAATCCGGACGGGAAGGTCGAGGAAGGGAACCTGACCAACGACCGCATGACGGCGACGGTGGCTGTGTCCCTTGAATCCGGGATGGGCATCCGGTTCCCGATACCGAAGCCGGCGGACCTCCAGGTCCAACTAATCGTCATCTGCCTGGGGGCGGCCATACTGGGCACGAGGATATTCCTCTGGCAGCGTGCGGCAAACAGGAAGGCCGAATCCGACAGGAAGGAACGGATGAGGAGAAGGGCGGCGGAGGCCGGCGGACGGGAGGACTGAGGGCATGGTCTCATTCGAGTATCTGTATGACATCGTATTCCATGTCAAGTGGCCCATCTACATCGCCATGTACATATTCTTCACGGGCATGAGCGCCGGCTCGTTCGTCCTCTCGACGCTGGGGAACGTGTTCGGCATCAAGGCCTTCAAGCCATTGTCCCGGCTGGGCGTCACGATAGCGGTGATACTGCTGGGGCTGGCGCCCCTGTTCCTCATCGTAGACCTCGACCAGCCGACGAAATTCTACTCCACGCTCTACTACACCAACCCCAATTCGGTGATGTCGTGGGGCGTCTACCTTCTGACGATCTACCCGTTCAACTGCGCGATATACGCCTGGTTCATCTTCAGGGCCGATTTCGTGAGGCTCGCGAAGAAGCATTCCAGGAATTTCATCAGGAGAACGTTCTATTCGCTGCTGACGCTCGGGCTTCGGGACCTCTCAGACGAGGCCATCCATAGGGACGCCAGGTTCGCCAAGGCGCTCGGTCTCATCGGCGTCCCGCTGGCGCTCTGCGTCCATGGCTACACCGGCTTCATCCTGGCGGTGGTGGAGGCCGGCGTCCTGTGGCACACCTCGCTGATGCCCCCGCTGTTTTTGACCTCGGCCATCATCTCCGGCATCGCCCTGTTCATAATCGTGTACACGATATTCACACGCTTCTTCTCGTTCGAGCGCAAGGTCGACACCAAGACCACCGCCAATCTCGCCAAGCTCATGGCCTGGGCCCTCGTAATCGACCTCACGCTCTTCCTTTGCGAGGTGATAGTGCTCGCCAACTCCGGCGCCGCCGCGCAGGACGCCATATGGCTCCTGACCCAGGGGCCCCTGGCGGGCACGTTCATCGGCATGGAGATAGTCCTGGGCGGGCTGGTCCCGATAGCCATCCTCCTCTACCCTCCGCTCGGAAAGCGCCTTTCGGTCCAGCTCATCGCCTCGGGCCTCATCTTGATGGGCATCCTGGCGATGCGTTTCAACATCATCGTCGGCGGACAGTTCGTCCCGCTTGCCGGCGGGGAGATAGTCCGCTACAACATCACCGTCGAGGAGATCCAGAAGGTGCTCCTGGTGGTGGCCCTCGGGGCCATGCTGATATACGTCGCGTTCAAGATACTTCCCCTGCAGCCCCTGGCGAAGGAGAAGCCGAAGCAAAAGGACAAGAAGCATAAGGCCGGAAAGGCCGCGCTCGACGGTCCGTCGAACGGAAGCGGCCCGCAGGAAGGGATGGACCGGCGGACGTTCGTGCGCGCCGCCATGGCGGTGGGAGGCCTCCTGGCCGGCGTCCAGATGGGCCTCGTGGGGCTCGGCAACGTCATCAACCCGTTCGGCTCGGCCGAGGCCGCCGGTGCATCCGGCGCCGGGCACAAGCCCCGCTACGCCATGGTGGTGGACCTGTCCAAGTGCATAGGTTGCCATTCCTGCACGCAGGCGTGCAAGGAGACCTATGACCTGCCGCCGGGCACCTGGCGGGCCTGGGTGACCAAGATAAAGAAGTCTGACGGACGCAACGAGAAGCACCTCTTCCTCCCGCGCCTCTGCAACCACTGCGAGCACCCCCCGTGCGTCAAGGTCTGCCCGGTGCAGGCCACCTACAAGGACGAGAACGGCATCGTGCTCCAACGGTACGAGCGGTGCATCGGATGCAAGTACTGCATGATGGCCTGCCCCTACGGGATGCGGTTCGTGCACCCCCGCCTCAAGGTCATCGACAAGTGCACCTTCTGCGAGCACCGCGTGAAGCAGGGGCTCAAGCCGGCCTGCGTGGCGGCCTGCCCGGCCAACGCCAGGATATTCGGCGACATAAATGACAACACGAGCGACGTCTCGAAGCTCGTCACCACCAAGTCCACCACGGTGCTCAAGCCGGAGCTGGGCACGGAGCCCAAGGTGTTCTACATCGACGCCGACATGGACCTCATGGAAGCAGGCATCAAGGAGAGGAAGTGAGATGCGAAAAACCGAGCGCGACGGACGACACTGGAGAACGAGAGCCCCCAAAGCGATCGCACTGGCGGTCCTGTCCATGGCCTGGGCATTTGCGCTGGCCGCGCCGTTCCCGGTGCCGGCGTCCGCCGATGGGCCCAGGGCGGACACCACGCCCCCGGCGGCGATAACGGGCCTGGCGGCCTCCGACGCCCGCGACGGCAGGGTCAACCTGACCTGGACCCCCAGCGCCGACGGGGATTTCGCGCACTACTCCATCTATGTCGACAGGACCTCTTTCCTGACCCTGGGGAACCGGACCCCCGCCGCCACGCTGGACAACATCTCCGCGCGCTCGTTCACGGTCTCCAACCTGACGAACGGTGTGCAGTACTTCTTCGCCGTGACGGCCGTGGACGCCTCCGGCAACGAGGAGCGCACGGTGGTCAGCGTCTCCGCCACGCCGACCGCCTCGTCGGTCCCGGACACCACGCCGCCTCAGGCCGTGGCCGCTCTGACGGCCGCAGACGCCCATGACGGGAAGGTCAACCTCACCTGGACGCCCGTCTCGGCGCCGGACTTCGCCCGGTACGTCGTCTATGTGACCACCCGGAGCGGGGCGCCCGTGTCCGAGCTTTCGCCGGCGCTCAACATCACGAACATCTCGAATGCCCGGGCGACCGTGTCCGGCCTCCAGGACAACGTGACATACTACTTTGCGGTCACGGCCGCGGACCTGAGCGGCAACGAGAACCGGACCGCCACGGCCTCCGTGTCCGCCACGCCGACGCCCACCCCTCCGCCCGTGGTCAAGCCGCCCCGCAAGCCGTCCGAGCCGGCGCAGGCGGATACCACGCTGTTCTATGCCGTGCTGATCGTGGCGCTGTCCGCCGTGGCTACCTACCTGGCCCTGGACCGAGCCCTGGGCTCCTGGAGGCCTCCGGCCGCCAAGGATGAGGATATCGAGGATGCAGGGGAGGATGAAGATGAAGAGGAATGAGGCTTTCGGCAAAGGCAAGGGGCGGAATGCTGGGAACCTGGCGAGGGCCGTCTCCCTTTGCGCGGTCCTCGCCATCGCGGGGACGTTCATCCTGGCGCCCGCGTGGACGGATGCCTATCCCGGAATGGGCAAGAACTGCGCCTCCTGCCACAAGGACGGGACATCGGGCAGCGTTCAGTCACGTGACGCTTCGGGCGCGGCCGCCGTTTCCTTCAATGTGGCGCCTTCCGCCACGGTGACGATAATCGTGGCGGGCGCGGACCTGCCCGACGAGGGCGCGTTCGTGGCCCTGGTGCTCGGCAGCTCCTACGACATCGTCCAGTCGTTCACCGGGGCCAAGAACTCGGGCGACCCGGGGACGCTCTATGTCGTCAACGGGGACGAGAACGACCAGGACGGGGGCGCGACCTCCGTCAAGGCGTCCATCGCTCTGGCAATAAAAGCCGGCGCGGCCGACGGCGATTACCAGGCTACGGCGATGCTGGGCTACAAGGGGGCCGCAGGGGTCTCCCAGTCCTCGCCGGTCACGATCAAGGTCTCCTCCGCCCCGGTCAACGCCGCTCCGGTGATGGGCCCGCCGGTCTTCCCGGCTTCAGTCTACCTGAATGCCCCGATACACGTCTCGGCGCCGATAACGGATGACGGCGGCGTGGCCTCCGCCACGCTCTTCTACAAGGCGCCCGGCTCACCGTCCTACACCGCGCTGAACATGAGCCTCTCCTCGGGAGACGCCAAGAACGGCGTATGGTCGGCAGACATCCCCGGCCAGGCCTCGACGGGCATGCTCTATTTCAATATAAACGCCACGGACGGCGACCTCTCCGCACGCAGCCCCGCGGCGGGCGACAATGCGGTATCGGTGCTCGCTCCCGGCAATCCGGAAATAACCCACACGCCGGTCGCGACGGGCTACATCGGAACGCCCATAGCCGTGAACGCCACCGTCAAGGAGGCCGGCTCGGGCGTGGTGCTGTTCTACAAGGGCGTGGGCGCGTCCTCCTTTGCGCCGTTGCCCATGAACCGGACCACGGGGGGCGCGGGCTGGCCCGCGGATTTCACGGCATCGATACCGGCGCAGTCCGCCAAGGGGCAGGTCGCCTACTACATCAACGCCTCCAACGGCACGCTATCGTCGGTCACGCCGGAGTACCGCGTCCAGATACTCTCGCTCTGGGAGCCGGAGCTCTACCACTCGCCCGTGGCCGCCGCCTACACCGCCTTGGAAACGCCCGTCACGGCCAGCGCCCGGAACGCCGCCTCGGTCGTCCTCTGGTACAAGGGCGTCGGTGAATCCTACTTCCGCTCCAGGGACATGGTCCCAGGTGGTGCCGGGCCCAACGGCACCCGCGCCTACGCATCGTACCTGCCGGCACAGAGCGCCGCCGGCGCGATGAGCTACTACATCAACGCCACGAACGGCACGCTGTACAATTCCACTATAGTATACAACGTGCAGATATCCGAGGCGCTGGACCTCGTCTTGGTCGATGTCTCATTCTCGGAGAAGGAGCCGGCCCTCCACGAGGAGCTCATCATCAAGGCGAAGGTGCTGAACAACAGCACCCGCGAGCTTTCGGGCGTGCAGGTCTCGTTCCTCGACGACTACTACCCGCCCGGCGACCTACGCTACATAGGGCTCGTGAGCAACCTCACCATACCGGCAAAGACGACCATCACGGTGCGCGCCTGGTGGCTCCCGCAGGTCAACGGGACGCACAAGATAAGGGTGACCGTGGATTCCACAGGCGTCGTGAAGGAGACCGACGAGGGGAACAACGAGCTCGTAAGGGAGGTGGACGTCGGGCCGTCCCGGACGGAGGGCATCGAGTTCCCGTCCCTGGAGAGTTTCAGGCCGATATGGCCGGTCTTCGCGGTCGCCGCCGGGTCCTTTCTTGGCCTATTGGCATTCCTCGCGCGGCGGAAGGGCCCCGAGGCCTGAGCGGGCGCAAATTCCATCCTGCGGGCGCCTGCCGGCGACCGGTCCCGGCCTCCGGGCCCGGTCACATTTCGTTTTTTTCCCATTTGCTCACAGTTTTTTTCCCATAGACACCTCCGGCGGCCGTTTGCAAGCCTCAGCCATTTCCCGGCTAACCCGTTCAAGCATATGACGGTATTACGCCGACAGCTGACGGGATTCGCCGAAGCCGTGACGGGGGGAGACGGTTTCCGGCATATACACGCCGGAATCCGCAATTTATAAATACCCTGTGAACCATTAGAATTACAGTAAGTTTGGAAAGCTCACGTCAGTCTGCTATCGGGGGCATCGTAGATGAAAAACGGAAAATCCAGTTTCGTCGCGGGTGTATTGATCGCGCTTCTCCTCGTCCTGTCGTCCGCGACGCAGATACTCGGGTTCCCGAACGGAGCCACCGACGGCGACAAGCTGTTCTCGAGCTGCTCCGGCTGCCACGGCGCGGCAGGAGCGGGCACCGTGACCGTGGCCGCCTCCGCCGGCACGGTGGAGCCGGGCGCGACAATCGACATCACCGTGACCGTGACGGAGCCTGCCCTGGGAGATAGCGGGCTTGCCGGCGTGTTCCTCCTCAAGGGCCCCGCCGGAACGCAGGAATCCCCCACCGCCGACGGATGGGCCATCGTCAGGGACCCCAATGGCGGGACGCACAACTATGTCGAGAAGGGCAAGCTCTCCGCGGGAGCGGCGGTCCCGTTCGTCTGGACGTTGACCGCGCCGGCGGCCGCCGGGACATACTCGGTCTACGCGACCGCGGTCCACGGCGGTTCGGGCGCCGTCTCCGAGAGCTCGACGGCGGCCACGATAACCGTGGCGGCGGCGCCGGCCCCTGCCGACACTCCTCCGGTCATCGAGCCGCCGGTCCTCCCGGCCGCGGTCATGGTCGGGACCGTTCAGGACATCCATGTCCGAATCATCGACGCCACCGACGGCGTGAAGGCGGCCCGGATCCACTTCACGCACCCGGGCAGCCGCGACGCAGGCGAGGCCAGCCTGGCGCTCGAGGAGGGCACCCCCCAGGACGGCATCTGGAGCGCCCCGCTTGACGTGGGCCAGAAGCCGGGCTCCCTGGAGCTCTACGTGACGGCGACGGACGGCAACGGCTCGGCCCGCGCCCCGGCCGACGGTTCGTTCATCATCTCCGTGGTGGCGCCGGGCGCGCCCGAGATATCGGCCCCGGAGCTCCCCGCCTCCGTCGAGACGGGCTCCCTCCTGGGCGTTTCCGCCCCGATGAAGGACAGCGACGGGGGCGTGAAGCTCGCCGTGCTGCGCTACCGGCTCCCCGGCGCGGCCGATTTCTCGACCGTGCAAATGGCCCTGGCCGAGGGAACTCCCGGAAGCGGCCGGTGGACGGCCGAGGTGGCCGCCGGCCCCGAGCCGGGCGCGCTCGCGCTCTCCATCGAGGCGACGGACGGGACCAACGACGTCTCCTGGCCGGCGGCCGGCCCGTTCTCCGTACCGGTCGTGAGGCCCCCGGGGCCGACGGTCGAGGTAGAGGCGCCCGCGAGCGCCCCCTGCAGCGGCCAAATCGAGATACGGGCCCGGGCCGCCGACCCCGGCGGCGTTGCCGGCGTCAAGGTGCATTACAGGCCCGAGGGGGAGCGCGCCTACATCGTTTCGGACATGGCGCGGCTGAGCGGGGACGCCCGCGACGGCGAGTGGTCCGCGGTCCTCCCGGCCATAGAGGCCACCGGCAGTTGCGTCTTCTTCGTCGTGGCGCAGGGCGCCCGGGCCGAGACCCGGAGCGCCGACATGGCCATCGACATACTGGCCGACATCTACGTCCTCGCCCCGGTGTTCTCCGAAAACCGCCTGGTCGTCAAGAAGGAGGTTGTCATCAGTGCGGTCGTGGGCAACTGCGGGGACCGGCCCGTGTCCGGCGTGACTGTCCGGTTCCTTGACATGAGCTACTCGGTCGGCGAGGCCCGGATCATACGGTCGGTGACCGGCCTGACGGTGCCGGCCGAGGGGCAGGTCACGGTGACCGCCAAGTGGATGCCCCAAGCCGAGGGCAATCGGAAAATTGCCGCGGTGGTCAGCCAGGACGGGAAGGCCACCGACGGGAACGCACAGAACGACCGGGCGGAGACCACCGCGAAGGTGGCCCTGGAGTCGGGCATGGGCGTGAAGTTCCCGATCCCGTCCCCGGGCGACATGTGGGCCCAGCTGGCCGTGATAGCCGTGGCCGGCACCGTGGTCTGCGCCGGCCTGTTCTACGGGCTCCTGTCCCAGGAGAAGCGCGGGCGCCGCAGGGCCGGGAAGGACGTGAAAGGGCCTGCGGGAAAGCAGGGTTGAGGGGGGTTTTTGGGATGGTCTCGTTCGAATACATGTATGACATAATATTCCACATCAAGTGGCCCATCTACATAGCGATGTACATCTTCTTCGCGGGCATGAGCGCCGGGCTGTTCATAGTGTCCACGGCCGGCAACCTCTTCAAGGTCAAGGGGTTGAGGCGCATATCGAGGATAGGCGTCGTGGTGGCGCTCGTCCTGCTCGTGCTGGCGATGCTTTTCCTGATAGTCGACCTGGAACAGCCCACCAAGGCCTACACGACGATCAGCTACATCAACCCGGCCTCCGTGATGTCCTGGGGCGTCTGCCTGCTCATGATCTATCCGGTCATGGCGGCCGTGCATGCCTGGTTCACGTTCAGGGCCGACTTCGCCCGCCTAGTCAAGAAGAACGCCCGCAACTACATCCTCAGGGCGGTCTTCTCGGTGCTGACGCTGGGCCAGAGGGACCTTTCCCGCAAGTCGCTCGCAAGGGATGAGCTGTACGCGCGGTTGTCCGGCTTCATCGGCATACCGCTGGCGCTGATGGTGGGGAGCTACACCGGCTTCATTCTGGCGGTAATCGACGCCGGGGTCCTCTGGAACACCATCCTCATGCCCCTGCTGTTCCTGACATCGGCCGTAGTCTCGGGGATGTCAATACTCATGGTGAGCTACGCAATCTTCGCCCGCTACATCTCACCATCCCGGAAGGTGGACCCGCGGCCGATGAGGACGCTCTCGGTCTTCGTTGCCTGGGCGCTCGTCGTCGACCTGGCGCTCTTCCTGTGCGAAATGATAGTCCTGTCCAACGAGGGTGCCGCCGCCCGGGACGCCGTGTGGCTCCTCACCCAGGGGCCCCTGGCCTTCAGCTTCATCGTCGTGGAGATAATCATCGGCGCGTTCATCCCAATCGCCATCATAGCAATCCCCGCGACCGGCAGAAGGACCGGCTTCCAGGTGCTCGCGGCGGCCCTGGTGCTTGCGGGCATCCTGGCGATGCGCTTCAACATCATCATCGGCGGCCAGTACCTGCCCGTCGCCGGCGGGGAGCTCGTGACCTACAGCCTGACCGTCGAGGAGCTCCTGAAGGTACTGGGCGTGGTCTCGGTCGGGGTCGTCCTGGTTTATGTTGCTTTCAAGCTGCTTCCGATGGAGCCCCTCCGCGTGGTCAAGACCGTGCCTTCCCCCGCCGTCGCACTGCCGGCAGCGGCTCCCGCCGAAGCCCCGCCTGCCGGGGCAGGCATGGACCGCAGGACGTTCGTCCGGGCCGCGATGGGCGTGGGAGCCGTCCTCGCAGGGGCCTACATGGGGCTCGTCAGCCTGGGCAGGGTCTCGTCGCCCCTCGGGTCGGCGGAGGCCACCGGCGCCGGCGGCCACAGGGGCCGGTACGCAATGGTCATAGACCTGGGCCGCTGCATGGGATGCCACTCGTGCACCCAGGCGTGCAAGGACACCTACAACCTTCCCACCGGAGCATGGCGCTCCTGGGTCACGAAGATAAGGAAGTCCGACGGCCGGAACGAGAAGAGCCTCTTCCTTCCCCGGCTCTGCAACCAGTGCGAGCACCCGCCCTGCGTGAAGGTCTGCCCCGTCGGGGCGACCTACAAGGACGAGAACGGCGTGGTCATGCAGAGGTACGACCGGTGCATCGGGTGCAAGTACTGCATGATGGCCTGCCCGTACGGCATGCGGTTCGTCCACCACGGGCTCAAGGCCGTCGACAAGTGCACGTTCTGCAACCACAGGGTCAAGAAGGGGCTGGACCCGGCCTGCGTAACCGCCTGCCCGGCGCGCGCCCGGGTCTTCGGCGACCTGGACGACAACACGAGCGAGGTCTCGCGCCTGGTCACGACCCGGCCCACGACCGTCCTGAAGCCCGAACTCGGCACGGAGCCCATGGTGTTCTACATTAACGGCGACACCTCATTGATGGAATCCGGCCTGCACGAGAGGAAGTGAGCCGGCCGGGGACCAACGAGAAGACTGAGGGCAGAAGAAAGCGGGCAATAGCGGGGCAGCGGGCAACGGGTAACAGGCAACGGGGAACGGCCACTGTTGCCTCCTGCCCGCTGCCTGCTCTCCCTCAGTCCCCGCCCCGCCCTCCCTCGCCGGAGCCGTGCAGGAACCGGAAGTCCGTGCCTATCATAAGCGCGTGCACGATGACGAGGGCTATCGCGGCCAGGAGCGACAGCCGGTGGACCCAGAGCCAGTTTTGGCGGCCCAGCCTCTTCGTCCACCACCGCTGGAGAAGGCCGTTCAAGGACGAAAAGCCCATCACCGCGGCCGAGACGTAGCCCAGGACCACCCAGCTCTCCAGCCAGACGCGGTTGTACGGGAACAGCGCCAGCGATATGCCGTGGTAGACGCTGAGGCCCAGGATGAACCACGAGACCGCGCAGTGCAGGCGGACCCTCCGGCGGCCCCCGCCCTTTATGTAACCGAGCACAACCGAGGACGCCAGGAGCCCCAGCGACAGGAGGCCCGTGGCCCGCCCCATCCACCGCACAGGTCCCTGCTGGCCGGGGTCCGCCGGGCCGGCGAGGGCCCGGACCATGACGAACGTGGCGTTGCGCGCGCCGGTGGCGTTCTCCCAGAAAATGTCCAGCCGGCCGTTGTCCAGGATGGCCGGGGACGAGGCAAGACGCACGCGCACCTCGCGGCGCTCTCCGGGCGAGAGCGATAGGATTGACGACGGCGAGGGCGCCAGGGCGCCCTCCTGGCCGGGCGCGGGGACCAGCGTGACGTTTCGGAGCGACGCGGTGGAGACTATCTCGAAAACGGCCTCGCGATCGCCCGTCGCCGGGAGTGGGATGTCCGATGCCGCGGCGTAAAGCTCGACCGGGCGCACCTCGACGGACGAGAACCTGCGCAGGGTGAACGTGCTTTCATCGCTGTCCTCGGCGGCGGAGTGGCGGTGGCGGGCGGAGAAGCGGAACGTGGCGTTGATGTGGAGCGTGCCGGCGGCGGTGCCGGTCTCCAGCCGCCAGGTGACGGAGGCCGTTCCTCCCGATTCCCCCATCTGTCGCATCTTCAGGGCGGCGCTCCCGCCCGGCGCAAGCGAGCCGGGGCCCTCGACGGTGATGCGGGGCTCCGGGTCATTCAGGGAATACCTGCCCGGGTGGACCACCTCCAGTGTGTAGTTGAACCCGGCCCCGGGAGGCACGACCGCCGGGAACAATGCGTGCACCGAGGGCATCCTGAGTACGTAGCCCGCGGCCGGGCCAAAGGTCCAGTGGCAGGAGGTGCACGCCTGCTCGGATTTTGCCGCGACCGGCCCCGCGGCGGCAAGGAGCACGACCAGGGCCAGTGGCACCAGCGCCGCCCGGGCGGCGGACCGCCCCGCCATTCAGGCACCCTCCCGGCCGCTATGCGAAGGCTTCTCCGGGCCCGGCGGGAGGGGCCTCTGGGGGCGGACCGCCCAGGCCAGGCCGGCGCATCCCAGCAGGATGACGACCGAGCCGCCGACGATGCCGGCCGGTCCGCTGCCGGTACCCTCGACCGAAGCCGGCGCGGCCTCGACATGGATGGTCATGCGCTGGACCGTCCGGTCCCTGCCGTCCGAGGCGGTGACGGAGAGCGGGTAGACGCCCCCCGCGGCGTAGATATGGGAAGCCTCCGGCCCGGTGGTGTTTATGACGGCCGTGCCGTCCCCGAAGTACCAGACGTAGGAGAGGGCGTCCCCGTCGGGATCGAACGAGCGCGAGGCGTCGAATGTGAGCAGGTCTCCGGGACGGGCCAGAAGCGCGCCCGCGGAAAGGACCACCACCGGGGGACGATTGGGCCCGGAGGGGCCGGGAGGGGCCTTCGTGAAGACCCTCAGCGGGCCCGAGGAGGCCGCGATGTGCCTGCCCCAGTCATCCGACGCGTTGAGCACGAGGCGGGCGGAGTCCCGGTTCTCACCGGGGGCGATCCACCTGCGGCTCCCGTTGCGGGGCAGGTCCTTCTGGACGACCTCCGGTGTGGCGTTGACGAACGGGACGTAGAAGAGGTCGACGGAGACGGTCCCGTGGCCGCCGCCGACGTTCCACGACACGACCGTGGAGTTGCCGGCGAGGAACGAGGAGTTGGCCCAGGGCAGGTCGGCCTCGATGGAAAGGTTCCGGGCGACCGAGAAGGCCCCGCTCCGGACCCGGGCCTCCGTGCCGTTTTGGTCCACCGCGGAGAGCTCGAGGAGGCACCGGTCGGAGACGAGCTCCGGCACCCCGGTCTCGAACCAGCCCGTGTTCGGCAGTGCCTCGGCCAGAGGGAGGAACGGTCCGTCGGTGCCGTTCTCGGAAATGTGCAGGCCGACCAGGATGTCGCCGGTGCCTCCCGAGGCCGACCAGGTGACGTTCAGCCGGTCGCCCCAGTGGTAGCGCTCTCCCCCTGAGGGGTCGGTTACCGCGGCGGAAGGGGTCGGCACGAAGTGCTCGGGCGTTGTGAAAGACCAGGAGAAGCCGCTCCCGTTGATGTTGCCCGGGGCGGATGTGTCCCTCAACCCGGGGCCGAGCGTGCAGTTGTATGCCGTGCCCGCGAGGAAGGGGGCATGGGCGGAAGTCATTACGGTCGATTCGGCGTTCCAGTGCCAGCCCAGCCCCCCCGGGTCGGGGGAGATATCGAACGCCCGCACGGCGGAGGACTCGTTCACGGGCTCGGAGAAGCGGACCTGGAGGATGGCGGAATCGGATAGGACGGGCGCGCCGGCGACCGGAAGCGCCGACAGGACGGACGGCGCCGTGGAATCGATTTCGAAAGGCTCGGGCTGCGATGTCTCGTTGAAGTTGCCCTTGGGGTCAACGATCAAGGCCTTGAGAGTAACATCGGCGGAGTCGACTGCGGGCGTCGTCCAGCTGGTGGGGCGTCCCGCGGGCAGGCCGGTGGCGATGGTCCGGTTGACGGAGGCGAAGCCGTCCGTGGAATAGGAGAGCGAGACGGTGCAGTTTTGGATGTCCTCGTCGGTGGCATACCAGGAGACGTTGGCCGGCGCGCCCCCGGTCAGCCGGGCGCCGGGAGAGGGCTCCGCCAGGGATATCGTCGGGGGCAGGTCGATGCCGGCCTTCGTGACCGCTATCGAGGGCGAGGGGGAATAGCTGTCCGTGTAGTACGTGGGGCCGTGAAGGTTCACGCCCTGGGCGGCTATGACCATCACGTCGGTGCCGGAGGCCATTGGCCTGATCTGCCAGGTGGCCCGGGCGGTCTGGCCCTTGGATATGGCCCCGACGGCGCACAGCGGTGAGACCACCGCGAAGAAGCCGTTCTGGGAGGCCAGCGTGGCCGTGACGGAGGACATGACCTTGTATTCCGGCGTGTTCGAGGTGACCTTGATGAGCACCGCCACGGTCAGCGTCTGGCCATCACCGAGCTCCGCGGGGACGGAATTGCCGGGGTCGTTCTCCAGGATGTCCAGGTACATGTCGTAGTTCTGGTGGCAGTCGAGGCAAGTGTTCTGCGACCTCGATTCGGCCGGGTCCGGCATAGCGGCAGCCAGCAGTGCCAGCACTACCAGCACCGACGCCGGTCGCCAGGGATTCCCCATCGGGATGTCGTACCCTGTGCGCGTTTATAAATTTAGAGGTACACGGTTCTAATCGTGGGCCCTTCGCCCCCGGTCCATCGGGTTCCCCGGCATCGCCCCAATCGCCCGTATTGCCCGCCATTGCCCGTCAGAACCGTTCGAGGTACATGTCCCGCTCCCAGTGGTGCACGGTCTTTCGGAACTCGACCCACTCGGCGTGCTTGGTCTCCTGGAACTTGGAGTAGGCGTACTGGCCGAGCACCTTCTTCACGAGGGAGCCCTTCTCCATCGCCCTCAGGGCGTCGCCAAGCGAGCCGGGAAGGGCCGAGATGCGGTACTTCTCCACTTCCTCGGGCGAGAGCTTGAAAGCGTCCTTCTCTATCGGCAGGGGCGGCTCTATCTTCTGCTCGATGCCCCTGAGGCCCGCTTCCAGCATGACCGCGAAGGCGAGGTAGGGGTTTGCCGTCGGGTCCGGGCAACGGAGCTCTATGCGCGTCGAGGAGGTCTTCTTCGGCGTGAACTGGGGCACCCGTATCAGCGCCGACCGGTTCAGGGAGCCCCAGCACTTGAGGTTCGGGGCCTCGAAACCCGGTATCAGCCGCTTGTAGGAGTTGATGGTCGGGGCCAGCACCGCTATCATCTCGTCGATGTACGTGAGCTGGCCGCCGATGTAGTGCTTGGCGAGCTTCGAGAGCTTGTACGGGTCGGAGCCGTCGTAGAAGAGGTTCTTCCCGTCCTTGGACCAGAGGCTCTGGTGCACGTGCATCCCGGAGCCGTTGATGCCCTCCCTGGGCTTGGGCATGAACGTGGCGAGCAGGCCGTGCTGGCCGGCGACTATGCGGATGGTCTCCTTCAGCGTGATGGCGTTGTCGCCGGTGGCGACGGCGTCGCCGTACTTTATGTCTATCTCGTGCTGGCTGGGGGAAACCTCGTGGTGGCCGGCCTCGCAGGTGATGTTGAAGCCCCGGAGGTACCGGATGACCTCGGCCCGTATGTCCGAGGCCATGTCCTTGATGACGTTGTCGAAGTAGCCGCCCCGGTCGAGGAAGTCGTAGGCGCCGTTGACCTGCTTGAATATGAAGAACTCAACCTCGGGCCCGACGTTGAACTTGTACCCCATGTCGGAGGCCTTCTGGACCATCTTCTTGAGGATGAGGCGGGGGTCGCCCGGGAACGGCTTGAGGTCGTGGCCGTAGACGTCGCATATCATCCTGGCCGTCGTCGGGTGGTAGGGCACGATGCAGAACGTGTTCGGGTCCGGGAAGAGCCGGGCGTCGGATTCCTCGGTCCGGGCGCCGCCCTGAATCGACGAGAGGTCGAAGCATACCCCGCTCTCGAGGGCGTCCTCCAGCCTCTCGGCCGGCACTTCGACGCACTTGATGAATCCGTTGATGTCGGTGAACTGGAGCCTTAAGAGCTCCACGCTCTTCTCCTTCATGACTTTCGCCATCTCGTCCTTGTGCAAGGGAGTTCTCCTCCGGAACCGTAATGCGCATCGCGATTATTTTATTTTCTGTCCAATCGTTGATTGTTGGACCGCCGTGAACCGTGATCCGTGAACCGTGAACCGTGAGCCGTGAACCGTGAACCGGGGACGGGCATCCGGTGGCCGGGTCCCGGTCGTCTGTCGGTTCATCGTCCACGGCTCACGGTTCACGGCTCACGGTTCACGGCTCCCGGTTCCTCCGCAATCTATTTCTGTCCGCTCCATCATTCGAGGACGCGTGAAGCCGGCCGCCGCTCTGCTCGTCGCCCTTGCCATTCTGGCATCCCCAGGCGCCGGTGCCACGGCGCCGCCCGGCGAAAGCCCCCGGGCGGTCGTCCTGCACGTTGAAATCGAGAAGGAGGGCGTCGAGCTCAACCACAGCTTCGACGAGCAGAGCGTTTTCCTGGCCGGGAGCGTGGTGGTGGATTTCGTCTACCTGGTCACGGTCCGGGTGGCGCTCAGCGCTTCGACGGACCTGGGATGGGGCGCCTCCGTCGCGCCCGGGGAGCTGACCTTCGTGACCTCGACGCCCCAGTTCTTCAACGCCACGGTCAAGGTGCCGGCGGGGACGGCCAACCGCACCGCCCTTCTGACAGTGAGGGGCAACGCCACGGTCACCCCCGGCGTCCCCGGGGACACCGCCTCGGACACCGCGACCGTGGCGGTGATGGGCGGCGGCGGGGGGAACGGGAACGGCACGCCCCCGGTCGCCCCCCGCGGCCGGCCGGCGCCCACCGGGGTCTTCGTCCCGCCTGCCCCCCTCATCATTGTCGCCGCCACGGCCGGCGCCGCCGTCTTTTCGGCGTACATGCTGTGGTACTGGAAGACCGGGCCCGCAAGGCGTCCGGAGAAGAAGATGAAGGGCAGAAGATGAGCGCGGGAGGATGTCGGATGCACGTTTCGTCCTTTTCAGCCAACCCCGGCTCCCTGGCCATGGCCACCGGGCCCGCCGGCGGGGACAGTCCGTTCTACGAGGTCTTCGTGGAGGTCTTCGGCGACCCGGTGGTGTGCCTTCCGGTCTCGTTCATGCTGCTTGTCATGACCGCCGGCGCGGCGGCTGGGATGGCCAAGGCCCGCCAGTACGCCGGCAGCGCGGTGTTCGGGGCGTTCTCGGCCGGGTCCGCCCTTCTGATACTCGCGAACATACTCCATCTCACGGAGGTCCTGGTGCTCTCCCCGGAGCAGAAGCTTTTCCTCTTCCTGCTTCCCCTGCCCTTTGCCGTGGCCGCAGCCGTCGCCCGGCGTGCCAGGCGGGCCCAAATCGAGGCGAGGACCAGGGCGGAGGCGGAACGCAGGACGGCGGAGGAGAATGCGGCCGAACAGCGCCGGCGGGCCGAGGAAGTCCGGGGCAGGCTCGAGGCCCTGGGGCCGCGGCTTGCGGCCATCGAGCGCTCCCGGGGGCCGGCCGGCGCCCCGGAGGCCAGGGCCCTTCTCGCCCAGGCAGGCCAGGCCTACGGCTCCGGGAACCTTGGACTTGCGCAGGAGCTCGCGGGGCGGGCCGAGACGGGCATGCGGGAGATGGAGAACGCCGACCGCGACCGCCGGGAGCAGGCCGATTCGCTCGCGAAGCAGCTGGATGTGGTGGATTCCCGGCTGAAGACCCTTATCGACCGGTGGCTGAAGTACGACCCGGTTGCGGAGCTCGGCGTGGACCCGCTCCGGCTCGACCGGGCCCGGCTCGACGCGGCCCGCAGGGATGAGGACGCGAGATTGCAGTCCGCCCAGGCGAAGCAGCAGCAGGCCGGAGTCCTGCTGGGGCAGGGCCGGATTGCCGAATCCCGCGACCTTGGCAAGGCGGCGCTCTCCGAGCTGGAGCGCCTTCTGGGCTTCTGGAGCGCCTGGAACGACCTCAAGGCCCTCTCCGTCCGGCTGGCCTCCGAGGTCGAGAGCGCGGCCTCCTGGGCCGCCATGGACAGCCGGGCCTACCGCCGGCGGCTCGAGGACGCCCGGCTGGCGCTCGCGGTGCAGGACACAGCCGCCGCATCCGCGGCGATGGACGCCCTGAAGGCCGAGCTGGACGCGCTCGCCCGGACCCACCGGCCGATGCTCGGCATCAGCCTTCCGGCGAGGGAGTACCGCCGCGACCGCTTCATGGACTTCCAGTTCACGGTGCGCAACGCCGGAAAGGCCCTGGCCCGCAGGATAGACATCACGCTGGAGGCCCCGGCCGACTTCGGCCCGGGCGGTTCGCCCTCCGTGAAGCTCGTGTCGATGGCCCCGGGCGCCTCCCAGGACTGCCGCCTCAACCTCGCCTTCACCCGCGAGGGCTCGGTCCCGGTGCTTTTCAAGCTCGCATTCGAGGACAATGCCGGCGGCCGCGTCGACCAGGAGCCGGCGAGGCTCACGGTGAACGTGCTGGGAAGATGACGGACGGGCGGGAAGGGTACGATCAGGAAGCGGGAAGGAACGGAACGTTCACCCTTCCCGCAGTCCGCCTTCCCGCTCCGTAGACGAGCTTCGCTCGTCTCGGCCGAGACGACCGGCTCGAAGCCGGTCGTCAACGGTCCCGCTCGTCCCCTCAATCCACTTTCTTGGGCAGGAGCCCCTTGCGCTTCAGGACGATCCAGGCGCCCGCGGTCGCAACGACCGTGGAGGCCACGAGCATCAGCGTGTACCACCAGGCGTCCGAGGGCTGGAGGTTGTAGGCGGTGTTGCCCATCGCGGTGGCTATGGTGTTCGGGACGAGGAACGCGGTGCCCAGTATCGTCATCCAGGTGAGCACCAGCGCCATGCGGTTGTTTATTATCTGGAGCTGGTTGTTGTAGATGCCCTGCAGGACCTCCAGCCCGGAGGCCAGCACCTCGGAGAGGTTCTCGCCCAGCTGGATGTGGCGGGTGACGTCGCTGCTCAGGAGCTCGAGCTTGTCGAGGATGTCCGGGTCGTCGGCGATGAGGTCCGCGTCGCCGTACCGGAGCTGGTGGATGACGTTTTGGGTCTCCCAGAGCATGTTGAGGTAGGTTATGAGGGCGTGCTTCATCTCGTAGATTATGGGCGAGAGCTTCACCATCGGCGTGCTCGGGTCCGAGAGCATCTTGCCCACCTCGTCGGAGTCCTCCTCGATGGTGCGGATGCCCTCGAAGTTGCGCTCGTTGTTCTCGTCGAGGATGCGCTCCAGCATAAGCGAGAGCTTGTCGCGCATGGGGATGTTCACCGGGATCTTTCGCATGATGACGTCGGCGTAGCGGGCAAAGCGCGCCAGCCGGTGGACCTTCTCCCCGTGGATGGTGAAGATGATGCCGTCCTTGAGGAGCACGAGGTACTGGTAGCCGTGGACCGAGAGCTTCTCCACCCGTATCGCCGGGAGCATCATCCCGAGCTCGCTCTCCCGGTCCTCGTAGCCGGAGTGGCGGTTCTGCAAAAGCGATTCGACGAGCCCGTTGCTGAAGCCCAGCGAGACAGCCACGCCCGGGGCCTCCTTGCCAAGGTCGCCCACGCGGCAGTTTACCCAGGCCAGGGAGGTCGTCTTGAGGTAGGGGCCGAACTCGAGGGGGTCGTCCGCCTGGAGCTTGAGCGGGGGCTGGTTGGGGCGCAGAGCCACCATGAACGTGCGCGCCGGCGTCTCGCAGGCCTGGTCCGCCGTGTAGGGCCTTACCCTGGGCGCGTCCCTGTCCACCTTCTCGAACGGGGCGCAGACCTTCCCGTCGGCCCCGTTGCCGTTACCAGGGCCCTGGGGCTGGGGGCCGGCTGCCGGCTGTGCCGGGCCGGCGGCGGGCGCGGCCCCGGGAGCAGGGGCCCTGGCTTCGGGCGATCCGCGCTGGGCTTCCGGCGCGCCCTCCCGGGTGCGTTGGGCCGGCGGCTGTGCAACGGCTGCGTTCCGGTCGTTTTTCGGCTTCTCATCCCTGATTGCCATCCTCTCACCTTCCGTTGCCCGGCTTGTCGCCTATGGGCTGGATTCTCCTGCGGCTTATCCCCGTCCTTTTGGCGGCCAGCGCGCTCGCCCGGGCGCGGTCCAGGGAGCTGGACATCGTTATCCTCCAGAACCTGTTCACGCCGTAATACACCAGCCCGCAGCACGCGAGCGTCACCGAGACGAGCATGATGGTGTACCACCAGGCATCGCCCGGGCCCAGCGGGAGGGCCGTGTTGGCCATCCCCGTGGCGATAGTGTTGGGTATCAGGAACATCGTGCCCAGCACGCTGAGCCAGGTGCTCGTGAACGAGACGATGTTGTTGAACCGGAGAAGGTGGATGGCGTGGTAGTCCTGCATCGCCTCCGAGCCCGAGCCCAGGATGAGCGTCAGGTTCTCCCCGAGCTGGATGTACCAGGAATTCTCCTCGATGAGGCCGTCGAGGTGCTCGAGGTTCTCCGGGCGGCTGGAGATGAGGTGGGCGTCCCCGTGCTGGATGGCCCGCAGCGTCTCGTAGTTCTCCCAGAGCGTCGTCTGGAAAACGGTGACCGAGTGCTTGAGCTCGTAGGTGGACTTCGAGATTTTGGCAAATCCCAGCCCCTGGTCGGCGAGAAGCTTGGTCAGGTTGTCTATGACCTCGCCGAGGTCCTTGATCCCCCGGTAGTTGTGGCGGTTGTTCTCGTCGATGAGCCTCATGAGTATGGTCGACATCTTGTCTATCTGGCTCCAGTTGGCGGGAATCTTTCGCAGGTGCGTCTCGACGTAGCGGGCAAACGAGGCGAACCGCGTGATGTGGCGGTCCTGTATCGTGACGATGAGCCCCTCGCGCAGCAGGATGAGCACCGGGTAGGCGGTCACGACGCCCTTCCTGATCTGGATGGTCGGGAGCATCATGCCGGCCTGCGTCTCGTTGTCGACGAACGACGAGTACCTGCCCTGCAGGAGCTCGCGCACGAGGTTGACGTTGAAGCCGAACTCCGGCGCGAAAACCTCGGCGCCGGCGCGCACGTCGGCGGCGATGCAGTTCACCCAGGCCACGTCCGCCTTCTCGGCGATCCTTGCCAGCCTCTCGGGGTGGTGGGAGAAGAATTTCGTCGGCGGGACGCCGGGCAGCATGAACACGCAGGAGTGCATGTCCGGCGTGAGCCCCTCGTGGTCCTTTCGAGGCTCATCGACTATTATGTTCGAGCTCGGCCGCGGCGTGGTCCTATCCCAGCTAACTTAGGTCGGACCCGAATCGGCGTCGTGTTATATAAGGCTATACGCGCGGGAACGGCGGGCAATGCGGGCGGGGACGGGCAATGACGGGCAATACGGGACGACGAGGCAATATCGGCAACAACGGGCAATGACGGGCAACACGGGGGACGATGGGGGACGTGTACCCGCATTGCCCGTATTGCCCATTTCATCGACCGCGTGGACTTCCCGTATTGCCTTCGCCTACTTCGCGGCGAAGAGGTGGTACTTCTGCTGCGGGTCGGAGAGCTCGAGCTCGATGCGCCGGGCCACGAGCTTCTCCGGGTGGTGCACCGAAGGCAGGCGCTTGAGCAGGTCCTCGAAGCTCTGGAAGGGCGCCTTCTTGCGCTCCTCGAGTATCGCCCACATGGTCTTCTTGCCCAGCCCGGGCAGGAGCTCGAGCATGTGGAAGCGCGTCGAGATGGGCTGGGACTCGTTGAAGAAGCGGACGAAGCGCGCCTCGTGGCGCTTGACTATCTCGGCGATGATGAAGGGGAGCTCGTTCTGGGCGGCGTTGGTTATCTCCGAATAGGATACGCGCCTTTTCACGTGGAGGATCTTGTCGCGCTTTTCGAGCTCCTTGCCGATGTAGATGATGTCGCCGATGTTCAGGACGGCCTCGGGCTTTATGACCAGCTCCAGGAGCTTGAACTCGCCCTCGCCGAGAGCGTACGCTATGGGCTCGCGGTGGAACTTGCGCCCGTCGGGATGGCCCTGCGCAAGATAATCGAGGATGAAGGCATAGTCTTCCATGGAGGTCGCCTCGCGCCGCTACAGGTGCTTCCTTACCGCCTCCAGTATGGCGTCGATCTCGGCCGGGCTGAGCGTGTGCCTCTCCTTCGAAAAGATGACCCGGACATCGTCGGGGTGGTTGGGCAGGACCTCCACGATCTTGTAGGCCACGGGCTCGTTCATGTGCTCCATCTTCATGAGCTCCGCCTTGAGCTTTTCGGATTCCTCGACCTTCAGCCGGGAGAACTGCTGGGCGTGGGCCTGGGCGAGCTTCTGCTCGTAGCCGAGCTCGCGCTTTTCGGCCTCCTTGTCCAGCATCCTCAGGGCCTCTGCTATCGAAACGTTTTTGGATTCCTCGTCCATGGCGGCGCCCCCTCAGTTCCTCTTGAGATGCTCCGGGGAGAGCAGGAGGGTCTTGGTCTTCCTGCCCTCTACGATCTCCACAACGAATGCCCGGCCCTGCTTGCCGGTGACCGTGCCGGTCTTTCCCTGGTAACGCGGATGGCACATGCCTTTCTGCAGCCTGCCGTCGAGCTTGACGACCGCCTTCTCGCCGACCTTGAACTCCCGGAGCGAGCTCGTGACCTGGGGCAGGCCCTTCTTCCTCGACCTCACCCTCAGAGTGTGCCTGGTCTTGACCCGGAAGCCCTTAGACGCCTTGACCATCCCCGTTTCCTCCCATTTCGATTACGTCCAACGAGACCACGGTGCAGCTCACCCCGAGCGCATCCTGCACGTTGGGGCGGGTGCGGCCACCGTCGCCGTGGACCAGCTCCTTGATGTAGAGGCCCGCCTCCCCCGTTATGCGGAAGGATGTCGGCCCCTCCACCCGGAATTCCAGGACCTTTCGGGCCCGGTCCAGGTCCGCGCGTCGATGGGATACCCTCTCCGGGGTCCTCTGCTGGACTTGCGCTCCGGTAAACATCGTCTCTAGTAATTTAAGCTTTTCCCATGTAACCGGGGGGTCGAAACGGACCTCGACCAGGTAGGTCTTGGCCGCGCGGGAGGCCTTCAGGGCCCGGACCTCCTCCAGGTCCGACGGCCGGAGGCCCTCTATCTCGATGCGCCCGGCCGCCTCGGCGTTGACGGCGGCCTCGAGGGCCCGCAGGTCGAGCGAGCGCCTGAGGGGTTTTCCGATCTCGACCACGAAGGGCCGGCCGTTTCCCAGCATCCGGGCGTCTATGTCCTCCCTGCCCATGCCGTGGAGGGCGTGGTCCGTCCCGCCGGCCGCCTTCATGATGGGCCCGGCGACCAGCTCCTCGACCGAGGTCTCGTACATCTTCCCGGTGCCCCCGCAGAAGCGGCAGCCGCGGCCGCGGCACCGGCAGGGCCAGCGCGTCTGGGGTATCGTCCGGTCGAACTTGCGGTACCGGCCGTAGAAATACAAGGGCGCGACCTGGAGCTCGAGCCCTGCGAAGCGGGTATCCAGAAGTATCGTTATGTCGGGGTTGTCCCAGTCCACGCGCTTTCCGGTCAGGGCCTCCAGGCGCTTTCCCATCTCCCGGTTCACCTCGTTTTTGAGGTTCTCGGGATAGCCCAGCCGCTCCTCCTCCCGGAGGACCGAGGCGTCCTGCTTCGAGCCCACGAGGAATGTCGAGTATTCCCTGTCGCCGAGCTTTTTCACGGCGGCCTGCGCGATGGCCTCGAGGTCGCCGAAGAGGTCCTCGCAGAACGGGCAGGGCGCGGCCGGCTCATGCGACTCGCCGGCCTCCCTCAGCGCGGCCCGCACGGCCCGCCCCCGCTCCTCGTTGGTGGCCTGCTGGACCCTGGCGAAGCGGCGGCCGAGGCACCGGTCGCAAAGGCCGGGCGGCAGGGCGCGGGCCTGCACGAGCATCTCCTCCGTCGGCTGGAAGGGCATCGGACGAAGATGGGGGACGGGCTATAATAAATGAGTCAGCGGGAAGCGGGAAGCGGGCAGCGGGAAGCGGGGAGGGACCAGGCATCGGGGCATGGGCAGCAGTGGACCGTTTCGACCGTCACCGCCGCCCTCTCCCCGCTGCCCCCCGCTGCCCGCTGCCTGCTGCCCGCTGCCTTCGTCCCGCCAATGCATCGGTTTCCGACAGCCAACTTTTAATTATCCGAAACCAATAGACCGCTGCATGCTCGCCACGAAATACACCTACATCTACAGGGCGATGGGCGCGCTGGGATGCGGCCTGGTCATCCTGGGCATATTCCTCCCCTGGGCCACCGTCACTGACGGGAAGATAGGCCCGTTCCCGGCGGGCTCGGCGCCTTCAGGCTGGGACCTCGCCTACAAGCAGCAGATGTCGGGCGCGACGCTCAACATCGGCGGGCTTATATTCTCGGCGGTGTTCGGCATGGTGATATTCGCCGTCATCGCCCTGATAGCCTACTCCTTCGGCCGCGACTGCACGTCGTTTTGCTACTTCCTCATCTCGTCGAGCGTCTTCTTCCTGATATTCATGCTGGCCATCCTGCCCATGGCCCAGCAGGCCATCCCGGTGCCGGCCGACCCGTTCACGCCGGAGAAGGAAGCCCAGCTCGCCGCGCTCAACGCCACCGACCCGGCCGAGGGCAGCCGGCAGTACTCCGAGATGCTCAAGCTGGAGGAGCAGCGCGACACGGTGCTCCAGTGGAAGAACCTGAAGATGGTGCCGCATATCGGCTTCATCCTGACCTTTGCCGGTTCGGTGCTGGCCTATGTCGGCGCGCGGCTCGTCAATTCGGACAACCTGCGCCTTGAAGGCTGGCGCAAGTACCAGGCCATCCTCTCCCAGGTCCACGCCGACGGGAAGGTCACCACGGACGAGGCGGCCATCCTCGCCCGTGAGCGCCAGCTGCTCAGGATATCCAAAGAGGACCACGAGCTCATAATACGCCGGACGGTGGCCGACCCGGCGATGCAGACGCGGCTGCTTGCGATGCACGATGCGCCCATCGACGTCGAACGCGTGCTCCGGGAGCGTGAGTTCGAGACCTACAAGCGGTCGCTGGTCCAGGCCCACGCCGACGGCAAGGTCACCCCGGACGAGGCGGAACTGCTCCGGACCCAGCGCGAGGGCCTCCACATCTCGGACGCGGACCACGAGGCCATGATGCGCGAGCTTGTGGACTCCGGGGAGATCATGCTTGCCGGGCCTTCGCCGAAAGCGCCGGACAATGCGGGCGCCGGGCCCGCACCGGCAAAGGGGCCGCCGCCGCCTCCCGCGATACCGCCCCCCGAGCCGGCCGGGCCGCCGCCGGGAGCCACCGCGCCCGCGGCCATCGCCGTTCCGGGCGGGACGCCCCTGCCCTCGAGGCCGATGCTCTACGCTGGTCCCCAGGCCAGGGCGCCGGCCGGGCCGGCCGCTTCGGCCCCGGTCAGCCTCCTCACCTCGGACCTCGGCGGCCCGGCGCCCCCGGCCGCCCCAACGCCTCCGGGCGCTCCCGGGATGCCCCAAAAGCTCGTCAAGTGCACGAAATGCGGCGAGACCATCCCTGTGTTCACCGAGGAGAGGCCCCTGGAACTGGTCTGCCCCAAATGCGGTTTCAAGGGCACTTTGCGGAAATGAGGTGAAGGCATGAATCCGGCGCTGTTCCTGTACGCCCCTCCCGGGCGCGGCTACGACCCGCGGCAGCAGGACCAGCCGGCCTATGGCCGGCCGGTCTACTACCAGCCCGTGTACTATCCCTACCCGTATTATTACGGGACCCCGGTCAACCCGTACGAGGCGGCCCGCCAGGGCGAGAGCGCCGACCGCATCGCCTCGATAATCTGGAAGCTGGTGCTGGTCCTCGTGGTCGCCGCGGTGGTGGGCGTCATCG
>Ga0233425_10003341_pt1 | contig 29273 bp, 27 predicted proteins | sample Watercolumn_Towu_2_FD_181712 | JGI IMG/M metagenome (GOLD analysis project Ga0233425, IMG submission 181712) | Freshwater microbial communities from Lake Towuti, South Sulawesi, Indonesia - Watercolumn_Towuti2014_140_MG | ecosystem: Environmental > Aquatic > Freshwater > Lake | place...
GCGATCATCCGTTGCAGACCCTCAGAACCGTCCATGGCCGCAGTTTTGGGCCATAAACCGCCCTTTGCCAATAGCGCCCGGGGCGGCTAAACCTGTGCCCGGGAAAGTGCCCAGCGTTGGGGGAAACAAACGGGATGCAGACCGAACTGACGGCCAAGGACGGGCACAAGCTCGCGGCTTGGCGCGCCGAACCGAAGGGCAAGCCGCGCGGGGCCATCGTGGTGATCCAGGAAATCTTCGGGGTGAACCGGCACATGCGCCGGACGACCGACGGCTTCGCCGCCGACGGCTATCTGGCGATCTGCCCGGCCCTGTTCGACCGGGTGGAGCGCGGCGTGGACATCGGCTACGGGCCGGACGACATCGCCAAGGGGCGCGACCTGCGCGGCAAGATCGAGTGGGAGCAGACCCTGGCCGACGTGGCGGCGGCGATCGCCGCCGCGCGCAAGGCCGGCAAGGTGGGCGTGGTCGGCTACTGCTGGGGCGGATCGGTGGCATGGCGCGCGGCCACGCAACTCGACTGCGACGCGGCCGTAGGCTATTACGGCGGCATGGTCGCGCAATTCGCCAACGAGAAGGCGAAATGCCCCGTCATGTTGCACTTCGGCGAGAAGGACGCCTCGATCCCGTTGAGCGACGTGGAAAAGTTCAAGAAGGCGCAGCCCGGCGTCCCGGTCCACATCTACCCCGCCGACCACGGGTTCAACTGCGAGGACCGCCGGCAACACGACCCCGCCGCCGCGAAACTCGCGCGCGAACGCACGCTGGCGTTCTTCCGCAAGCATGTCGGCTAGCATGAACGCGTCCGCGCAACGCCGCGCCCCGGCCGCCGGCGCCGTGCCCAAGATCCGCGTCCGCGGCCTGAAGAAGGCCTTCGGCGAGAACCGGGTGCTGAACGGCGTGGACCTCGACGTGATGCCCGGCGAATCGGTGGCGCTGGTCGGCCGCTCGGGTTCGGGCAAGTCGGTGCTGGCGAAGTGCATCCTGGGCCTGATCCCGCCCGACGAAGGCACGATCGAGATCGACGGCCGCGACGTGGCCCGCATGTCGCGGCGCGAGCGCGACGCGACCTACGCCAAGTTCGGCTGCCTGTTCCAGAACGGCGCGTTGTTCGACAGCCTGCTGGTCTGGCAGAACGTGGCCTTCACCCTGGTCCAGGCGCGCGGCTGGGCCCACGACAAGGCCAAGAAGCTCGCGGTCGACCGCCTGCGCGACGTGGGCATGGACGCGGCGGTGGGCGACCTGTTCCCGGCCGAGCTCTCGGGCGGCATGCAGAAGCGCGCGGCGTTCGCCCGCGCCATCGCCGCCAGCCCCGAGGTCGTGGTGCTGGATGATCCCACGGCCGGCCTCGACCCGATCGTCACCGCCGCCATCAGCAAGCTGATCCAGAAGATCATCCGCGAGGCGGGCGCGACGGCGCTGTCGATCAGCCAGGACCTGACGGTGATCCACAACATCGCCGACCGCGTGGCGATGCTGTACGAGGGCAAGATCATCTGGACCGGGCCGAGCGCGACGGTCGAGAAGTCGGGGGACGCGTTCGTCGAGCAGTTCATCAACGGCCGCCGCCAGGGGCCGATCGCCGCCGACGTGGTGTAGGGTCTCTGCCCGGACCTGGGGCCGCCGGCCGGCGTGGCCGGCGAATTCGGGCCGCTCATCCGTGCGCCGCAAGACCCGCGCGCGCCATGTCCGCCACGATGCGTTGGAACAGGTCCTCGGCTTGGGCGGGGTCGAAGTCGGTCTTGTAGCGTTTCTTGACGCCCATTTTTGCGAGCTCGCAGTGGACGGCCGGATGCACGCGGTGCCGGGCCAAGCAGCCCGCTACGCATTTCAGCGCGCAGCCGTCGATCGCGACGACCGGCCTGCCGGAGACGGCGAGGCGCACGAGCGAAGGCACGTCCCCGCCCACGCCCGCGATGCACGACATCTCCGCACGGCCCGCGCGATCGAGGCGCAGCGCGATGGCATTCGCAAGCTGCGCCGCGCTCGAGCACCCCGAGCATGAATAGACCAAGGGCAGGTCGCTTCGCCGCATCGAGCTCTCCGCTTGACGGCGGCAGCCGCCCCATTGCGAGCGGTCGGCCGCGTCGCTCCGTGCCGGAACGTCACTATCGCAGCGCCCGCATCCACGCGGAATGGGTCAGATCGTCGCTTCCCGCGCGGGGCGCAAAGCGCCGGCGCGGCCGGCGCCGTCCCCGCGCGATCAGTCCGCCTTGCGGCCAAGCGCCCGGCCGGCCACCGCCTGAAGCTTCTTCTTCATCGCCGCGCTGCGCTTCTCGGGCGCGGTGATGATCGCGGTGTCGAGCGCGGTGTGGCAGCCGCAGCGGCACGGCTCGGTCCGCGCGCTCAGCGTCGGGGCCGTGCACTTGACCAGCGCGCGCGCCTTGTCCGCGTTCTCCAGCAGCACCCTGATCACCGCCTCGACCGTCACCGCATCGTGGTGCGGGTGCCAGCAGTCGTAGTCGGTGACCATGGCGATGGTCGCGTAGCACATCTCCGCTTCGCGGGCCAACTTGGCCTCGGGCATGTTGGTCATGCCGATCACCGAGCAGCCCCAGGCGCGGTACAGCTCGGACTCCGCCTTGGTCGAGAACTGCGGGCCTTCCATCACCATGTAGGTGCCGCCGCGCTTGTGCGGAATGCCGAGATCCTTGGCCGCGGCCTCGATGTGGTCGCCGAGCCGCCGGCACACCGGGTCGGCCATGCCGACATGCGCCACGAGCCCGGTGCCGAAGAAGCTCTTGTTGCGGGCGAAGGTGCGGTCGATGAACTGGTCGACGATCACGAACGTTCCGGGCGGCAGATCCTCGCGCAACGAGCCGCAGGCGCTGACCGACAGGATTTCGGTAACGCCGCTGCGCTTCAGGGCGTCGATGTTGGCGCGGAAGTTGAGCGCGGACGGCGGCACGCGGTGGCCGCGGCCATGGCGCGGCAGGAACACGATCTTCTGGCCGTCGAGCTCGCCGAAGCACAGCTCGTCGGACGGCTGGCCGAAAGGCGACGCGACGCGCCGCCACTTCACGTCCTTCAGGCCGTCGATGTTGTAGACCCCGCTGCCGCCGATCACGCCGATCACCGGCGGAATGCCCGGCTTCGCAACCGGCTTCGGCGCGCGCGCGGCGGCCATGTCAGTGGATGTCCCGCCAGACCTTGCGTTTGACCGCGTAGAGCAGACCCGTAAGCACGATCAGGAACAGGATCGCTTTGATGCCCATGCGCTTGCGGGCTTCCATCTCCGGTTCGGCGGCCCAGGCGAGGAACGTCGTCACGTCGCGCGCCATCTGCGCGATATCGGCCTTGGTGCCGTCGGCGAAGGCCACGCCCCCGTCGTTGAGCGGCGGCGGCATCGCGATCCGGTTGCCGGGGAAATAGGCATTGTAGTTGGTGCCCTGCTGCAGGGTAACGCCGGCCGGCGGATCCTTGTAGCCGGTCAGCAGGGCGTACAGGTAGTCGGCGCCGTGCTCGCGCGCCTTGGTCATGAGCGTCAAATCCGGCGGGTACGCGCCGCCGTTCGCCGCGCGCGCGGCCTTTTCGTTAGGGAACGGCGACACGAAGCGGTCGGCCGGCTGCCCGGGGCGCTTGAACATCTCGCCCTGGTCGTTGGGCCCGTCCGTCACCTCGTAGCCCGCGGCCAGCGCCTTGACCTCGTCGTCGTTGAAGCCGAGCGCCTTGAGGTCGCGGAAGTGCAGGTACTGCATGCTGTGGCAGCCGGCGCAGACCTCCTTGTACACCTGGTAGCCGCGTTGCAGCGCCGCGCGGTCGAAGGTGCCGAACATGCCCTGGAAGCTCCAGTGCTGGCTGGGCGGTGTTGCGTCTCCGGCCGCCCGGGCGGGCGCCGCGAGCGCGAGGACGCCGAAGACGAGGGACGCGGCCCGCGCCGCCGATGCAATGCGCGCGCGCATCAGGCCTTCCCTCCGCTCAGCACCGGCTCGGATATCGACTTGGGCAGCGCCGCCGGCCGCTCGAACCAGCCGATCAGCGGCAAGAGCACGATCAGGTGGAAGAAATAGTAGAACGTGCCGATGCGCGCGACCCACAGCGCGAGTCCTTCGGGCGGCTTCGCGCCGGCCCAGGTCAAGGCCGCGCAGCAGATCACGAACAGCCAGAACACCTTCTTGTACACCGGCCGGAACCGCGCACTGCGCACTCGCGACGTGTCGAGCCACGGCAGCAGCGCCAGGATGAAGATCGACCCGAACATCAGGATCACGCCGGCGAGCTTGGCCGGCACCAGCGTGAAGCCGATCCAGTTGCCGATGAAGTTGTCGGGCGTGGCGCGCAGGATGGCGTAGTAAGCCAGGAAGTACCATTCCGGCACGATGTGCGGCGGCGTCTGCAGCGGGTTCGCGGGAATGTAGTTGGCCGCGTCGCCCAGGAGGTTCGGCGCGAAGAACACCAGCAGCGCGTAGAAGATCAGGAACACGCCCACGCCGAACATGTCCTTGACCGTGTAATAGGGATGGAACGGGATGGTGTCCTGCGGGCCCTTGATGTCGATGCCGAGCGGGTTGTTCGACTTGGTGGTGTGCAGCGCCCAGATATGCGCACCGACCAAGCCGACGATCACGAACGGCAGCAGGTAGTGCAGCGAGTAGAAGCGGTTCAGCGTCGCGTTGTCGACCGAGAACCCGCCCCACAGCCACGCGACGACCTGTTCGCCGACGAACGGGATGGCCGAGAACAGGTTGGTGATGACGGTGGCGCCCCAGAAGCTCATCTGCCCCCAGGGCAGCACGTAGCCCATGAAGGCGGTCGCCATCATCAGCAGCAGAATGAGAATCCCGAGCCACCACAGCAGCTCGCGCGGCGCCTTGTAGGAGCCGTAGTACATGCCGCGGAAAACGTGGATATACACCACGATGAAGAACATCGACCCGCCGTTCATGTGGATATAGCGGATCAGCCAGCCGTAGTTCACGTCGCGCATGATGCGCTCGATGCTGCCGAACGCGTGGTCGACATGCGGCGTGTAGTGCATCGCCAGGACCACGCCGGTGACGATCATCACCACCAGCACGAAGCCCGCGAGCGAGCCGAAGTTCCACCAGTAGCTCAGGTTCCGCGGCGTGGGATAGTCCATCGCCGCGTGCTGCATGGTCGAGAAGATCGGCATGCGCTGGTCGATCCACTTGACCAGCTTGTTGTCCATCCAAGGGGCCGAGGCGGTCATCGTGCGGGCGGCTCCTAGCCGATCTTGACGGTGGTGTCGGTGAGGAAGGCGTAGGGCGGAATTTCCAGGTTCCTGGGCGCCGGCCCTTTGCGGATGCGGCCCGAGGTGTCGTAGTGCGAGCCGTGGCACGGGCAGAACCAGCCGCCGTATTCGCCGAGCGGGTCGCCCACCCTCTGGCCCAGCGGCACGCAGCCGAGATGGGTGCACACGCCCACCATGACGAGCCATTCCGGCTTCTTGACGCGCGCGCTGTCGGGCTGCGGGTCGATCAGGGACTTCACGCTCACGTCCTGCGCCGCCTTGATCTCTTCCGGCGTGCGGTGGCGGATGAACACGGGCTTGCCGCGCCAGACCACGGTGATCGACTGGCCGGCCGCCACCGGCGCCAGGTTCACCTCGGTCGCCGACAGCGCCAGCACGTCCGCCGCCGGGTTCATCTGGTGGATCAGGGGCCAGGCGACCGAACCCGCGCCGACCGCGGCGACGCCGCCGGTCAGCATGAACAGGAAATCGCGCCGGTTGGTTTCTTCGTGGGTGCCGCCCGGATGTCCGGGCTTGGCTGTTTCGGCCATCGACAAAACCTCGTTCTCTGCCGCGCCGGGAAACCCGGTCGGGCCAGCATCAGCATCTCTCCGCTCGTTCGCGATTGCGACTGAAAATCGCGGCGCGAAGCCGCCGCCATGAGACCCCCTCGGACGCCGGCGAGCGCTGGTATAATAGAATTTTTTCGCATTGCAAAGGCCGCGTGACCCCGCCCGGCCGCAGCCGGCCTTGCCCCCCGGGCCCGGCCGCGATTAGCTGGCTTGCCATGCCGAGCCGCGTCCGCCTGGCGCTCTACGAGCCCGATATTCCGCAGAATACCGGGGCGATCCTGCGCCTGGCCGCGTGCCTGGGCGTGCCGGTGGACGTGATTTTCCCCTGCGGCTTCGTTTGGGACGACCGCCGCCTGCGCCGGGCGGGGATGGACTATCTCGCGGGCGTCGACCTCACGCGCCACGATTCCTGGCAGGCGTTCCTGGCCGCGCCGAAGCGCGCCGGCAGGCTGGTGCTGTTGACGACCCGGGCCGCGGTCGGGCATGTCGATTTCATGTTCAAGCCGGACGACACGCTGATCCTGGGCCGGGAAAGCGAGGGCGCGCCCGAGCGCGTCCACCGCGCCGCGGACGCGCAGGTGCGCGTGCCGATGCGCGCGGGCGTGCGCTCGCTCAACGTTGCGGTAGCGGCGGCAATCGTGCTGGGCGAGGCGCTGCGCCAGACCCGGCAGTATCCCGGACAGGTGCGGTGACCGAGCCCGCCTGCCCCGCCTCGACCCGCGAACGCCGCGAGCGCGCCGCATCCTGGTTCGAGGAACTGCGCGACCGCATCTGCGCCACGTTCGAGGCGCTGGAAGACGAGCTGGCGGCGGCCGCTCCCGCCCTGGCCGCGGGCCGGAATCCCGGCCGGTTCGAGCGCCAAGCCTGGCGGCGCCCGGAAGGCGGCGGCGGCGGCGTCATGGCGATCATGCGCGGCCGGGTGTTCGAGAAGGTGGGCGTCAACGTGTCCACCGTGCACGGCGTCTTCAGCCCCGAGTTCCGAGCGCAAATCCCGGGCGCGGCCGAGGACCCGCGGTTCTGGGCCAGCGGCATCTCGCTGGTGGCACACCCGCGCTCGCCCAAGGTGCCGGCGGCGCACATGAACACGCGGCATATCGTGACGACGCGCGCCTGGTTCGGCGGCGGGGCGGACCTGACGCCCGTCGCGCCGGTCGAGGCCGACACGCGCGACTTTCATGCCGCGCTGCGATCCGCCTGCGACCGGCACGACGCCGGCTACTACCCGCGCTTCAGGAAATGGTGCGACGAGTATTTCTTCCTCAAGCACCGCGGCGAGGCGCGCGGCGTCGGCGGCATCTTCTACGACAACCACGACACCGGCGACTTCGAGCGCGACCTCGCCTTCACGCGCGACGTGGGCCTGGCGTTCCACGACGCCTATCCGCGCTTGGTGCGCCGGCACCTCGCCGAGCCGTGGACCGAGGAGGACCGCCGCCGGCAGCTCGTCAAGCGCGGCCGGTACGTCGAGTTCAACCTGTTGTACGACCGCGGCACCAAGTTCGGGCTGATGACCGGGGGCAATGTCGAGGCGATCCTGATGTCGCTTCCCCCCGAGGCCGCATGGCCCTAGACTCCGCCGCTCTCGAACGCCGACGCTGGAGACCCCGAAATGCACTCACGCGCCTTGCCCGGCATCGTTGCCGCCGTCGCCCTTGCGCTTTCTACGGGAGCGGCGTCCGCCCAGACCCAGCCCCAGCTCGCGCCCAAGACCCTGCCGATCGAGGCGTATTTCGGGGTGTTTTCCGGCGCGGCCGTCGCCGAATCGAACGAGGCGCCCGGCGGCAAGGCGAGCTTCCGCGACACGCGGCTGGAAATCCGCCCCGCCGGCGGCGGAGCGTTCTCGGTGGCCTGGAGCACGGTCGCGACCGGCAGCGTCAGCGGCAAGCCGAAGACCAAGACCACGACCGTGGTGTTCAACCCGACGCCCAAGCCCAACGTTTTCGAGGCCGCGACCCAGGGCAATCCGGTCGCGGGCAACGACTTCATGTGGGCGCGGCTCAGCCGCAACACGCTCACGGTGTACGCCGTCACCACCCAGCCGGACGGACGCTACGAGCTGCAGAAATGGGACCGCACGCTCCAGGGCACCGGCATGCAGATGGTCTACACGCGCCTGAGCGACGGCGAGCAGAGCCGCATCGTGCGCGCGCGCCTGGTGAAAGACGCGCGCTGAAGCGTCACGCGAACCACGCCTTCCACGCGTCCCAGCCCGCGACCAGCCCGGCGACGACCGCGTAGCCCGCGCCGATCGCGTGCACGCCGTCGCCCTTGCCCAGCGCCGCGTGCCAGGCGGGATCGTCGACCAGTTTCGGATAGACCGGCAGGTACGGCACCCCGATCTCCCGCGCCAGGGCCGCGTACATCCGGTCGAGCTCGGCAATGCGCGGGTTGGCGAAGTCGTATTGCACGCCCGGGCCCGGCGAGATGCGCTGGTCCGCCTTGTTGACCGGCGCGGGTCCCACCCACAGCGTCGGCTTCCAGGCCCTGGCTTCGGCGAGGATGGCCCGCGCGTTGGCCGCGGACTCAGCCGGCGGCACGCGCACGCTGCCCGTGATGTCGATCGCGGAATCGTTGACGCCGAACGCGAACACCAGCCGCCCCGGGGCGATATCGGGCAGGCGCGGCGCGCATTCCGCGCGCCAGCGCCCCCGGATCAGCGCCGAGGTCTCGGCGCGGACGCCGAGATTGTACAGCGACAGGTCGTGCCCTTGCGCCTGCATCCGCCGGCACAGACGCCCCGGCCAGCCCAGGAACTCGGCGTCGGCGGTGCCGAGCGTGATCGAGTCGCCGATGAAGCAGATGCGCAGAACGGCCATCCCTGCGATTCCCGTCAAATTCTCCGTTTCAATTCCGCCAGGCATTCCTCGCGCGTGGGCTTGAAGTCGCCGGCCTCCCACCACGCCTGCACCGCGTCGATCAGCTCGCCCACGCGCGGCCCGGGCTTGACGCCGAGCGCGAGGGCGTCGCGACCCTTGATCGGCAGCTCGCGGCGCTTCCACGCCGTCGCGTCCGCGAAGAACGCCGACCACGAGCCGGCGGCGGATGGCGGCAGCGGACCTTGCGACGCCGCCTCGGCCCAGGCCACGAGCAGCGCATCGCGCCGCGCAGCCTCGTCGAGGCGGTTGAACGCGCGCCGCCGGTCCGCCCCCATCAGCGCGGGCGTCAGCGGCACCGGCGGGTCGGCCATCAGGACCAGGCGGTCGCGCGCCTCGTTCGACAGGCGCAGCCGCCCACCCACGGCCAGCGCGGCCCCCTCGCCGCCCTCGAGCAGCGCCGCCAGGCGCCGCACCGGGTCGGCCGGCAGCTTCGCCGACGCCTCGATCCCGATCAGCGCCCGCAGGCGGTCGAGCCGCTTCGCCTCGCTGAGGTAGTTCGCGAGCACGCCCGACTCGCGCATCAGCTCCAGCACCGGCAGCGGATCGGCCGCCTCCAGGAGCCGCAGCGTCTCCTGCTGCAGCCGCTCGCCCGAGAGCGTCGGCAGCAGCGGCGCCAGCTTGCGGCAGGCCGCGAGGCCGCCCGCGTCGGGCGCGCCCCGGCCGTAATGCGCGTTGAAGCGAAAGAAGCGCAGCAGGCGCAGCACGTCCTCGCGGATGCGGGTTTCGGCGTCGCCCACGAACCGCACCCGGCCCGCCTCCAGGTCCGCCCGGCCGCCGAAATAGTCGTGCAGCGTCCCGTCGGGCGCGCAGGACATGGCGTTGAACGTGAAGTCGCGCCGCGAGGCATCCTCGCGCCAGTCCTTGGTGAACGCCACGACCGCGCGCCGTCCGTCGGTCGAAACGTCGCGGCGCAGCGTGGTGATCTCGAACGGCCGGTGCTCGACCACGGCCGTCACCGTTCCGTGCTCGATCCCGGTGGGAACGGCGTGGATGCCGGCGTCTTTCAGGCGCCGAAGCACGACATCCGGGGTTTCCTGGGTGCCGAGGTCGATGTCCTTCACGTCCCGCCCCAGGCACGCGTCGCGCACGCAGCCGCCGACGAACCGCACCTCCGCTCCGCCCGCGGAAAGGGCCCGCAGCACCGCCCGGGTCGCCGGCGCGGTCATCCAGGGTCGAGGCGCCAGCCGGGCGGTCGCTCCGGTCATTGCGTGCGGCCGGGCACCAGCTTGCCGCCTTCCATGTGCGCGGGCTCGTATTGCGATCCGGGCTTGTAGCCGGCGTAATAGAACTCGGCCATCAGCGACAGCAGCAGCAGGCCGACCCCGGCCAGGGCCAGCCACGACCACGGCACGTCGACCTTGTCGGGCGTAGCGCCCGCGGCGCGGGCACGGCGCGCGACGAACCACGCATAAAGGAAGTACAGCGCCGTCGGCAGAACGATCGGCAGGAAGACGGAAAAAAGGATGCGCGCCATGGAACCCGCGCTACCGGCGCGACGCGTCCCCGGTCAGGACTTCCGACAGGTTCACCAGCATCGCGGCGGTCGCGCCCCAGATGTAGTAGCCGAGATAGGGCCAGACGTAGAAATGCCGCATCGTGCCCTTGAACTCGCGTCGGTCCTTGCGCACGTTGCCGCGGTCGAGGAAGAAGGATAGCGGCACCTCGAACACGTCCGCCACCTCGGTCGGGTCGGGCCTAAGCGCCGCCGGCGGGTCGATCAGGCCCACTACGGGCGTGATCTCAAAGCCCGTGCGCACGATGTAGGTGTCGAGGCGGCCCACGATCTCGATCCCCGCCGGCTCGAGCCCGATCTCCTCGCGCGCTTCGCGCAGCGCGCAGGTCGTGGCGTCGGCGTCGCACGGGTCGATCCGCCCGCCCGGAAAACTGATCTGGCCGGCGTGGTCGGCTAGGTCGGGCGAACGCTGGGTCAGGAGCACCGTCATCTCGTCGGGCCGGTCGACCAGCGGCACCAAGACGGCGGCGGGTTTCAGCGCCTTGCCCAGGGCCGCGAGCTCGCGCCGACGCGCCTCGGGGTCGATCAGGTCGGCATCGCTGCGCCGCGTGAACGCGCGCAGCGCCGACAGGCGCCGGCGCACCGTCGCGCGATCGAGCCGCGCGCCGGTCACGGACACGGCGTCTCCGGGCAGTCGCCGTCCGGCCGGCCGAGCGGGAAGAACACCCCGCCGCTCCACACGCCGTAGTGGGACCGGCCGGCCAGGCATTCGCAGGCGCCCAGCGCCACCAGTTCGTAGTAGACCGGCCGGGCGATGCGCGCCTCCAGGCGATCACGCACCAATACATAGGGCCGCGGCTCGCCGGTCACGGGATCGTGAACCACGCGAATCGGGTGCCCTTTGCCGGCCACGACTTCGTCGTCGACGTTGGTGCGGAACCGCAGGGATTGGGCCCGTCCGGCGCCGCTGGCGTCGAGGGCGACGGCCATGAACGGCGCGTCTTCGACCACGATCCGGCCGCGCTCGGCGGGCGTTACCAGCCAGTATGTCCCGTCGCCTTCGCGGCGCAGGACCGTGGAAAACAGCCGGACCAGGGGTTTCCGGCCGATCGGCGAGCCGCGGTAGTGCCAGACGCCCTCGCGGTCGATCCGCATGTCCAGGTCGCCGCACAGGACCGGCACGCGGGCCGCGCCGCCGCAATCGGGCCGCGCGGCGGCGCTCGCCGCCTCGGCGCCCAAATGCTTTAATATGCCCTCGGGATCGGGAATCATGTCCGGCGAAACCCCATATCAGCGCAAGGATCCCGTGCCGACCGGCAAGCCAGTGGAGGACTGATCCGTGACCGCGCCCAATACCGTCGTCGACCCCGCCGACCCGAAATTGCTGGTTGCCGAGATCGAGGCCGCCGCGCAGCGCCTGTCCGCGGCGCGCGAGCGCCTGGGCCGCGTGATCTTCGGCCAGCGCCAAGTCATCGACCTGTCTCTTATCACGCTGCTGTCCGGCGGTCACGCCTTGCTGGTCGGCGTTCCCGGCCTGGCCAAGACCCGGCTGGTCGAGACGCTGGGCGCGGTCCTGGGCCTGGCCGAGCGGCGCGTTCAGTTCACGCCCGACCTGATGCCCGCCGACATCATCGGCTCCGAAGTGCTGGAGGAGAGCGAGAGCGGCCGCCGGTCGTTCCGCTACATCAAGGGGCCGGTGTTCTGCCAGCTTCTGATGGCGGACGAGATCAACCGCGCCAGCCCGCGCACCCAGTCGGCGCTGCTGCAGGCGATGCAGGAGCACCGCGTGTCGGTCGCGGGCCAATACCATCCCCTGCCCTCGCCGTTCCACGTGCTCGCCACGCAGAACCCGCTGGAGCAGGAAGGCACCTACCCGCTGCCGGAAGCGCAGCTCGACCGTTTCCTGATGCAGATCGACGTCGGCTATCCCGACCTCGACGCCGAGCGGCGCATGCTAATCGCGACCACCGGCCTGGCCGAGGAGACGGCGACGCAGACCATGACCGCGGCCGAGCTGCAGGCGGCGCAGCGGCTGGTCCGCCGCATTCCGGTGGGCGACAGCGTGGTCGAGGCGATCCTGTCGCTGGTGCGCGCCGGCCGCCCGGAGGAAACCACGATCGACATGGTGCGCGACAACGTCTCGTGGGGCCCCGGGCCGCGCGCGAGCCAGGCCCTGATGCTGGCGAGCCGCGCCCGCGCGCTGATGGAAGGCAGGCTGGCGCCGTCGGTGGACGACGTGGTGGCGCTGGCGCCCGCGGTGCTGCGCCACCGCATGGCGCTCAACTTCGCCGCGCGCGCCGAGGGCGTCGGCATCGACCAGGTGATCGACCGGCTGTGCGAGCCGCACGCATGAACCTGCGCCGAACGCCACCGCGATGACGGCCGTCGCCGCAGCCCCCGGATTGGCGACGCGGCACCAGGCCGAGGCCGTCGCCGCGGCGCTGCCGCCGCTGATGGTCGCGGCCGAGCGCGTGGCGGCGACGGTGGCGCAGGGCGTCCATGGGCGGCGGCGGGTCGGCCAGGGCGACTCGTTCTGGCAGTTCCGGCAATACCAGCAGGGAGACCCGGTGCAGCGCATCGACTGGCGCCAGTCCGCCAAGCGCCAGCACGCCTACATCCGCGAGAACGAATGGGAGGCCGCGCAGTCCGTGTGGATCTGGCGCGACGGGTCGGCCTCGATGATCTACCGCTCGCGCCGCGACCTGCCGGACAAGCGCGAGCGCGCCGAGCTGTTGGCGCTGGCGCTGATGGCGCTGCTGGTGCGCGGCGGCGAACGCATCGCGCTGCTGGGCCAGCCGGTGCGGCCTTCGACCGGCCGCAGCGCCCTGACGCGCCTGGCCGACGCGCTGCTGGCGAACCGCGAGCCCGAGCCCAAGTCGCTGCCGCGCTTCGAGCTTCTGCCGCGCTTCGCCCACGTCGTCCTGATCGGCGACTTCCTGGGCCCGTTGGACGACTTGAACGCCTTGGTCGGCCGCTTCGCCGGGCGCGGCATCGGCGGATACATCCTGCAAGTGCTCGACCCCGCCGAGACCGCGCTGCCGTTCAAGGGCCGCGTGCGGTTCGAGGGGCTGGAGGGCGAGGCTGAACGGCCGCTGATCGGCCGGGTCGAGGCGGTACGCGAGGAATACCGCGACCGGATCGAACGCCAGCGCTTCGGCCTGACCGCGATCGCGCGCGCCGCGCGCTGGTCCTACGCGCGGCATACCACCGACCGGCCGCCGCAGATTCCGCTCTTGACCATGTACCAGGCGCTGGCGCGTCAGGCCCGGCGGTAGCCGATGTGGAATCTCGGCTTCATCGCCTTCGCCAGCCCCTGGGTGCTGACCGCGCTCGCGGCGCTGCCGCTGCTGTGGCTGCTGCTGCGCGTGATCCCGCCAGCGCCGCGGCGCATCCGCTTTCCGGCCCTCGCGCTGCTCTTGGGCCTGAAACAACGCGAGGAAACGCCGCGCTCGACCCCGTGGTGGCTGATCCTGCTGCGCCTGACCATCGCCGCCCTCGTGATCCTGGCGCTGGCCCGGCCGCTCATCAATCCGACCGGCGAAATACCGGGCAGCGGCCCGCTGGTGCTGGCGGTGGACGACGGCTGGGCCGCGGCCAGGTTCTGGCAGCAGCGCCAGTCCGCCGCCTTCGACCTTGTGGACAAGGCCGAGCGCGGCGGCCGGCAGGTCATCGTGGCGACCACCGCCCCGGCCGACACGGGCGAGGTGCCGGAAGCCTCGGGCCTGCTGCGCCCCGCCGACGCCCGCACGCTGTTGCGCGCGGTGCAGCCCAAGCCGTGGGCGGTCGACCGCGCGGCCGCGCAGGCGCGCATCGAGCGCATCAAGCCCGCCGGCCAGGCTTTCGCCGTGTGGCTCAGCGACGGATTGGCGGCGCCGGGCGACGCCGCCCTGGCGGAACGCTTGCAGCAATTGGGCGGGCTGCGCGTGATCGTGCCGGCAAATGAACGCAACCCGCACCTGCTGCTGGCGCCGTCGAGCGACGGCAACGACTGGGTCGCCAAGGTGTCGCGGCCGGTCGCCGCCGGCCCGGAGCGGGTATACCTGCGCGCGATGGCGGGCGACGGGCGGCTGCTCGCGCGCGAAGCCGCGAACTTCGCGGACGACGCGGCCCAGGCCGAGGTCCGCATCGCCCTCCCGGCGGAGCTGCTCAACGAGCTGACGCGGCTCGAGATCGAGAACGAGCGCAGCGCGGGCGGGGCGGTGCTGCTGGACGAACGCTGGCGCCGCCGGCCCGTGGGCATCGCCACGTCGACGCCGCTCGACCAGGTGCAGCCGTTCCTGTCCGACACCTACTACATCGAGCGCGCCTTGCAGCCCTTCGCCGAGGTGCGCCGCGGGCGCGCGGCGGAGCTGCTGAAGCGCGAGCTGTCGGTGCTGATCCTGCCCGATTCCACCACGCCCGACGCCGAGGAGCGGGCGACCATCCTGCGCTGGGTCGAGGCGGGCGGAACGCTGCTGCGCTTCGCCGGGCCCAGTATCGCCGAGAACCCGGACGACCTGGTGCCGGTGCGCCTGCGCCGCGGCGGCCGCATCCTCGGCGGGTCGATGCTGTGGACCGAGCCCACGCGCCTGGCGCCGTTCGAGGCGGCCAGCCCGTTCGCCGGGCTCCTCATTCCGAGCGACGTCACGGTGTCGCGCCAGGTGTTGGCCGAGCCGTCGCTCGACCTCGCCGAGAAGACCTGGGCGCGGCTCGTCGACGGCACGCCCCTCGTCACCGCGGCCAAGCGCGGCAACGGCCACCTGGCGCTGGTGCACACCTCCTCGAACACCACGTGGTCGAACCTGTCGCTGTCCGGGCTGTTCGTCGAGATGCTGCGCCGGGTGGTGCGCGCAAGCCAGGGCGTGGCCGCGGGCGGCGGGCCGGAAGGGGTGCTGCCGCCGCTCGCCACGCTCGACGGCTACGGGCGCCTCGGCGAGCCGCCGGTGACCGCCGGCGCGATCGACACGCGCGCGTTCGCGCAGACCAAGCCGGGGCCGCGCCATCCCCCTGGGTTCTACGGTCAGGACCTGGCGCGGCGCGCGCTCAACCTGTCGCCGTCGGTCGCGGAGCTGAAGCCCATCGGCCCGCTGCCCTCGGGGGTCGAGCGCACGACCTATGCCGAGGGACGCGAAACCGACCTCAAGCCCTGGCTGCTCGCCGCGGCGCTGCTACTGTTCGTTTTCGATACCGCCCTCGGCCTGGTGCTGCGCGGCTTGATCACTCTGCCCGCGCCGCGCGCGGCCGCGGCGGCCGGCGTGCTGGCTTTCGCCGTTCTTGCGTGGCCCGCCGCGGCGGACGCGCAAAATCGCCAGGGCCGCCCGGCGGCCGGCGGCAACGACGCGTTCGCGCTCGAAGCCACGATCGAGACGCGGCTAGCCTATGTGATCACCGGCAACGGCCGCGTGGACGAGACCAGCCGCGCCGGGCTGTCGGGCCTGACCAAGGTGCTGAACCGGCGCACGGCCGTGGAAGCCGTCGAGCCGCTGGGCGTGAACCTGGAGGAGGACGAACTCGCGTTCTTCTTCCTGCTCTATTGGCCGATCGACCAGGCGCAGCAGCCGCTTTCGCCCAACGCCGCGCGCAAGGTCAACGAATACCTGCGCAACGGCGGCTCGATCCTGATCGACACGCGCGACCAGGGCGACTCGCCGGCCTCGCTCGACGGAATGACCGCGAACGCCCAACGCCTGCGCCAGATCGGCCGGGGCCTGGCGATCCCGCCGCTCACCCCCGTGCCGCCCGACCACGTGCTGACCAAGGCGTTCTACCTGTTGCAGGACTTCCCCGGCCGCTTCGCCGGCGGCCAGGTGTGGGTCGAGCAGGCGGAAAGCCGGGTCAACGACGGCGTGTCGTCGCTGATCGTCGGCACCAACGACTGGGCCGCCGCCTGGGCCGCCGACGAAACCGGCCGGCCCCTCTACCCCGTCGTGCCCGGCGGCGAGGCGCAGCGCGAGACGGCCTATCGCTTCGGCGTGAACCTGGTGATGTATGCGCTGACCGGCAACTACAAGGCCGATCAGGTGCACGTGCCCGCCATCCTCGAGAGGCTCGGGCAATGACGGCCGGCACGAGCATCGGCTTTGCGCCGCTCTTGCCGTGGCCGGCGATCGCCGCCCTGGCGGTGCCGCTGGTCCTGGTACTTGCGGCGGCGTTCTGGCGCCGCGCGGGCGGCGCGGTCTGGCGGCTGGCCGTAGGCGCGCTGCTGCTGCTGGCGCTCGCCAACCCGGCGCTGGTGAACGAGCAGCGCGACATGCTGCCGGATATCGCCCTGCTGGTGGTCGACGAATCCGCCAGCAACCGCATCGGCGAGCGCGCCGAGCAGCGCGAGGCCGCGGCCCGGCGCATCAAGGACGCGCTCAAGGACGAGAAGGACCTGGAGCTGCGCGAGGTGCGCGCCGGGGCGGCCGACGCTTCGCTCACCGGCGGCGAGGAAGGCACGCGCCTGTTTCAGGCGCTCGAGCGCGCGCTGGCCGAGACGCCGCGCAAGCAGCTCTCGGGCATCGTCATGCTGACCGACGGGCAGGTGCACGACGCGCCCGCGAAGGAAGGAGACCGGCCGCCGGCGTCCCTGCCTGCCCCGCTCCACGCGCTGTTGACCGGACGGCCGGGCGAAGCGGACCGCCGCCTGACCGTGGTCAAGGCGCCGAGCTTCGGCCTGGTTGGCAAGACCCAGATCGTGACCCTGCGCGTGGACGACGAGACGGCGGCACCCGGCACGCGCGCGCGCATGACCGTGCGCCAGGACGGCGGCGAGCGCCGGGTCGAGCCGGTGCCGGTAGGCGCGGATCACCAGATCGAGGTCAAGATCGAGCACGGCGGGCCGACGGTGTTCGAGCTCGAGGTCGAGCCGGGCACGCGCGAATTGTCGCTGGTCAACAACCGCGCCGTGGTGTCGATCAACGGCGTGCGCGACCGCCTGCGCGTGCTGCTGGTGTCGGGCGAGCCGCACGCGGGCGAGCGCACCTGGCGCAGCCTGCTCAAGTCCGATCCCTCGGTCGACCTGGTGCACTTCACCATCCTGCGCCCGCCCGAGAAGCAGGACGGCACGCCGATCCGCGAGCTGTCGCTGATCGCCTTTCCGATCCGCGAGCTGTTCGAGATCAAGCTCGACGAGTTCGACCTCATCATCTTCGACCGCTACCGCCGCCGCGGCATCCTGCCGAACGTGTACCTGCAGAACATCGCCAACTACGTGGAGAAAGGCGGCGCGCTGCTCGAGGCGGTCGGGCCCAACTACGGCACGCCGCTGGGGTTGTTCCGCAGCCCGCTCGGCAGCGTGCTGCCGGCCGAGCCGACCGGCCAGGTGTTCGAGCAGGGCTTCAAGCCGCGCATCACCGACATCGGCAAGCGCCATCCCGTCACCGCCGAGCTGCCGGGCGCCGAGGCCGACGTTCCGGGCTGGGGCCGCTGGTTCCGCCAGATCGAGGCCGAGGCGGTGCGCGGGCGCGCGGTGATGAGCGGCGTCAACGACCAGCCGCTATTGGTGCTGGACCGCGTCTCCCAGGGCCGCGTGGCGCAGGTGATGAGCGACCACATGTGGCTGTGGGCGCGCGGCTACGAGGGCGGCGGGCCGCAGGCCGAGCTGCTGCGCCGCGTCGCGCACTGGCTGATGAAAGAGCCGGAGCTGGAAGAAAACGTGCTGAAGGCGACAGTGCAGGGCGGCAAGCTGTTGGTCACGCGCCGGGTGCTGGAGCGCGACTACAAATCCGTGACCGTCACGGCGCCCTCGGGCGAGACCAAGAACCTCGAGCTGGTCGAGGACAAGAGCGGCCGGGCCACGGGCGCGCTGGCGGTGACGGAGCCGGGCATCTACCGCGTCGGCGACGGCGAGCGCACGGCGATCGCCGCGGCCGGGTCGCTCAACCCGCTGGAATACGCGGATTTGCGCGCGACCGCCGACCGGCTCGCGCCCGCGGTCGAGGCGAGCAAGGGAAGCTGGCGCTGGCTTGCCTCGGGCGCGGCGATCGCGGTGCCGGACATCCGCCGCGTGCTGCCGGGCCGGGGTGCTGCCGGGCGCGACTGGATCGGCTTGGTGCGCAACGGCGAGTACCGCGTCACCGGCGTCGATCAGATCCCGCTGCTGCCCGCTCTCTTGGTGTTGACCCTCGCCCTCGGCGGCTTGGCGCTGGCGTGGTGGAGAGAGGGGAAGTAGAGGGACCAATTATCTAACGTGAGTCCAAGGATCGAATGTCGCAACTTGAAGCAACCTGAAGTCTGTTGCGTTTCGAGTAGCGACGGTTAGGCCATGTACAATTGCAGTTGCGGCGATCATTGCATCAAGCATGAGTTTGTCTGAGCAACGGTGCATCAACTTTGCCCATTGCCGAAAACAATCTTCCCCCATAGGCAAGATGTTCCAATCCGCAACCAAACGAGTCAGCCAAGCTTCAATCTCAGCAGCCTTGACCGGGTCGTTGGTTCTGGTCTTTTCGATACCCGCCTGAATTTCTCCACAGGTAACGGCAGAAATGTACAGGTCAGCTTCCGTGTCCTCGATCCACGAACTCACCGCGCCATGAGGGCGAGGTTTCCTCAGCTCTGAGACAACATTTGTGTCGAGCAGATAGGTCATGAAAAGTTAGGCGGGGGACGGCGCCTATAGCCTCGGCGTTCCGGTACCAAATCTTCTGTTCGTGCCTCTGGTGCTAGAAGAATGGCTTTAAGATTCGATCGACGGGTCTGTTGGCGGACATTCCATGGAACATAGGAACGTTCGAACCTTGAGACTTCGCCAGTCGGTACACCGCCAACGTCAAGAATTAGCGGAGCGTTTGCGATACCGCGTGCAACGAGTGAATTTGGTTCAGCAAAGTGAAACATCGTAGATACGCTCCCTATTTCAGAGCGTCAAACCTTTGTGATCCAATTTCTCTTAATTTTTCCCGAGTGACGCCAAATGAAATCGCTTGCTCTGGACGCTCAACCAGAAGCAAATCGAGACACTTGACGATCAAACGTGCCATGTCGAGTGCCTTGTCTGGTCTCAAACTCAGTCGCGCGGCTTCGACAAAAACAGTTTCACCCTGGGAATCCGTCCGCGCATAGAATGTATCTTCGTTCATCAGCACAATGTCTACACGCCGTGCTGGGTCCGAATTCACTAACCCCGCACGTAGTGTGTCGGGTGAATAGGTTGGAAAAGGCTGGCCACGCTCAATGCGGAATGGCCCGGCTTTCGCTTCTGTCATGCTTTCGCCTCATCAACAGTACTATATCCGCCTAACATCTTGCGATTTTGGATCATACCCGATTTCAAGATCTGTTGCGCCAACAGGCTGTTGTGGCCCTCTTTACCTATCCTACCCTTCTGTACCCGCCCACCAGGTCGTGGGTCTGCGCGACGTGGAAGTGCAGCCCCTCCGACGTGAACTCGCCTTCCACGGTGCCGAGCTTCAGGCGCGTGCCGTCGACCTTGAGCCGGAGGATCGAGCGCACCATGGTCGGCAGCCGGAACCCCGGGCCGTTGCCGGTGCGGCCCTCGATCGCAGTCAGGATTTCGAACCACGCCTTGAGGCGCCGCGGCCGCTCTTCGCGGAGCGTGAAGGTCGGGTAGTAGCTCAGAACCAGGCCGCTCTTCGCGTGCCTCAGCTCCGCCATGCCCGAAATGCTGTGGGTCTGCCCGGCCTCGCGGATTTCGATTTCCTTCACGAACCGGAACTCCGGGGTTTCGACCACGTCCTGCCACTGCCCCGCGAACTCGCGCGGCAGCTTGTGCGGCAGGTCCTGGACCGTCGGATGCTTCAGGCTGAGCGCCATGACCTCCCCCGTTGTCGCGCCGGCGGAGCCCCTGCGGCATGGCCTTCCCGGCAAGGCGCTTAGAGTCGGGGGGCAGTGCGCCGCTGTCAACGCACCGGGATGCGCCGGCCGGCCGGTCCCTGCGGCTTGGGCGGGTTGCGGAAACCGCGATCGGCCCCGAATATCCGAGCCGCCGGCGACGGGCCGGGCGCGGAGGGATGGGATGATCGAAGTGAGGCCGTTCGAGAAGCTGGGCGCGTTCCGCAACGAGTGGCTGAACGCCCGGCATCATTTCAGCTTTGCCGACTACCACGATCCCGCCCGCATGGGCTGGGGGGCGCTTAGGGTCTGGAATGACGACCAGATCGCCCCGGGCACCGGATTCGGCATGCACGGCCACCGCGACATGGAGATCGTCACCTATGTGCGCCGCGGCGCCATCACCCACCGCGACAACCTGGGCAACGAGGGGGTCACGGCGGCCGGGGACGTGCAGGTGATGTCCGCCGGCACCGGGATCATGCACTCTGAGGTCAACCTCGGCGCGGAGCCGTGTCTGCTGTTCCAGATCTGGATCCTGCCGCAGCGCCGCGGGGTGAAACCCCGCTGGGAAACCCGGCAATTCCCGCGCGGCGGCCGGCAGGGGCGGCTGGTGGCCCTGGCCTCGGGCCGCCCGGCGGACACAGGCGCCATGGCGATCCACGCCGACGCGGCCATCCTGGGCGCGACGCTGGAGGCCGGCGAATCGGTCGCCTATCACTTGGCCGATGGCCGCAAGGCCTACGTGGTGCCCACACTGGGGGCTGTGGCCATCAACGGCATCGACGTGCCCGCCCGCGCCGGGGCGGCCATAGCGGACGAAACGGAGATCACCGTCCGGGCGGCCCAGGCCACTGAAATCGTCGTGGCCGATGTGCCCTAACCCAGCCGGCCGTTAACTTCGGTAAAAGAGACGACCCTTCTCAATTTGGCATGAATAGGGCACCCGATCTGCGCCAAGTGCATTGCTGCGATGCAGCATAAACAATGGGTGAGCCCCCTCCGCGCGGTTAGACAGTCGCACCGATTTGACTCCGCGGCGCGGAACGCCGGGGCCGTTGCTAGGCCCGACTAGGGGAGCCACTGGCCGTTCCGAAACCGGCGCCGCAGGGCCGGGCCCGACCGAGCGTCGGCCCCCCGGCGACGGGCTCTCCCGACCGGCCGCCTTCGCCCCTGAACGCGCATCGCTTTGCGCCGCGAACGGCGGCTGCCTTTCAAGAAAAACGAGAGGTGACCGAGGATGCGTAAGCTGATGATTCTGTCGACCTTCGTGCTGGCGATTTCGGGTCCGGCGGCGTTCGCCGGCGCGCCGGCCGCCGACACCGACGAAGCCCGCCGCCTGATCCAGACCATGGGCGAGCAGACCGTCGCCGCCACCAAGATCGACGACAAGGAAGCGCGCCATCGCGCGCTGGTCGAGGCCGCCGCGCCGGCCATGGACTTCACGGCCATCGGCCGGGGCGTGCTGGGCCATGCCGGCGTCAAGGTCCCCGGCGACCGCGAGCGCGAGGTGATGGAGGGCGTCATCGCCTTCGTTTCGCGCCAGGTGATCGGCGAGATCGAGCGCATCAAGCCGGACGAGGCGAAGCTCGGCAACGTGACGCAGAAGGCCGGGGGCGAGGTCCGCGTGCGAATGACGCTTGCCGGCATCAAGGACCAGATCGATGCCGAATGGGTGGTCAGGAAGCAGGCCGAGGCTTGGCGCGTGACCGACGTGCTGGTCCAGGGCAACTCGCTGACCGTCCACTTCGGCGGCCAGCTCGCGCGCAAGGCGCGCGGCGAAATCGACAATCTGGTCGAGTTCCTCAACAGCGAGAGGAAACGCGACAGCTTGGCCGCGCTGCCGCAGTAGGCAGTAGCCGGCGCAGAACCGCGCAACGACAGGCCGGCTTCGGGCCGCACGGGGCCCGGAGCCGGTTCCATTTTCGGCGCCGGCGCTAGGGTCGGTCCTTCGGGCAGGCCGGAAGCTTGCGCGCCGCCTCCCAGGCATAGGTGGAATAGGCCTTTCCGCTGCACGCCGCGTTCAACTCGGCCACGGCCGCGTTGAAGCGCGCCACCGCCCGCTGCTGGTCGGGCACCGCCGTGAGCTCGTAGTGGCTGCGCGCCGCGGCGGCGCGGTCGAGAAGCTCGCGGAAGGCGTCGATCTGGGCCCGGTCGTTCACGTCCACGGCCGGCCGGCGCCGCTCTACCTCGCGTTCCAGCGCCTCCATGTCGCCGAGCGATTTCTGGAACAGGCCGTTGCGCACGTCGAGCTCGAACCGGCTGTCCTGGACCTTCTGCTCGAGGCACAGGCAGCGCTGGGCGGCCGCGACTTCCTCGGCCGGCGGCTGGACCGCCGGGTATTGGGCCCCGGCCGGCGGCGCGCAAAGCCCGAATGCCAAGACGAGGATCCGGACCGGGCCGAGTGCGGCGCTTCGCATGGCGGTCATGGGGCTGCTCCTCAAGGGAACCGGGCGAACGATGCCGGGCGGCTGCGGTCGATATATCGGACCGTGCGGCGAATAGCGCAAGGATAAAGCTTTGCGCGCGCCATGTGCGGCGCGGCCGGGCGTGCTATTGTTTCGGGGTTCCACGAAACCGGAGGTGCCGCCATGAAGGACCTGCTCGGCCGTTGCGCGGCGATCGGCGTCGTCGCATTGATCGGCGCCGGTCCCGTTGCGGGCACAGCCGCGGAGCCGGGCATGACCGAGTTCCGCCATGCCAAGCACGGTTTCGCCGTCTCCTATCCGCAGGACTGGAAACTCGGCACATTCAAGGACGGGCCGGACTTCCACGCCCTGGCGGCCGGCGGCAAGGGGCCCGAGGAGTGCAACGTCAACGTCACCGCGGCGCCGGGAACGGACTACCTCGACCGCGTCAGCCAAACCCGGATGCTGAACACCATCCGCTCCGCGATCAAGGACGCGCAGTTCAGCGAGTGGCGGCGGCAGACCCTTGGCCGGCGCTGGGGCGTTTACTACATCGTCACCGGCACGACCCCGCGGCAGAACTACCGGCAGACCACGCTCGGCTACCAGATCATCGTGGGCGCAAAGCTGTTCACGCTTTCCTGCTCGGCCCCCGCGGGGCGCTTCGAGGAGCACCGCACCACGTTCGAGAAGGTGTTGTCAACGTTGGCTTTTTAGGCAAAACGGCGACCCGGAACCCGCCCGACCGAACCTGAGGGCCCGGGTCAACATGGCGGGCCAAATGCCTGCGGGCCACGGTATAATGCCAACCATAGACGCATGACTGGGAGCGGACATTTCCGCCGGCCGGCCCAGACCGGGGTGGTTTGCGCGGATACGGATCGGCTGCGATGAAGACGACAAGTCAACTGGCGATTATCGCCGTGCTGGCGGCGGTGGGCGCGGGCGCTTGGCTGCTCAAGGACCAGGTGCTCGGCAAGACCGCCAAGACCGCGGCCACCGCGGCGGCTCCGGTCCTGGTGCAGGTCAAGCCCGTGCGTGTCGGCACGGTGACCGACCGCCTGGAGGCGGTCGGTACGGCGCTGGCGAACGAGTCGGTCATCATCACCGCCAAGACCGCCGGCATCATCGAGAAGATCACGATCAAGGAAGGCGAGCGGGTCGCCGCCGGCCAGATCCTGGTCAAATTCGAGGATGCCGAGACGGTCGCCGAGCTCGAGGCGCAGAAGGCGCTCACCCGCGCCGCGTTCCTCGCCTACGACCGCGCGACCAAGCTGATCGAGAAGCAGAACGTGGCCCAGGCGAAGGTGGACGACCTGCTGTCGGCGTGGAAATCGAGCGAAGCCCGCGTGAAGGTGATCGAGGCGCGCCTGGCGGACCTGAAGCTCATGGCGCCGTTCGCGGGCAAGGTGGGCCTGCGGCGCGTCAGCGCCGGCGCCCTGGTGCAGCCGGGAACCGTCGTCACCACGCTCGACGACGACTCGGTGATCCGTCTGAAGCTGTCGGTGCCCGAGGGCATGCTGTCGAACGTAAGGCCCGGCCTGGACGTCGAGGCCACCACGGCCGCCTATCCCGGCCGCGTGTTCCAGGGCAAGGTCAGCTCGATCGATTCGCGCGTGGACCAGATCACGCGGGCGGCGGAAATCCGCGCCGACATCCCCAACGCCGACGGCGCGATCAAGCCCGGCATGTTCATGTCGTACAAGCTGGTGCTGGCGCGGCGCGAGAATGCGCTGCTGGTGCCCGAAGAGTCCCTGCTTGCCGAAGGCGCGCGGCAGTTCGTGTTCGCGGTCGTCGAGGGCCGCGCGCAGAAGCGCGAGATCAAGATCGGCGACCGCGGCGCGGGCGAAGTGGAGATCTTGAGCGGCGTCGCGGCCGGCGAGAACGTCGTGGTCGGCGGCATCCAGAAGATCCGCAACAACAGCCAGGTCCGGATCGCGGCGCCGGCGAGCTGAACCGCGCGCCGGGCCACCGCAATCGAAGCCGAGGTTCGTCCGCCATGGTTCTGTCAGACGTCTCGATCCGCCGGCCGGTGTTCGCCACCGTCGTCAGCCTCATCCTGGTGATCTTCGGCGCCTTCGCCTTCCAGAACCTCTCCGTGCGCGAATACCCGGCCATCGACCCGCCGGTGCTGTCGATCACGACCCAATACAAGGGCGCCAACAATCAGATCATCGAAAGCCAGATCACGCAGCTGATCGAAGACCAGATCGCGGGCATCGAGGGCGTGCGGACCATGACCTCGTCCAGCCGCGAAGGGTCGTCCAGCATCCAGGTCGAGTTCCGGCTCGACCGCGACATCGACGGCGCGGCGAACGACGTGCGCGACAAGATCGCCCGCATCCTGGCGCGCCTGCCCGACGACGCCGACCAGCCGGTGATCTCGAAGGTCGAGGCCGACGCGCGGCCGATCGTCTGGTTCTCGCTGCTCAGCGACAAGATGAACGCGCTGGAGCTGACCGATTTCGCCGACCGATTCCTGGTCGACCGGCTCAGCACCGTGCCGGGCGTGGCCAACGTGCGCATCGGCGGCGAGCGGCGCTACGCGATGCGCATCTGGCTCAACAAGCAGGCCATGGCCGCGCGCGAGGTTACGGTGCAGGACGTCGAGACGGCGCTGAAGCAGCAGAACCTGGAGCTGCCGTCGGGCCGGATCGAGTCGACCCAACGCGAGTTCACCGTGCTGTCCGACACCGGCCTCAAGACCCCCGAGCAGTTCGCGGGCCTGGTTCTGGCGACTCGCAACGACTACCAGATTAGGCTCGGCGAGGTGGCGCGCGTGGAGAAAGGCGCGCTCGACACCCGTGGCGAGTACCGCAGCAACGGCAAGAGCGCCGTCGGCATCGGCGTGGTGAAACAGTCGGTCGCCAACACCCTCGAGGTGGCGAACCAGGCGCGCCAGGAGATCGAGCGCCTCAAGGCGGCGATGCCGCCCGAGATCGAGGTGATCCTGTCCTACGACAGCTCGCAGTTCATCGCCCAGTCGATCTACGAGGTCGAGCACGCGCTTCTGATCGCCCTCGCGCTGGTCGTCGGCGTCACCTTCATTTTCCTGCGGAACTGGCGCGCGACGCTGATCCCCACGGTCGCGATCCCGGTGTCGCTGATCGCCGCCTGCGCCGTGTTGGCGGCGCTCGGCTACTCCCTCAACGTGCTGACGCTGCTGGCCGCGGTGCTCGCCATCGGCCTGGTGGTGGACGACGCGATCGTCGTGCTGGAGAACGTGCACCGCCACATCGAGGAGGGCGCGCCGCCGCTCTTGGCGGCCGTGCACGGCTCGCGCCAGATCAGCTTTGCGGTCATCTCGACCACCCTGGTGCTGATCGCGGTGTTCGTGCCGCTGTCGTTCCTGAGCGGCAACACCGGGCGCCTGTTCCGCGAGTTCGGCATCTCGGTGGCGGCGGCCGTGGCGTTCTCGGGCCTGGTGGCGTTGAGCCTCAGCCCCATGATGTGCTCGAAGTTCCTGGTTGCGCACGACGGCGAGGGCTGGTTGTTCCGCATCACCGAGCCGGCGTTCAACGCTCTGAACCGCGGCTACGCGTTCCTGCTGCGCGGCGCGCTGTCCATGCCGCTGGTGATGGCGGCGCTCGCGGTGTTCGTGTCGGCGACCGCCTATTCGCTTTACATGGGCCTGCCGAAGGAATTTGCGCCGATCGAGGACCGCGGCAACGTCTTCGTGTCCGTCACGGCGCCCGAGGGGGCGAGCTTCGAGTACACCAAGCGCCACGCGATGGAGGTCGAGAAGCTGACCCAGCCCCTGCTCGACATCGGGATCGCCCGGCAGCAGATCACGTTCGTGGCGCCGAGCTTCGGCCGGCCCGGCGACGTCAAGCAGGCCAACATGTTCACGCGCCTGGCGCCGTGGGAGAAGCGCACCGACCCGAAATACGGCCAGCAGCAGATCGTCAAGGACCTGCAGCCGAAGCTGGCGCAGATCCCGGGCGTGCGCGCCTTCGCGGTCAGCCCGCCGAGCCTGGGCCAGCCCTTCACGCAGCAGCCGATCCAGGTGGTGGTCGGCGGCAGCACGTACGAGGAGCTGGCGGAGTGGCGCGACATCCTGCTCGACCGGCTGCGGGCGGAGCCGCGCCTCCAGAACATCACGACGAACTACGAGGACACCAAGCCCGAGCTGCGCGTGCACATCCGGCGCAACCGCGCGTCGGACCTCGGCGTGTCGGTCGAGGAGCTGGGCCGCACGCTCGAGACCATGCTGGGCAGCCGCCAGGTCACGCGCTTCATCGACCGCGGCAAGGAATACGACGTCATCCTGCAGCTCAGCCCCGAAGACCGGATGAAGCCGGACGACCTCAGCAACATCTTCGTGCGCTCGAACGTCACCAAGCAGCTGATCCCGCTGTCGAACCTCGTGAGCGTCAGCGAGCGCGCGGGGCCGAGCGACTTGAACCGCGTGGACCGGCTGCGGTCGTTCACGCTTCAGGGCACGCCCGTGCCCGGCACCACGCTGGGCCAGGCGCTTGAGGTCGTCGAGCAGGTGGTGGCCGACTCGCTGCCGCTGCAGGCCAGGCTCAGCTACGCGGGCCAGTCGCGCGAGTTCAAGGAGTCGAGCGCGTCGCTGTTCCTGGTGTTCGGCCTGGCGATCCTGACCGTATACCTGGTGCTCGCGGCGCAGTTCGAGAGCTTCATCCACCCGTTCGTGATCATGCTGGCGGTGCCGCTCGCGGTGACCGGCGCGCTCGGCGCCATTTGGCTTACCGGCCTCACCGTCAACGTCTACTCGCAGATCGGCATGGTGATGCTGGTGGGCATTGTCGCCAAGAACGGCATCCTGATCGTCGAGTTCGCCAACCAGCTCCGCAACGCGGGCAAGAGCATCTACGACGCGGTGCTCGAATCGGCCAAGGCGCGCCTGCGGCCGATCCTGATGACCAGCATCTCGACCGCCATCGGCGCGGTGCCGCTCACCATCGGGCACGGCGCCGGCGTCGAGAGCCGCCAGGCGATCGGGGTCGTGATCGTGGGCGGCGTGGTGTTCGCGACCGTGCTGACCCTGTTCATCATCCCGTCCTTCTACCTGATGCTGGCCGGGTTCACGCGGCCCGCGAGTTTCGTCAGCGACCTGATCCGGCGTCTGGAAGGCGACCGCCAGCGGCAATCGACTCCCGCGGAATGACCCGCCCGTTCCCGTCGGCGGGGCTGGCCGCGCCGGCCGCCGCGTTGCTGTTGTCGGGCTGCATCGCCGGCACGATGGCGGGCCTGCCCGCGACCGCGGGCGACAGCCGCGCCGACGGCCCCGCGCAAGTGCAGCTCGCGCTCGCGCCGGCGCCGCCGCCGGTTCTTCCCGTCAAGCCCAGGCCGGTCGATGCCCCGGTATGCGGCGAACTCGCCGCCGGACAGACCGCCCGGAGCCTGATCGAAAGCCAGGGCAAGCGGTTCCGCGTGGAGTGCCGCCGCGCCGATGCGGCCCAGCCGGCGCCCGCCGTCGTCATCCTGCACGGGCTCCACGGCATCGGCCGCAGCACGCTCTACGCGCGCCTGGCGGAGGCGCTGAACGAGCACGGCATCCACGCCTTCATCTTCGAGTACCTGACGCCCGAAGCCCCGCCGGCGAAACCGCCCGCGGCCAAGGCGGCCGCGAAAACCGCGGTCGTCCGTCCCCAAGGCCAGGCCCAGGCCGCCGGCAAGACGGTCGCGCCGCCCAAGCCCGCGCCGAAATCGCCGGGCGTCGAGTCGGCCGCGCAGGCGCGCGCCATCTCCGAGGCGATCGCCCACGTGCAGGCGCTCGACTACGTGGACCGCCACCGCATCGGCCTGTTCGGCCTGTCGCTGGGCGGCTTCCACGCCCTGGCGCTGGCGGCGCGGGACGAGCGCATCGCCGCGGTCGTGAACATGTTCGGCGCCATGCCCCGGGCGGTCGCGCCCGAGGTCGCGCGCATGCCGCCGGTCCTGATCCTGCACGGCGACCGCGACGCCGTCGTGCCGGTGCGCCGCGCCCACGAGCTGGACAAGCTGTTGAAGCGCATCGGCGCCGACTACGAGATCAAGATCTACAAGGGCCAGGGCCACAGCTTCCGCGGCGCGGCCGACGCGGACAGCCTGGCGCGCTCGGCGGATTTCTTCGCCCGGCGGCTCGGGCCGGTCCGCGCCGCCGCCGACCCGGGCTGACCCCGGCCGGTCCGCCGTGAGCGCCGCCGACACCGCAGGCCCGCTGCCGCGCGACGAGCCGTTGAAGGCGATTACGCTGATGGTCGCCGCCATGTTCGTGTTCTCGGGCGTGGACGGCTTGTCCAAGGCGCTGGCGGCCGACTATCACCCGATCCTGGTGGCCTGGGGCCGGTTCCTGTTCCAGACCCTGCTGCTGGTGCCGGCCGTGCTGTACCTCGGCGCCTGGCGCGTGTTGCGCACCGCGGCGCCGTTCCAGCAGTCGCTGCGCGCGGTGTGCCTCTACGGCTCGACCATCGCGTTCGTCACCGGCCTCGCTTACCTGCCGATCGCCGAGGCTGCGGCGATCGGCTTCGTCTCGCCGCTGTTCACCACCGCCCTCTCGATCCCGCTCCTGGGCGAGAAGGTGGGCGTGCGGCGCTGGGCCGCGATCTTCGTGGGCCTGGCCGGCGTGCTGATCGTCATCCGCCCGGGCACCGCGGCGTTCCACTGGGCCTCGGTGTTCCCCCTGATGTCGTCGATCGCCTGGTCGCTGGCGCTGATCGTCACGCGCCGGATGAACCGGCAGGCCGACCAGCCGATCACCACCCTGGTTTACGCGAGCTGGGTGGGCCTGGTGGCGGCGACGCTGCCGCTGCCCTGGTTCTGGACCGCGCCCACGGCGGGCGCCTGGGGCGCGATGGTCGGCATGGCCGCGCTCGCGGGCGCGGGACACTATCTCCTGATCCTCGCCTTCCGCCTCGGCGCCGCGTCGATCCTGGCGCCGTTCTCGTACTCGCAGATGGTGTGGGCGACGCTGATCGGCTATTTCGCCTTCGCCACCCTGCCGGACCTTTGGACCTGGGTCGGCGCCGCGGTGATCATCGCAAGCGGCATCTACACTTGGCACCGCGAGCGCGT
>Ga0233425_10003342_pt1 | contig 29272 bp, 15 predicted proteins | sample Watercolumn_Towu_2_FD_181712 | JGI IMG/M metagenome (GOLD analysis project Ga0233425, IMG submission 181712) | Freshwater microbial communities from Lake Towuti, South Sulawesi, Indonesia - Watercolumn_Towuti2014_140_MG | ecosystem: Environmental > Aquatic > Freshwater > Lake | place...
AGTTCACGCCCGGTTCGGTTCTGAGTTTCACCGTTCCGCTCGACTACACGGATCAAACCAGCAACCCGTTCCTCCATACGTTCCATCCCGACCACGATAACGCGACCGCGGATTTTCAGTCGGTTCAGCCGCAGGGGGTCGAGTCGTACGGGATCACCCGGCAGATTCGTCTCACGCTGACGCCCGCCGGCACGGATTTCAAATCCCTGACGGCCAGCCAACTGACCCGCAGCGGCGTGTATGAAGAGACGATTACGCTGGCGGGCAAGGCGGGCGCGACCCGCGAGTACCGAACCGCCGGCTCGTTCACGCTCCAGAGGGTGAGCCCGGTTGCCACTTTAACCACGCAGTGATTCTCCATGCACACGCGCTCTAGCACTCCCCAGAACTCGTTCACCATGCCGGCCTCTATGCAAAGCCATCCCTCCCGCCGCCAGTCCGCCCTACTCACATCCCCGATGGCGATACCCCGACGCTGCCACGTTCCTGCGGCGCTGGCGCTCGCCCTCCTGCTGCCGGCGCTCATGGTCCCCCGCGCCTTGGCCCAGACGGTTGGCAATCCGCCCGGCAAGCTCAGTTACCAGGGCTTTCTGACCGATGTGAACGGCCGGCCCATCGGCCTGGATTCGCCCGTCAACAAGCCCGTGACGTTCCGGATTTTCGACGCGAATACGGCCGGCACCAGGTTGTGGGCCTCGCAGCAAACCGTCACGGTGGACAAGGGCCACTTCAGCGTCCTTTTGGGTGAAGGCAGCGCGGTTGCTGGCGAGACCTTCAACGCGGACTTGACCGATACCTTCACCACGGGCAGCGGCGTCGCCAGCCGGTTTCTCGAGGTTGCCGTCGATGGGGTCGCCATCGCGCCCCGCCAGCAGTTCCTGAGCACACCGTTCGCGTTGCTGGCCAAGAAGGCCGTCGAGGTCGCCGGTACGGTTCCGGTTGGCGGGATCATCATGTGGTCGGGAACAAATGTCCCCTCGGGCTGGGCCCTGTGCGACGGGAAAGACGGGCGGCCGAATCTGCAGGACCGCTTCATTCTGGGGGCCGGCAACCGCACCGTCGGCACGACCGGAGGCGAAGAGAAGCACTTGCAGACCGTGGCGGAGATGCCAGCCCACAAGCACAGGACGACAGCGGTCACGGCGAGGGCCACCGGCGGGAATCATACGCATACCTACAATGATCCCTTGATCGGCGCCTATAAAGGGTTGTCCTACGACGACTCCGGCACTGCAGTGGAGTACGTTACGACGAATGGGGGGACCACCACGGGCACAGGGGCGCATACCCATGAGGTGAACGTGCCGGCAGTGGACACCGAGAGCACCGGCGGCGATGGCGCGATACCCATCATGCCGCCCTACTACGTTCTGGCTTTCATCATCCGCGTTCAGTAGTGAGGCAGGCCTCCTTGCGCCCGTCCGGCCCCTACCTATGAAACACTCCCCAGGGCTCCGCGCTGTTGCGCTGATGCTGGCAGCCGGGTCAGCGGTGGCTCAAGGCCTGCTCATCGACCAGTCGGCGGTGCTCTTTTCCTATCGCACCGCGTTGAACTACGAGCGCGGGCTCAACCATGCCTCGCTGCGTGGCATGCCGCTGGACAAGCTGGGCGGGACCCTCGCCGGGTCGGACCATCGCGCGCCGGACAACGGCGGCACGGCCAACCAATTCCGCGGCATTGTCCCGCTGGGTCTGGTGGCGCGCCCGGGGACGACTCTGCTCGTTTCGGGGAAGAACTACGAGCAGAACGCCGAGAGTTTGAAACTCGCTCGTGGCGGGCCTTATGTGCTGCGAGCCGCGCAGGCCGGCGCCCCCTATTTTGGACGGCTGGTGGATTACTCCTTCGGCTCGGTGATCACACCGCCGCTCACCGACGAGAATGGGTCGCTCCTCACGGTCTCGCCCCGGGATTATTGGTTCGCGGAGCCGTATAGCACCAACCAGCACCAGGGTGCTCCGTACTACTGGAGCCCGCACGCGCAGGCCGTCTTTGCGATCACTCCTGGGGCGATGCAGATCACGTGGAGGAAGCAACAGCCCTCGACCACCGCGACGGCGAACTCGGTGAGCGTCGGGGGCATCTATTACACGCTCTACAACAAGGCCTACGTGGTGTCCGGTTCGGCGATCAAGACCCCGCGCAAAATGTACTGGACCGAAGGCTCCTTCCGGCCCACGGGTTACCCGGTAGCGGTGCCTTCGACACGGGTCGGCGCGGTCAATGTCCGGTTTACCGCGGGCTTTCCCGAGCGTGTGAGCCAGGCGTATGTCAACATCGGTGACTCCCAGCCGGTGACCACCAACATGTACCAGGAATTGCGCACGCTCTGGTGGGACAGCCAGCAGGGCCTCCTCCTGGCCTACAACCTCGAGGGGCGGGTGTTCGTCGAACTCCTCGGAGATAGCACCGGGCCGAACGTGCGCCAGCATTTGGGCTTCGAGATCGTTGATGTCTTCAAGCAGCCGACGCCGGTGGACCTGACGGTGGAGCTGGGGGACAAGATCACCGCTTACGCCGACGGCCGGGATGATTCAGCCCTTCAGCCCAAGCCGGTGGTGCGGTCTGGAGCCAGCCCCTTCCTTTACCAGGATCCGGCCAGCACCCCTGACCGGGCCGATTACTTTGCCGTGCGAGAAACGGTCAACCAGAACGACGTGCTGGTGCACTGGCTGGAGCCGGGGGTGGCGGGTCTCCGCTGGCCCCTGCTCTTTGACCGCTACCGCGAGGTCTGGCCCGCGGACCTCAGCCGTTACAGCCATTATGTCCGGCCACCGGCCGCGACGGATGCCGAAGCCCAGTTGACGGCGGTGCCACTTCCCTCCGAGAACGCCCCCGCCATTCAATACCAGGACGCGCTGGACCAGGAGCGCGGCCGGTTGACTTCGAAGTACGCTTATTATTCCTGGCTGGACGCCGGCCATCCGCTGCACCGTGCGTTGTTGCGGTTGAGTTCCGGTGCTCGAGTCAGCTTCGAGCGGGTATATTCGATCCTGAACTCGCAACTGGCGCGGCCGGTCCAGGGGAGCGGCCCGGTGGACGTGTCCAGCAGCGGCGCGTCCACGACCGTTTCGAGCCGCAACTCGTTCCTGAACCTCGGAGGCGGTGGCGCGTACGGTCAGCTCCCACCGGATGTGTATTTCACCGGGACCAACGGCTTCACAGTCGAGGCCTGGGTCTATGTCCGCTCGGTGCAGTACTGGAGCCGCCTGTTTGATTTTGGCAATCCGTTCGGGGCGGATGCGGGCAATGAAGTGCTGCTGGCCTTGTCGTACGGCAATTTTGGCGTGGTCACCTACAACGCCTCGCGGGGGCTGGTGGGTGGGTCGCCTGTGGCCTGGGCGCCCGCGCTGCCGTTGAACCAATGGGTCCATCTGGCGTTCGTGCAACAGCCCAGCTCGAACACGACCACGGCGCCCATCGCCCTGTTTCTCAATGGCGTCAAACAGACGCAGGCCTACATGAACAGCGCCCTGCAGTCCCAGCCGGCCGGGGTTGTTCCCAACGCCGTCACCCGCAACCTCTGCTACATCGGCCGGTCGTTGTACCCCACCGATGCCTTTGCCGACGCCGCCTTCGATGACTTCCGCATCTGGTCGGGCCCGCGGTCGGAGGCCGACATTCGCCAGGGGATGACCAACAACTACCCGGCGGGAACCACCGGGCTGACGGTGCAGTTGGGTTTCGAGGATGCCGGCCCGGTGGCGTACGACAGCAGCGGCAATGGACGTCACATGCAACTGCTGGGCGGAGCGGTGATCGCGACCGATCCCACGGCCAATGCCGGCGCCGGCGGTCTTGCGAGCTTGGGCAAGCTCAAAGCGCCGCGCTACCTTCAGCAAACAGTGTACGTGGGCGACCGTATCAGCGCCCCTGACGGGGAACTGGGTTCGGGCGCGGGTGAGGTCTACCGCGCGGGTTATGTGTTGCAGAGGGCCGGCGATTCGTTCCACGCGACTGCCTACGTGGACCCGTTCGCAAAGGGCTTCGAGGCCGCGGGCAAGGGCGCCATCATCCCGGTCAACGCAATTCCGGGCCGGGACAAGCTCGAGATCTGGTGGTACCGCCGCGATGCCACCAACGCCGTTCAAAACGAGGCCAACGGTTTCAAGCCCATCTACTGGCCGTCCGTGGTGGGGCGATACACGATTCTCTGGCCCGATAACCCCACCAACCAGATCGTGCTTGCGAGCAACGCCGGCAGCGGGCCGCTCGACAGTTTCCAGGCCGTTGGCAAAATCTACACCCAGAATGACCCGGCCGCGGCGGGCTACAACCCGAACGAAGAGCATGCTTTGATGCTCGGCGGCCAGGCCTACGCTCTGCGCGATGATTTGAACGTGACGTCCGGCCCGAGCTTTTCCTCCCAGCCGTACGTCTTGCTGGATTACACCGCGGCCGACGGGCGTCCGGCCATCCGGCCGTTCAAGGTCCTGCGTGAGAAGCCCGAGGCTGGCATCCTGTTCGACTACATCGTCGAGGCGGGCGCACCACTCCAGCCCCCGATGCCCTTGCCGTTTCTGCCGCCCCCGGTCGAGTTGCTGACGAACAACTCGGCCGGCACCCCCGTGGTTTACAGCACCAATTACAACAAAGAGCCCTCCTCGGGTGGTGACCTGCCGGGCGGTTGGGCCGCCAGCGGGCCGAATGATCCCTTCAGCCACTACGCCAGTTTCACCTTCGAAGACCGGAAGCACAGTTTCTGGGTCATGCGCGGCCCCCATGCGGGCCCGCCGCCGCTGCAGGCCGGGCGTTACGATCCGGCCACCGGCACCTTCAGTTCCAGCGTGGTGGTGGTGGCACAGCCGTTCACTCCCTTCATCAATTACATCCACACCTCGCGGCCAACCAAATCCCTGGTGGCGACTGTGGTGGGGACCCCGCTGCCCTTTGGCTCGGCGTTCGGCAGCCTCACCAACGGCCTGGCGGTGTTCGGTCTTGCGCCGGCGGTTTCGGGCACCTACACGCTGGCCGTGACCGACGGCGACGGCTCGGTCGCGTTCGTGACGTTGAGCCTGCAAATCAGTCTGAGCGCGAATCCCAAGGTCCAGGGGCCGTTCCAATTGCGTCCCACGAACAGTTTCAGCATGCGCTTCTACTACAAGACCCAGGAGGGGTTCGCCTGGCCTGGGTTGTCCAACCCGCCCGAAATCGGGGCGATTGTGCCGTACCTGCGCCCCGTGGGCAGCTCCAGTCCGTCCGGAGCGAAGACTACGCCCTCGTTGGACATCATCTATCGCCCGATTTGGCCGGGCAACACTCCGGCGATGGCGTTTGGCCAGACCCTGACGGTTCCCAAACAAGGTCTGCCGGCGATGCGTGGGCAATCCAGCATCCAGGTCCTGTATCAACAGTCCATTGCCACCAACCTGGTCGTGCGGAACCCAGCGGTTGTGCTCCATGACCCAACGCGCGAGAAAAGCTTCGCGCTCCTGGCTGCCGACGCCCCCATCGGCCTCACGAAGGTCCCCGCGGGCGTGAGGACCGAGATGTACCAGGGGAAGGCCTTCTTCCCGAGTCTGCCGCCGCATCTGATCAAGCGCTTCTTCTTCGATCGGAATCGGGGCGACAACGGGAGCCTGGTCTTGAGGGGCGAGTTCCAGGACGAGCTCGTGGGGGAGAAGTACCTGTTGTTGAATGTGCTGGCGGGATCGGACCTTGCGAGCGTCCAGGGCCTGTGCCCCGGAACCGATGCGGACAAACGCAACTGGGATGACGCCGTGGCCCATCTGAGCACGACGGTCGAGACTTTCCAGGAAGACCCGCCCGGGTCGGGCCTGTACTTAGCCAACACCAACTGGACCGTCGCACGGGGCGTGGGCGAGTTGACCGCGATCACCAACGCGAACACCGCCGTCGATAGTTACGCGCTGAGCGCGAGCGGGCCGGGCAAAGGGTACGTCACGGTGATTGTCGGGAACGGCAGCGACCCAGCCCATGCCGCCGAACCGGTGAGCATGTACGTTCTGCGGGTGGCCGGGAAGCTCTATACGGGTCAGGTCAAGGTCATCGCGCCCGACAATCCGTTGAGCGAGATGATTACGTTCCAGCATACCGCCGATTTGGCCGGGCAGTTCCAGGATTACGAGTACCAGTGGAAGATTGGCCCGCCGGTGGATGGCTTTCCGCCGGTGAGCGACGCCACCATGAGCCGTTACCAGGACTTGGTCTCGGGACGGGACCGGACCCGCTACACGCTCGGTGGCAGCGGCATCCAAACCCTGGTGGATAACTATGTGGTGCTGCGGTACCGCCCGATGAACCCGAGCCACCCGTTCTACAGTCCGGCGCCGGCGGCGACCGCCACAAATTGGTCCGACTGGACGGCGCCGGCTCTGGCGGAGGGCTGGATCAAGCGAGTGTTGGCGGGCATCAATCCGTTTGGCCAGCGGGTGACGGACCTCTTCAACAACACGGTCAACACGGATGTGAGCCTGTTGACCCAGGCGGGCCGTCGCTACGAAGGGGACATCGCCCTCAACCTGAGCTCGATCAACAACTATGGGCTGATCGAGATCTATGAAACGGTTCTGAAACGGGGCCGGTTGTTGAGCATCGATGCCGGGATCAATTTCGGGCCCGCGAACGACGCCCTGTTGCTAGCCGCTGGGTACCTGAACGACCTGTACATGCTGGTGGGCAACGAGGCCTACGCGGACGCGGCCAACCCCACGATCAGCATCGGCACCAAGGATAACCAATACGGCAGCATTGCCACGGCGCTCTTTGCCTTCCGCGGGCAGGAGCCAACGCTGCTCGAGGAGGAACTGGCCCTCATGCGCGGCCGCGACGATGTCGCGCTGCCGGGCGTCCAGATTCCGCCGGTCTATAACCGGCTCTACTGGAACTACACGCGCGGCATCGACGCCGGCGAGGTGATCTACGCCCTGAATTACAACATCCTCGATCAGAACCACGACGGGAAGGTGAACGCCGCTGACGCCGCCGTCCTTTATCCGATGGGGCATGGCGACGCCTATGGCCACTACCTCACGGCCTTGAAGGGGTATTACTCCCTGCTCATGAACCCCAGTTTTGACTGGGTCCCGCGCATCGAGGCGGTGAATGTGCTGGGCGTTCCCGTCACCGTGGACTACCTGGACGAGCGTAAATTCGTGGCAGCGGCCGCCGCGGTGGCGCGCAGCGGCAGGCAGATCTTCGACCTGACGTGGCGGCGGGACTATGTGCCGGGGAAGACGCTGGGATGGGACCGGTTTGGAGCGACGCGGGTTTCCAGCCGCACGGTGCTGAACGGAACCCAGAACCAGGCGATCGTGAGGTACTGGGGGAGCGATCACTGGGCCACGCGGACCGGCCAGGGGGCCTTGTTGAACTGGGTCGTCGGCAACAGCCTGTTGCCGGATGTCGATCCCAATCCCAGCCACGAGGGGGTGCAGAAGATCGATCGCACCACGGTGCCGGAACTGCGGGAACTGGCCGCCACGGTTCAGGATTTGCAGGCCGCCTTGGATAACGCCGAAGGCCGGCTCACCCCGTTAGGCCTGACCGAAGGCGCCATTCCATTCGACCTGGACCCCACAGCCAGCGTGGCCAGCACCATTACACCGCACTTCGAGCAGATCTACGGACGGGCGACGGCGGCGTTGAACAACGCTGTGGCCGCCTTCGACGACGCCAAGGACGTCACGCGCCTCATGCGCTCGGAAGAAGATTCGCTGGCCGATTTGCGCGCCTCGATCAACGAGCAGGAACTGGCTTTCACCAATGCCCTGATCGAGGTGTACGGCACGCCGTATCCGGACGACGTCGGCCCAGGCAAGACCTACGTCCAGGGATACGCCGGTCCCGACTTGGTGCATTACATGTACGTCGAGAATCCGGAACTCACCTTCGGGAGATCGTACAATCCGATTGCGGCCCAGACCTTCAGGATCGACATTCAGCAGTTCCCGGCCGATTGGGTGCATGGGGGCGACGGCGGCTTTGGGTTCCTGCAACTCAACAGCGACCGCGGCGCCAACAACTATGTCACCTACAACCTCTCCGCGGATGGCGACTTCAGGAAACCCGCCAGTTGGCGGGGCTCGCGCCAAAGCCCGGGCGAGGTCCAAGGCGCCATGTTGGAAGTCATACGCGCCAACAACGAGCTGCGGCAGACGCTGATATCAGCGGAGAACCTCAAGACCAGGTTCGACGCGGCCGTGCGGGTCTATAACGCTACGCATGCCGCCCACATCGCCATCAACGCGTTGGAAGCGGTGGCCGGAGAAGCGGAACTGGTGGCCTCTTCGGTTGAGAAGGTGGATGAACTCTGGGTCACGAGTTACGAGGGCATGAAAGAGGAGATCAACAAGACCGAGGAAGTCACCGCCGAAGCCCTGCCGAAGAGCACTGTCTTTGGGCTGGCCAACGGCGGCGATGTGACTTCCCCCGCGCGTGCCGCTTTTAAGATCACCGAGGCCGCGGCGCTCGGGTTGGTCAACGCGGCGATCATCGCCAAGAAGACCACGGCCACCTTCCTTAGCATCGCCACGGCTACTCTGACCACTCAGATCGAGAGCGTCGCGATCCCTGTGCTGGAAGCGAGCATCGAAAACCGCCAGGCGCTCTATGAGTTGGACCAGATGCTGCTCGAGGTCCAGGAGAAGGCCGGCGAGATCAATCAGGCCCTCATCAACCGGAGCGACGCGCGTGAGAAGTTGGCGGCGCTGATTGCCAAGGGTGACCGCTTGCAGGCGGAACGTGAGGTCTCCCGCCGGCGGTCCTCCGCCATTGTTCAGGGATTTCGCACCCGCGATGCCGCATTCCGCATCTTCCGCAACGAGAAACTCGAACGTTACAAGACGCTTTTTGACCTGGCGGCGCGCTACGCGTTCATGGCGGCCAACGCTTATGATTACGACACCGGTTTGCTCAATACCGACGCCGGGCGCTCGTTCGTCAACCGCATCGTGAGCTCGCGCGCGCTTGGGGTAGTGGCCGATGGCGAGCCGCAGTTCGCCGGAAGCAACACGGGGGACCCCGGGCTGTCGAGCGCGCTGGCCGAGATGAAGGCCGACTGGGATGTGCTCCAGGGGCGCCTGGGCTTCAACAACCCGGATGACTATCAGACCCTCGCCTCACTGCGCAGTCAGAACCTCCAGCTTGTCCCACACGGCAACAGCAGCGTGGCGGCCGAGGCCGGCTCGAAGTGGCAAGACTATCTCCAGCAATGCCGCATGGACAACCTGCTGGATGACGCGGATATCCGGCGCTACTGTCTACAAATCGATGCGGGCACGGGTCTGCCGGTGCCCGGTTTCGTCTTGACCTTCGGCACCACGGTTACCCCTGGCCTGAACCTGTTTGGCAAACCGCTGGGCCCGGGCGACAGCCAGTTCTATCGGAGTTCGTTTGCCAACAAGATCCACTCGGTGGGTGTCGTGTTCGAGGGTTACGTCGGGATGAAAAGCTTCGACGGCAGCGCCCCGGCGGACCCGGACCTGGCCTATCTGAATCCTCTGGCCCTGTCGGCCACCCCCTACCTGTACCTGATCCCCGTCGGGGTGGATTCGATGCGCACTCCGCCGCTGGGTGACACGAGCGACGTGCGCACCTGGCGCGTCGATGACGTGGCCGTGCCGCTGCCGTTTAACCTTGGCGCGTCCGGTTTCTCGGGCAAGCCGTTCTATCAATCGGCGGATTCACTCACGGAGCCGCTCTTTACGATCCGCAAACATCAGGCGTTCCGGGCCGTGCCGAACGTTATGACCTTCAACGCGAACAGCAACATCGGCGGCAGCCAGTTTTACCTTAGCAGCCGGCGTCTGATCGGCCGCTCCGTCTGGAACAGCCAGTGGAAGCTGGTCATTCCGGCGGACGGTTTGCTGGCCGATCCGAAGGACGGGATGCGCCGTTTCATCCAATCCGTTACGGACATTCAGTTGTTCCTGACCACCTATTCCTATTCAGGCAACTAAGCCATTCCTGCCCATGATGACGACACGTACTCTTGCTCATGCCGGGTGGGGCGCTTTTCGGCGCTGGCGCCTGACCGGGGCTGAACTCGCGGCCCTGGTGTTGGGCTTGGCCGCCGCGGTTGGCGCGCTCCCACGCGTGGGCGCGTTCCCGCCCGCGCCCCACCATCTCCTGCACGGCATTGTGCGGGACGCCTTCGGCACGCCCATCGGCGGGGAAGGGGCCAGCATCGTGCTCGAGACCCCCACCGGCGTTAAGGTCCGCGGTGAGATCATCCCGGGCATCGAGCCGGGACTCAATTACCGGCTGATCGTTCCCATGGACTCCGGGATGACCGCCGACCGTTACAAGCCTACCGCACTTCAACCGGCAGCGGCCTTCCGCATTTGGGTCGGTCTTGGCACGACGACGAACCTGCCCATCGAAATGAGCGGTGACTTCGCGCGGCTGGGTCAGCCCGGCCAAGTCACGCGCCTGGACCTGACCCTGGGTGAGGACGCCAACCACGACGGCCTCCCCGATGCCTGGCAACGTCTCATCGACGCGGACCTCTCGAAAGTCAAGCCCACCAGCACCAACCAGTTTGGCATGACCTATATGCAGGCCTATTACACCGGCGTTTACGCCTATGATTCCCCGCAAGGCTTCGCCCTCGAGATCGCAGGCATGACCAACGGCCTGCCCGTGCTCGAGTTCATGGGAGTCCAAGGCCGTTGCTACGCGATCCAGGGCTCGTCCGACCTGGTGACCTGGACGCCGGTCGAGTTCCGCATCCGCGGTGACGCAGCCAACGCCCCGCTCCGAGCGCGTTACGTGGCGGGCCGGGTGCAGAAGCTCCAGGTCGAGGTGCCACTGGGCGATCCCGCCCCGGCGAAACTGGGGGCGTACCGGCTCATGCTGGTTCAGTAGGCGCGCCGCACGTATCGCATGACTGTCGCCGAGCAGAAATCGAAGCGTCTGTCGCTGGGCCGCGTCCGGCCGAGCCGGCTTGTGCTGGCGGCGCTGGCCTTGGGTTCGTTGGGGCTGGCGGTGGCTTCCGGTCAATACTTGGAGAAGGTGCGGCGAGAGGCGTCGGCGCAAGTCGAAGTGTCATCGACGGCTCTGAGTCGCGCCAGCGGACGTTGGTGCTGGGCGGGGTCCCACGAGCCCTTCACGGGTGGGATGATCGAGCGGCATCCAGGCGGCCATCGCAAGTCCCGCACGGCGGTGGTCCAGGGCCTGCGCGAAGGGCTCTACGAGGAATGGCACCCGAACGGCGAACTCCATGCCCGGCAGTTCTTCCATAACGACCTGGCGGATGGTCTGCGGACCACTTGGTATCCGAGTGGGCGCAAGATGTCCGAAGGGCGGCTCGTCGGCGGGCGGCAGCAGGGCGACTATCGCCGCTGGCACGAGAACGGCGCGCTGGCAGTGGAGGCGCAATTCAAAGACGGCGAGCCGGACGGCCCATCGTATGCCTGGCACCCAAGCGGGTTCCTCCAGACCGAGGCCCTCATGCGGCAGGGCGCCCCCGTGGAACGCCGCTTCTACGAAGATGGCCGGCAGCAGCGCCCCGTCCTGCTCACCCAGGCAAGCAAACCATGACCGGCACCCCTCGAGCCCCACTCGCGGCGTTGGCCGCCTCCCGCTCCCACAAGGCGCCTTACCCTTTGAAAACCATGATTTCGGCACTTGCTCGCGCCGACCTCCGCTGCTGGCGGTTCTTGCGTCTCGCGGCGCTCTTGGGTTGCGCCACTCTGCTGTGGGCCGACCCGCCGCTCAACGATGACTTCGCCAACCGGACGCCACTCTTCGGGCCGACCAACCACGTCTCCGCCACGAACGTGGAATCGACCCGGCAGCCTGGTGAGCCCTCGCACTTGAAGATCCCAACGGACGCATCCGTGTGGTGGAGTTGGACCGCGCCCGACAGCGGCACGGCGACCATCGATACGGCGGGCAGCGATTTCGACACAGCGGTGGCAGTTTATACCGGCAGCGCGCTCTCGGCCCTCGAATTGGTGGCCGAGAATGATGACGTCACCGACCACGTCCTCACCAGCAGGGTCAGCTTCCAGGCCATCGCGGGTACGGATTATCAGATCGTCGTGGACGGCCCTTACGGTGCCAGCGGCAACATCGCGTTGGGCCTCGAGCTGCCCGTCACGCCCAGTCTCCCGGCCATCGTGACCCAGCCGAAAGGTCTGGTGCTCGTGGACCGGATGGGCAGCAACGCCGTCTTCCGCGTTAGCGCCACAGGCTCAGCTCCGCTTGTCTATCAGTGGCAGTTGGAAGGGACGAACCTGCTTGATGCCACGAGTCCCGAGCTGACCATCGGGAATGTCGTTTTGAGCGATGCGGGTGCCTATCGTGTGGTCGTGAGCAATGCGTGGGGTTGGACCGTGAGCGCCGACGCCGTGCTGAAAGTGGTCCCACGCATCCCCAACGACCGCTTCGTTGACCGCATTCGGCTCTACGGCCCAACGAACATCGTGACCGGCTCGACCGCCGCCGCCACGCGCGAGCCCGGGGAGCCGAATCATCTCAAAATGCCCGCGGGCCACTCGATTTGGTGGTCCTGGCTTGCGCCGGATTCCGGCCAAGCCACCTTGAGCACCGCCGGCAGCGACTTTGACACCACCCTGTCGGTCTATACCGGCGCCGAACTCGGCAGCCTGGCATTGGTGGCGAAAAACGACGATGCGGATGCCGACCACTCGAGCCTGGTAAGTTTCCCGGTCATTGGGGGAGTCGAGTATCAAATTGCCGTGGATGGCAGTCTCGAGGCGAGTGGCTTGGCCGTGCTTACGGTGGCACTGCCCGTCGAGCCTGCGCCTCCCAGGATTGTCCGGCAGCCGCGCAGCCTGACGGTCGGCGACGGCGGCCAGAACCACGCCGTCTTTGACGCGGTGATCACGGGTTCTTACCCGCGTGCCTACCAATGGCAGCGCGGCGTCGAGGATTTGCCTGGGGCTACGGAGGAGCGGTTGACCCTCTCGCACATCACGCTGGATGATGATGGGCTCTATCGACTGATCGTCACCAATGCTTGGGGCACGGCGATCAGCTCCTATGCGACGCTCGGCGTTGAGCCTCCGCTGCCCAACGACTACTTTGGCAACCGCCTTTTCGCTGTCGGGCTGAGCACCGTCATGACCGGCTCCCTGGCGGGCGCCACCACCGAGCCTGACGAGCCCAGCCATTCCGATGCTCCGGGCGGTCATTCGGCCTGGTGGTCATGGATTGCCCCAGCGAATGGTCTGGTGAGGATCCAGGGCTCGGGTACCAACCTCGAGAGTTTCACCCTGGCGGTTTACACCGGCGGCGCCCTGGGCGGGCTTGTCCGGGTCGCCTCGGGCACTAATGACCACACCGGCTCGCAGCCGGCCCGCGCGTCGATCGAGTTCTGGGTCGCGGCGGGCACCGCCTACCAGATCGCAGCGGACGGTGATTGGAACCAGGATTTGCGCGGCTCGGGAGGAGTCAGTTTGGTTCTCTTGGAGCAGTCGGATTCCACTGCCGTCGCCAACGACAATTTTGCGGGGCGGTTCCTTCTCATCGGCCCGACGAACAACGTGACTGGTTCGAACGCCAACGCCACGCGCGAGTTTACCGAGCCCGAGCATTTGGGCATGCCTGCCGGCGCGTCGGTTTGGTGGACGTGGATTGCCCCGGAGAATGGCCCTGCCACCATCGATACCCGCGGCAGCGGCTATGACACCACCCTCAGTGTTTATACGGGTGAGACACTCGCCGACCTCAGTTTGGTGGCGGAGAACGACGACGACGGCGCTGCCACCAGCGGCGTGAGCTTCCAAGCCACGGCTGGAACCGCCTACCAGATCGCTGTGGATGGTTTCCTGGGCGCGAATGGAGACGTGGCTCTGAACGTGGCCTTGCCGGTCGAGCCCGCCGCGCCCATGATCAGCACGCAGCCCCTGAGCCAGGTCCAGGTGGATGGCGCTGGCGGAACGGCCACCTTTGGTGTCGAGGTGACCGGTTCCTATCCGCGCTTTTATCAGTGGAGGCTGGACGACGTCGATCTGCCGGGGGCCACCCGGCCCGAGTTGACGGTCACCGGCGTGGTCCTAACCAATGCGGGAAAGTACAGTGTCGTGGTCACCAATGCCTGGGGCGCCGCCACAAGTTCCAACGCTACGCTGACGGTGATTTCCCCCATCTCGAATGACACCTTCGCCGGACGTATCCTGATCTCCGGCTCCTCGCACAGGCTGACCGGCTCGAATGTCGGCGCCGGGCTCGAACCCGGGGAGCCGCGGTTGTCGCTGGCCGCGGTGGGGCAGACCCTTTGGTGGAGTTGGACGGCTCCTGCCGATGGCTTGGTGGGTCTGGACACCGTCGGCAGCTCCTGCAACGCCGTCTTGGGGGTTTACAGTGGCTCGACGCTCGAGGCGCTGTCGCTTCTGGCCGCCTCTCCTGCCACAGGGAACGCGAGCCCCGGCTCGGCACACTTCCGCGCCGTGGCCGGGACGGCGTACCAAATCCAAGTGGACGGGTACAACTCGACGAACGATCGTCCCGCCGCAGGAGACATCGTTGTCAACCTCACCCAGTTCCCCAACAACGATTTCTTTGCCAATGCGCTGGCCGTGGCCCCAGACGCCACCGCGGTCTTTGACTCGAACGTGGGCGCCACGAGCGAGGCCGGGGAGCCCAACCATGGTGGCCATGCCGCCGGCCATTCCGTCTGGTGGTCCTGGACCGCCACCCAGAACCGCGTGGTGCTCATCGACACGCGCGGCAGTTCCTTCCCTGCGCTGCTGGCGGTCTATACCGGTGGCGCGCTGGAGACCCTCAGGCTGGTTGACGAGGATGACAACAGCCGCCGGGATGGCGTGAGCAGGATTCGGCTCCTCGCCGCCGCCGGCGCCCAGTACCGCATCGCCGTCGATGGCTCGACAGACGCTGGCGTCGCCGTCGGCGATGTGGTCTTGAATATCAACTGGGACCTGCAGGGCGTGAGCAATGACAACTTCGCTGATCGCATCTCGCTCGCGGGGCAGACGAACGTCCTCACCGCCTCGAACCTCGAGGCGACCAGTGAACCCCAGGAACCCAGTCACGCGGGCGATGCCAGTTCCGCCTCGGTGTGGTGGTCCTGGGTGGCGCCTTTGACCGGGCCGGTGACCATCAGCACGTTCGGCAGCGACTTCGACACGCGCCTGGCCGTTTATACCGGAACCGCGGTGAGTGGCTTGACTCCGGTCGCTCAAAACGACGATTACGACCCCGCCACTCCCCAAAGCAAAGTCGAGTTTGCGGCCACCGCCGGAACCGAATACGAGATTGCGGTGGATGGCTACCTCACGGATCAAGGGGCGAAACGTGGCCTCATCCGTTTGAACCTGTCGCAACCCACGCCTCCCGTGGAAGGGGGCAATGACAACCTGGCGAACCGTTTCACTCTGAGTGGAGGCGCGGCCAGCGCGACGGGGTCGAATGTCCGCGCCACCAAGGAGCAGGGTGAACCCGATCACGCGGGCAACCCTGGGGGCCGTTCGCTCTGGTGGTCCTGGCGCGCGCCCGCCGCCGGCTCGGTGACGATCGACACACTCGGAAGCTCGTTCCCCACGCTGCTGGCCATCTATACAGGGGCCGATGTCCAGGGCCTCACCCTGGTTGGCGCCGACAACGGCGGTGGGACTGGCAACGGCACCGTGACGTTCCTGGCCGAGGAAGGAACCGACTACTTGATCGCTGTGGACGGCTACAGCCAGGGCACGGCGGTGGCCAGCGGCGCGGTGGTCTTGAGCCTCCTCGAAGCCGCCGGGGGAGGGAGTGCGAATGACAATTTTGACAACCGCTCCCCGTTCCTCCCATTTGTCTCGACTGCCAGAGGATCGAACGTCGGAGCTACCAGCGAACGGGATGAGCCCAGCCACGCCGGGTTGCCCGCCGGCGCCTCGGTCTGGTGGTCCTGGACGGCTTCCCAGGACGGGCCCGTCACCATCGATACCAGCGGCAGCGGCTTCGACACGCGCCTGGCTGTCTATACGGGAGCGTCCGTGTCATCCTTGGAACTGGTGGCCGCCAACGACGACATCGACCTGGTCATTCGCCAGAGCAGGGTGCGCTTTCAGGCGGCTGCCGGGACCGAATACCAGATCGCGGTGGACGGTTATGGGCTCGGTATCGGGTCCATTTTGCTGGATGTCCGCCAGGAAACGGGCCAACTGGGCGCTCCCGTCATCACGCAACAACCCGTCGATCAAAGCCGGTTCTGGAATGGGACCGGCGGTGGCGCCAATGTGCTCTTCCGCGTCGTGGCGACGGGCGAGCCTCCCCTGGCGTACCAATGGCGGGTGAACGGAACAGACATCCCGGGCGAGACCTCTTCGACGCTTGTGGTGCCTGTCTCGTGGCCCGAGCCTGCCAGTGGAACACCTCCGCCGCCAGCCCGCCTCGATTCCTATTCGGTGCGCATCACCAACGCGGTTGGAGACGTCTCGAGCACGCAGGCCGCCTTGCGGTTGCTGCCCTACGCTTTCAATGACAACTTCGCCGACGGAATTGACTTGCGGGGCTTTACGAATACGGTTTTTGGGTCCTGTTTGACCGCCAGCAACGAGACGAGCGAACCCAACCACGCCAATTCGGCAGGCGGCCAGTCGGTCTGGTGGTCTTGGGTGGCGCCGTCCGACGGGGTGGTGTCGATGGACACGCTCGGCAGCTCCGTGGACACGGTCCTGGCGGTTTATACCGGGGCCAACCTGGATTTTCTCTCGCTGGTCGCCGCGAACGACGACATCGATCACATCACCAACAGTGCCAGCAGGGTCGAGTTTCAGACGGTGAAAGGCGTCGAGTATCACATCGCCGTCGATGTCGCCAAGACCAACGACCTCTCGGGTAGCGTGGTTCTGCATGTGGGCCAACTCGAGGCCACACCGCCGATCGCGGTTCTTCCGGGCTCGCTGCTGGCCGGCAGCCCGGTTGTCCTCGAACCACAACTCAGCGATGCTCCTTCCTCCTGGCTTTACCAGTGGTTTGTCGGCGACCAGGCCATCCCGGGCGCGAACCAGAAGAACCTCGTGTTCTCGAGTATTACGCGCACGAACAGCGGAACCTACAAGCTGGTCATCTCCAATGGCCTCTTTCCCGCTGGCGGCTCGGTCAGCTTGCGGGTCCAGGCCCCTCAACGCATTCGGTCCTTGCGTTTCCTGCCTGATGGCAAGGCTCGCTTGAGCTTCAGCGACCCGGATGGAGCGCTCGCCCCGGACACGAGCCGCCTCGAGGTGCATTCGACGGCGGCCTTCGAAGGGCCAAACACCATCTGGCAAACGAACACTGCTGGGATTTTCCAGAGCGAAGGCCTGCTCCAGTTCGAGGAACCATTCTCAGCCACCGGACAGCGCTTCTACCGCGTCATCGAGAGATGAGCGGAAGCGGGTACGGCCCCTTCGCGGTCGAACCCGAGGTGACCCGCGTTCAAGGGATCGGCACCGTCTCGGGCACGGCCTTGAACAATCGCCCGAGGTCCCGGTCCTGGTTGGGGACGGCCCCTTGGAGGACAATCCAGCCCTTTCGCGCCGAGATCGTCGCGGTGTTGGGCTCGACCCACTTCCACGCTTCTCCATGACCGTCCGCGAATGTCAGCACGCAGCCGTTGTTGTGGCGCGTGGCAGGGAAACTGATCCACGTCCAGAGCCCGGTCCCGAACAGCCACCAACGGGCCGGGGCGTTGATGCCGAAGGCGCTCTGCTGGATGCTCTTTTCGTGTTCATCGATGAACACGGCGGCGCGGGCGGGGGCGGGATTCTGGACCTCGCGCAGCTTGTGCCAGCAGCGCCGGTAATTCTCGTCCCGTGGATCTGGCCGCACGTTCATATACATGGACATCGCGACGCTCCGCGTGCGCGGGATGCGGCCCTCGTCGCGCACGGTGGACCGGTCGGCGGGGCATTTGTAAATCCCGAGCGACTGGTTGTACTTGAATAGCAGCCCGGTTTGAATGTTCGTTGGCGTCGTGTCGGTCCATGCGTTGCCCAGCAGCCAAGAGGGCCCCGAGACCACCCAGTCGTCGCGGTTCCCGTTGCCGCTGTCCAGGGCGGCGTTGGGGGGGAGCACATCCTGCGCGTCATCGCAGTACATCTGCCAGCAGAGTTGGAGCTGGCGGTAGTTGCTCAGACAACCGATCTGCTGACCTTTGGCCTTGGCCTTCGACAGGGCCGGCAGCAGCAGCCCCGCCAGGATCGCGATGACGGCAATCACCACCAACAACTCGATCAGCGTAGAGCCGCTCGCCGCGGCGACCTCCGGGACGCGCCTCCGGCCGGCCACACTCGAGAGTCGTGGCGGTTTGGCCTGGCCTGGGTGCATGACGCGGACACCCTAACCTCCCCAGGCCCGCCTGTCACGCGCCGCCCTCCGAGCACCCTCTCCCATCAAATGGGCGAGGGAGCGCGCCGAAAAAACTTTTTGACACCCACATCGAGGCGCTTAACTTAAGAAATCAGATCGTTTTGGTCTGATTTCAGCGGTGCTCCTCGCGGCGCCGAGCCGCCCGCCCGCCCTGCCAAGGCGGCGCGGCCCGCCGGCAAGAGGGTCGAACCTTCCGCCTCCCGAGGCTGCCATCGAGCTTATGAGCGACACCTATACATTGTATAATCAGACGGTGATGGATCACTTTCTGAACCCGCGGAACATGGGCGACCTCGACAATGCCGACGGCGTCGGCGAGGTCGGCGCGGCCGCGTGCGGTGACATCATGAAGATCAGTCTGAGGGTCGAGCAAGGACGCATCCAGGACGCCCGCTTCAAGACCTTCGGCTGCGGCTCGGCGATCGCCAGCTCGAGCATGGCCACCGAACTGATCAAAGGCCGCACGGTCGAGGAAGCCCTGAGTTTCACTAACCAGGAGGTCGTGAACGCCCTCGGCGGTTTGCCGCCCGTCAAAATCCATTGCTCGGTCCTGGCCGAGGAGGCCATCAAGGCCGCGCTCGAGGATTATCTCAAGCGGCATCCGGCCGCCGCGAAGCCCCCGGGGGGCCCCTAGGCTGCCTGGGCGGAGCCGCCGGCAGTTCTTCGTCGCGACCGAGCATGCGCGTCTATCTTGATCACTTGGCCACGACCCCGGTTTTGCCCGAGGTGTTCGAGGCCATGAAACCCTACTTTACGGAGGCCTTCGGGAATCCCTCGTCGCTCCATCAACACGGGTTGCGCGTGCGTGATGCCCTGGCGGAGGCGCGGCGGCGGATTGCGGCCTTGATCAACGCCGAGTCGCCCGAGGAGATCTTCTTTACCTCGTGCGGCACCGAGGCGGCGAACCTGGCGGTCAAGGGGGTGGCGTACGCCAACCAGCGGCGCGGCAACCACCTGGTGGTCAGCGCCACCGAGCACCCGTCGGTGCTGAGCTCGGTCGAGTTTCTCGAGAAACAGGGGTTCACTTGCACCCGGGTGGGCGTGGATGCCGAGGGCTGGGTCGACCCCGAAGCGGTCCGCGCGGCGCTCACGGACCAGACGATCCTGGTGGCGGTGCACCATGCCAATCACGACATCGGCACGATCCAATCCATCAACGAGATCGGGCGGATCACCGGCGAGCGGGGTATTGCCTTTTTTGTGGACGCGACGACGAGCGGCGGCTGGCTGCCGATCGACGTGCAGGCGATGGGCGCGAATCTCCTGAGCCTTTCGCCGCACCGGTTCTACGGCCCGAAAGGCGCTGGGGTGCTGTATCGCAACCGCCGGGCCCGGCTCGTGAGTGTGCTGCATGGCGGCGTCCAGGAGAACGGCCGGCGCGCGGGCACGGAGAACGTCCCGGCCATCGTGGGGTCGGGGGTCGCGGCCGAGGCGGCCCGCGTTGAACTGCCGCAGCGGATCGCTCACACCGGGCGGCTCCAGCGCCGGCTCTGGACGGCGCTCCGGGAGCGCATCCCCTACATCCAGCTCAACGGACCGGAGCCCGGCCCGCGGCGCATCAGCACGAGCCTGAACCTGAGCACCGAATTCATCGAGGGCGAGGGCCAGCTTCTGCTGTGCGACCTCAACGGCATCGCCGTGGCGAGCGGCTCGAGTTGCGTGAGCAAGTCGCTCAAGATTTCCCACGTGCTGGCCGCGATCGGCCTCGATCACGCCCTGGCCCAGGGCAACCTGATCCTTTCGTTGGGCAAAGACAACACCGACACGGAGGTGGATTACGTTGTCGAGACGTTTGCCGGGATCGTCGCGAAGCTGCGCGGCATGTCGCCGATGTGGGATGAGTTCCAGCGGGGCATCATCGATTCGGTGATCAACCCCACCGGGCGCGGCCGGTCGTTTGCCGAGCACGCGGCCGCGGTCTCGGGGAAGGGCGCGGGCTGACGGCGGCGCGCGCCGGCCCACTCTGAACGGGGGCGCAGTTTTGTCTTGACATTGATATGCTAACCCAGGATGCCATTCTCGCGGCCCTCAAAGGGGTCAAATACCCCGGCTACTCGCGCGACATCGTCTCGTTCGGGCTGGTCAAGGAGACCGCCGCCAAAGACGGGGCGGTGAGCGTGACGCTGCAATTGACGACCCGCAACCCGCAGGCCGCCCAGCAGATCAAGGCCGATTGCGAGGCCGCCCTCAAAGCGCTGCCCGGGGCGCGCCTGGTGCATGTCGATGTCCAACAGCCTCCGGCGTCGCCGTCCGCGGCCGCCTCGAGCCCCTGGGCGAACCAGAACCGCGTTCCCGGGGTGCGTCATGTGCTGGCGGTGGCCAGCGGCAAGGGGGGCGTGGGCAAATCGACAGTGTCGGTGAACCTGGCTTGCGGGCTGACGGCGCTGGGCGCGCGCGTGGGGCTGTTGGACTGCGACATCTACGGCCCGAGCATCCCGCTGATGATGGGCGTGCATGAGCGGCCCAGCGTGAGCGAGGAAGAGCAACTCGTTCCCCCCAGTGGCCACAGTGTGAAGCTGATGAGCATCGGGTTCCTCGTCGAGGACGATCAGCCGGTGATCTGGCGCGGCCCGATGATCACCAAGACCATCCAGCAGTTCTTGTTCTCCGTTGCCTGGGGCGACCTCGATTACCTGCTGGTGGACCTGCCCCCGGGGACGGGCGACGCGCAATTGTCGCTCTGTCAGACCGTGCCGTTGGACGGGGGTGTAATCGTGACCACGCCGCAGGAGGCCTCGCTGGGGGTGGTGCGCAAGGGCATCGCTATGTTCGAGAAGGTCAATGTCCCCATCCTCGGGATCGTCGAGAACATGAGCTACTTCACCACCCCCACCGGCGACCGGATCGAGATATTCGGGCATGGCGGCGGCCAGGCGGAGGCTGAACGCCAGCGGGTGGCGTTCCTGGGCGAGGTGCCGATCTTCACCGAGATTCGCATCGGCGGAGATCAGGGCTGCCCCGTCGTCGTGTCGGCCCGGGACTCGGCCCCGGCGCAGGCATTTCTGGCGGTTGCCCGCGCGCTGATGAGCCGGCTCGAGGCCGGCGAGCCGTCAAGCCCGCAGCAGGCAGGCTGAGACGCGGGCGAGGCGGGAAGTCGTATCGCAGACTTCCCAGTCTGGTGGTTAGGAAACCTGCGCTACCGGCGAGCCACGACGGCGGCCATCCTCGATCCTCAAGGCTTACCCCGCTTTGTCATGGCATTCGGCGCGGATTCAGGGCACAAGCAGCCCGTGAGAACGTACGTTCCGTCTCTCGTCGCCTTCCTGCTCATCCACTCGACCCTCGCGTATGCTGCGCCGGCAGCCAGGGCTATCGCGCGCCCGTTGCCGCATCATCCCGGCAACATCTTTCTCAGCAGCGAGGAGGTCACGGTGCCGTGGCCGACCGCCCGAGGCCCCTGGCAATTGGTGGATTACGAGTCGGGCGTGGTGGCGCGAGGGCCGGCCTCGACGAACGTGGCTGCCCTCGGGCGGCTGCCGGTGGGCTGGTATGAGCTGCGCCCGGATCCGGAGCTGGCCTCCTCGACCAACGGCCTGAGCCTGGCGGTGCTCGCGCCTCTCCGGGCGCCTACCCCGCGCAGTTCGCCTGTCAGCCTGGACGTTGCCATGGCCTGGTTCTACCCAGCCGAACAGATGCCCAACGCCGCGAGCCTCTGCTCGCTCGCCGGTGTGAACTGGGTCCGCGACCGCCTTGCGTGGCCGGAGGTCGAAGCCAGCCGCGGCCAGTTCGCCGCGAACACCCGTTACGACAGCTCCGCCCGCGCACAAGCGGCCGCCGGGCTTCGTCAACTCCAGGTCAACCACAGCTCGCCGGGCTGGGCCAACCCCCGCACCGGCCGGTTCCCGGTCAATCTCCGCGATGCCTACAGTTTTTACCGCGAGGCGGCGCGGCGCTGGCGCGACGCGATCGAGGCCTTCGAGCCATGGAACGAGGCCGACATCGAGATGTTTGGCGGCCACACCGGCAGCGAGTTGGCTTCGTTTCAGAAGGCGACTTATCTCGGGCTCAAAGCCGGCAACCCGAAGGTCATCGCCTGCCAGAACGTGTTCGCTGATCATGTGCCCGCGATCCTCGAGGACTATCACGCCAACGAGGCCTGGGCGTTCTTCGACACGTTCAACCTGCATCATTACGCCGCCTTCGACGCCTTTCCGAAAGTGTATGCGGATTTCCGGGCTATCTCCGCCGGCAAGCCCCTCTGGGTCACCGAATGCAGTGTGCCGGTCCGGTGGTCCGGGGATGAACGCATCAAGGAACCAAGCCCCGGGGACCTCCGGGTCCAATCTGAGCGTGTGGCCCGCGTGTTCGCGACCGCCCTCCACGAAGGTCCCAGCACCGTGTTCTACTTCCTGCTGCCGCATTACGTCGAAGGCCAAACCCAGTTCGGCATCGTGCGCCCCGACCTCACCCCGCGGCCCGCCTACCTCGCCCTGGCGGCGGTGGGCAGGCTCCTGGCGGACGCCAAGCCGCTCGGCCGTCTGCGGACCCCCGCCCAGAACGCGCGGGCCTTCCTCTTCAACGCGCGTCCCGACGGCGAGAAGCGGGAAGTCCTCGTTGCCTGGGCCGCCGAGGGCGCCTGCGAGCTGAACCTGCCTGCGAGACCGCTCGCCGCGTTCGATCATCTCGGACGCGCCACCCTCACCCATCCGATGGGAGACGGCCCGGTCGGCCAGGCGCTCCAGCTCACCGCCGCCCCTCTCTTTCTGGTCTTCCCGCCGGGGACCGCGCGGAAGCTGCCGCTTTCGCCTCCGCCCAGTCCGCCGCCCTTGCTCGCGGGGAAGCCGTGCCCGATCGTCCTCGGGGCGCAATGGCCCAAGGACCGTGTGCTGCTGCGCGAATCCGCCTATCGCCTGGCGGCTGATCGAGCCGAAACGGTCCCGCTGCGCGTCTATAACTTCAGCGACCGCCGCGTCCGTGGGCGCCTGGCGGTGTGGGCGCCGGCCGGGTGGGTGGCAACGTGCCCCGCGGAGGTGGCTTTGGAAGCGAACACGGATCAGGAACTGAGCCTCGCACTTGAATGTCGAGTAAAAGCTCCAGACCCGGCGCCGGCGCGCGTCGTGGTGACGGGTGACTTCGCGGGCGCGGGCCGCTCGCTCCTCTCGCTCCGGTTCAAGCTCGATACCCGGTGAGCCGCCGAAATCTGCTTCCGAGCGCGGGCCGGCTCGCTTAGCCTCCCCAGTCATGGGCAGCGCGCGAAATGCTTTTGTGCTCTCGATCGTGGCGGCGGCGGCGCTCGTCGCCTTGTTGTGGTGGGCGCCTGCGCGGCCCGCCCGCTCGAAGCCCGGCCAGCCGCTGCTGGTTTATTGTGCCGCCGGGTTGAAGGCGCCCGTCGAGCAAGTGGCCCACGAATATGAGCGGCTCTTCGGGGGCGCGATCCAACTCCAGTACGGCGGGTCCGGCACCTTGCTGAGCAACCTTCGGGTCACCGGTCGCGGCGACCTGTTCCTGGCCGCCGACCAAAGTTACCTGGACTTGGCGCGGGCCAGCAACCTCCTCGCGGAGATCATTCCCTTGGCGCACATGATACCCGTCATCGCCGTGCCCAAGGGCAATCCCCGGCAGGTCCGCGGGGTGGCGGAACTCCTCCGGCCCGGCCTCCGCATCGGCCTGGCGAACCCGGACGCGGCGGCGATTGGCAAGGTGACCCGCGACCTGCTGCAAAAGGCGGGCGTCTGGGCGGCGCTCGAGAAGCAAACCACGGTGTTTAAACCGACGGTGAACGACGTGGCCAACGACATCAAACTCGGTGCGGTGGACGCGGGAATCCTCTGGGACGCCACCGTGGGCCAGTACCCTGAATTGCAGGGCGTGGCGGTCCCTGAGTTGGTGCCCGGCCGGCAAGCCGTGGCCATCGGTGTGCTGCGGTCCTCGACCCAGCCCACCGCGGCCCTGCGCTTCGCCCGCTATCTCGGGGCGCGGGACAAGGGTCTGAAGGTGTTCGCGTCGGCCGGATTTCGGCCCGCCGACGGGGACTTGTGGGCGGCGGCCCCGGAGGTGGTTCTATACAGCGGCGGGCTGAACCGCCTGGGAGTCGAACAGGCCATCCAACGGTTCGAGTTGCGCGAAGGCGCGCGCGTCGCGCGTGTGTACAACGGTTGCGGCATCCTGGTGGCCCAATTGAAGGCGGGCCAGCGGCCCGACGCCTTCCTGGCCTGCGATGTCTCGTATCTGCGGGACGTGCGCGACATGTTTTCGGACGCGACCGAGATTTCCGAAACGGATATCGTCATCCTCGTGCCGAAGGGCAATCCCAAGCGACTTTTGAAGCTGGCTGACCTGGGCGGGGCGGGGTTGCGCCTGGGCGTCGCCAACGCGCAGCAGAGCACGCTGGGCGACCTGACGGCCCGGCTCCTGCGCACCGAGGGGTGTTACGATGCGGTCATGGCCAACGTGAAGGCGCAGACCCCAACCGCGGACCTTCTTGTCAACCAAATTCGCACCGGCTCGCTCGATGCCGTCGTGGTGTACGAGGTCAACGCCAGCCAGGTCCGGGACCTGTTCGAGCTGATCCCGATCCAGCAACCGGGCGCCCTGGCGGTGCAGCCGTACGCCGTCGGCAGGAATTCCGAACACCGGCTGTTGATGGAGCGGTTGCTCGAGGCCATTCGAGCGCCCGAGTCACGCCGGCATTACGAATCGGTCGGCTTCCGTTGGCGGGGCGCGGCGAATCCACCATGAGCCGGACGCCCCCCCCCCACTCCGGCGGCGCGCCCGGCGCCGGTTCCGACCGGGCCTTCTGGGTGTGTCTATGGCTGCTCAGCGGGGTTTACCTCGTGCTGGTGGTGGCGATGCTGCTGGCGGATGCGTCGTTCACGTCGCCGGCGCATTTCTGGCGGGCGCTGCAGAGCCGTGAAATCCAATATGCCATCAAACTGAGCCTGCTCTCGTGCAGCCTCACGACCATCCTCTCGTTATGGGTGGCGGTCCCAATTGGTTACCTGATGTCGCGGCGGCAGTTCCCCGGCAAGCGCCTGCTGGATGCGATTCTGGACATCCCGATCGTCCTCCCGCCGCTGGTGATTGGGCTGAGCCTGCTGATCCTGCTCCAAACCCCGCCGGGCCGGGCCCTCGAGCGGGTCGTGCCGATCACTTACGCCATACCCAGCGTGATCCTGGCCCAGTTCATGGTGGCCTGCGCGTTCGCTGTGCGCACACTGCGCGCCACGTTCGACCAGATCAGCCCGCGGCAGGAACAAGTGGCGTTGACGCTGGGCTGCCGGCGGAGCCAGGCCTTCTGGCTCGTCGTATTGCCCGAGGCCAAACGCGGCGTCCTCACCGCCGCCACGCTGGCCTGGGCCCGGTCCCTCGGCGAGTTCGGTCCGATCCTGATCTTCTCGGGAGCGACGCGCATGAAAACCGAGGTGCTGCCTACGACGGTGTTTCTCGAGTTGAGCGTGGGCAACATCGAGGCCGCCGTGGCGGTCTCGTTGCTGATGGTGGGGGCGGCGGTCGCGGTGCTGTTGGTGATTCGCTTTTACGGCTCCGAGACGAGCCTCGCGAAGGCCTGTTGAGCATGATCCGCGTCGAGCAGCTTTCGGTGCGCGTGGGCCAATTCGCCCTCGAGGATGCGTCGCTCGAGGTGCCCACCGGCGAGCACGCTTTCCTGATGGGCAAGACCGGGACGGGCAAGACAACCCTGCTCGAGGCCGTCTGCGGCCTGCGCCCCATCCGCAAGGGCCGCGTACGGCTGATGGGGGAGGACGTCACCCACCTGGCCCCCGGGCGGCGCGGGATCGGGTTTGTCCCCCAGGACGGTGCGTTGTTCAGTCATTTGACGGTGCGTGAGCATCTGACTTTTGCCTTGACAGTCCGGCAGTGGCCGCGGGCCGATCTCGAGGCGCGCGTGGCCGAGCTGGCCGAGTGGCTTGGTCTCGAGCCGCTGCTCGGGCGCAGGCCCGCCGGCTTGAGCGGCGGCGAGGCCCAGCGGGTCGCCCTGGGGCGCGCCCTCTCGTTCCGTCCGCCGATCCTCTGCCTGGACGAGCCGCTGAGCGCATTGGATGAGGAAACGCGCGCCGAGATGTGCGGCGTGCTGCGAACCGTGCGCGCGCACACCGGCGTCACCATCCTGCACATCACGCACAGCCTGGCCGAGGCTCGCAAACTGGCCGATCGCATCCTCGTTTTGAAGGACGGCCGCATCACGCTCGATGGCAAGCCCGAAAACTCAACGCGACCTCCCGGCGCTGACTGAGGCCGACCTCGCGCAGTGCGAGTGGCAACTGCCGGTCGAGGGCTTCGGGGAGGCGGGGCAGCGCCGCTTGAAGGCGGCCTCCGTGCTGATCTCCCGTTGCGGCGGCGTGGGCGGGGCCTTGGCTGTCCATCTGGCCGCCGCCGGGGTTGGCCGGCTGGTGCTGGCGCACGCCGGCAACCTCAGACCCAGCGACCTTAACCGCCAGACCCTCATGAGCCACGACTGGATCGGCAAACCCAGGGTGGACTGCGCCGCCCGCCGGCTCCGCGAGTTGAATCCGGCGCTCGAGGTGATGGCCGTCCCGGAGAACATCTCTGAGGCCAACGCCGATCGGCTCGTCGGCGAGGTCGATCTGGTCGCGGACTGCGCCCCCCTGTTCGTGGAACGCTACGCCCTCAATCGCGCCGCCATGCGCCTCGGCAAGCCGATGGTCGAATGCGCCGTCTTTGAACTGGAAGCCCACCTCACCACGTTCCTGCCGGGCCGCACCGGTTGTTTGCGGTGTCTCTACCCCGAACCCTCGAGCACCTGGACACGCCGCTTTCCGGTGTTCGGCGCGGTGGCCGGAGCGATCGGGTCGCTCGGGTCGATCGAGGCCATCAAAGTGCTCGCTGGCTTCGGTGAGCCCCTGGCCGACCGGCTCCTGACGCTCGACCTCCGCACCATGGCGTTCCGCCGGTACAAACTCCGCCGGAACCCGGCGTGCCCCGACTGCGCCCGATGAACACGGCCAGTCCGCTCAAGGGCTGGCCGCCAGGTGCCGTGCCTGCCGTTTCAACGGCGCTTTTCCGGCCCGCGGAGAACGGCGGACCTGCGCCGCCGGCAGAAACGGGCGCAGGAACTTGGGCGGTTCGTTTCGTCCGCCGCCCTGGAGGTCGCCCCAGAGAACCGTTGCCACGGTCCGCGGCTCCCACTTGAGCTCTTGAGTCAGATACTCGAAGACCAAGCCCGCTAAACGTTCGAGGGCGATGGCGTGCTGACGCCCCGCCTGCGCGAAAAGCCAGTCGCTGAACCGCAGGAAGGCCGCAAACGGGGACGCCCCCGGCTGTCGGCGATCGTCGCTCGACGCAGGGGACGCAGCCCGCGGATTCCCCCACAGGAGCGGCGTGGTGAGGACAAAATGGCCGCTGTTGGCGACCAGGTCCCAGAACCGCGCGAACCGCCGCAGCCGCTGCATGGTTGGGAAGTCGATGAGCCGGGTGCTCAGGACTTCGTACGGCGGATCGGCGGAATAGACCATCCGCCACTCGGCGTCATGCCGGACGATGGGGGTGCCGCGCAATCGCTTGAGGATGCCCACCTGGATTTCCTGGGGCCCGAGGGCGACCAACCGGTCGAAGCCCTCCCCGAGGCTCTCGAGGGATTCGCCCGGCAACCCGGCGATCAGGTCCGCGTGAACATGCACCCCTGTCTGGCCGCGCAGGAACCGGAGATTGTCCTCGAGCTTGCGGTAGTCCTGCCGCCGGCTGATCAGGGCCGCGACCGCCTCGTTGAAGGTTTGGATGCCGACCTCGAATTGCAGCGCTCCGGCGGGGAAGGCCGCGATGCGCGCGCGCAGCGCGTCCGGCAGCCGATCCGGAATCATCTCGAAATGCAGGAACAAGCCCGGCCGGTACCGCTCGAGAAAGAACTCGAGAATGCGCTGGCTGACGGCCAGGTTGAGGTTGAAGGTGCGATCGACGAATTTGAAATGGTTCACGCCCCGGCGCAGGAGGTCTCCCAAGGCCTCGAGCAGCGGCGTCAGTGGGAACTGCCGCACTGGTATGTCAAGGGAGGAAAGGCAGAACTCACAACTGAACGGGCAGCCGCGCGAGGCCTCGACATAGACGATGCGCTGGGCGATGTCGCGCTCGTCGTAGAGGTCGTAGGGAAGCACGAGGTCGTCGAGGTCGGGCACGGGCGCGGCGATTACTTTCGAGCCGGGCCGCTCGCCGGCCAGCAACGCCGCGCAGAGCTCAGCAAACTTGAGGTCGGCCTCCCCCGTGACGACGTAGTCGGCCAGACGCACAATCTCCTGCGCGTCGGTTTCGTAGCTGACCTCCGGTCCGCCGAGCACTACCACCACCTCCGGGAGGATGCGCTTGAGCGCCGCGACCACCGCGGTCGCCTGGGCCACGTTCCAGATATAGACTCCCAGGCCGACCACGACGGGGTGCTGGGCGGCGAGGGCCTCGACGATGTCCAGTGGCCGCTGCGCGATGTCGAACTCGAGCAGGGCGGCGCGCTTCCGAAGCGGGCCGAGGTTGGCCATGAGATAGCGCAGCCCGAAGGCCGCGTGGATGTAACGCGCGTTGAGGGTGGTCAGTACGATGTCGGCCATGCGCGAGGCGGGAGCGTAGCAGCCCGCATCGTCCCCGCGCAAGCAGGCCAGCACCCGCCCGAACCGCGCCCCGAGCCCGGCGGTGGGGAGCGGAAGAAGGGAGGAAGTGGAGGAAGTGTTGCCCTGAGGTTTCCGCTGGCGGATTCAATCGGGCGGGAGTAGAAGTGGACCATCCAAGACAAGCCTCGGCTATGATCCGCATTCATCAAGGACGGGGAGCGTGAGGCGGTACGGCGGCGGCGATTATCAGTGCAAGGCCTTTCGCAGGGCAACGTGGGCGTCGTCCGGTCCCCACTTTCGTGGCGGACTGGACCCGGCGGCCGCTGTCGAGAGCCTGCTTGAGCAGCAGAGCCGCCGTCGCATGGTTGTCAGCCGTCCGTCAGCAGGGCGTCGGTTCGTCAGCAGGGTCTTGACCGGGGGCGTGTTTTGGCCAGAATGTCCGGGTGCCCCGTGGTTGGCGAGTCGAAACTCGCTGCGCGATTCA
>Ga0233425_10003343_pt1 | contig 29271 bp, 33 predicted proteins | sample Watercolumn_Towu_2_FD_181712 | JGI IMG/M metagenome (GOLD analysis project Ga0233425, IMG submission 181712) | Freshwater microbial communities from Lake Towuti, South Sulawesi, Indonesia - Watercolumn_Towuti2014_140_MG | ecosystem: Environmental > Aquatic > Freshwater > Lake | place...
GAACGCCACGGGCACGTCGAGCACTTGCGCGAACTGGTGCAGGCGCGAGGCGCCGATGCGGTTGGTCCCGCGTTCGTATTTCTGGATCTGCTGGAAGGTCAGGCCGACGGCTTCGCCGAGCTTCTCCTGGCTCATGCCCAGGAGGGTGCGGCGAAGTCTGACGCGGGCGCCGACATGAACGTCAACGGGACGAGGGCTAGCGGGCACTCTTCACTCCATAGTTCCAAATCGCAGGTCGCTTGATCCTGGGCGCGGCGACATCGGGCGACATCGCTTCGGTTTCTGAGCAATGCCACTGATGCGGGCTTTTATACCACCGCACCCAACGGCGAAACAACCTTTGCTAATATAGGTCCTAACCCTTATTTGAACCTTACGGTTTCGATCCGGCGTCCGGCGAGCAAGACCAAGGCCACCATGAGAAGCAAGAACGGCGCATCGCCCGTTCGCGCATAGAGCGTCGGCGCCGCGAGCGGGCGCGGCAACGGGCCGTCGAGCACGCCCTGCCGGCCGAGATCGAGCGAGGCGACGACGCGACCGTAGGGATCGACGAAGGCCGAGATACCCGTATTGGCGGCGCGCAACATCGGCAGGCCTTGTTCGACCGCCCTGAGGCGCGTCATGGCGAAATGCTGATAGGGTCCGGAGCTCGTTCCGAACCACGCATCGTTGGTGACGACCAGAAGCCAGGCCGGGCGAACGTCGTTCGAGCGACGGCGCGAAGCGACGGCCTCCGCTGGAAAGATCGCCTCGTAGCAGACAAGCGGCGAAACGGCCGGCAAGGCGGGAAGCTCGATGGTTCGCGGCCCGGGCCCGGACGAAAAATCCATCATGCCATGGGCGATTTTCGTCAGCCCAAGCGGCGCCAAGACCCGCCGGAAGGGCACGAATTCGCCGAAAGGCACGAGATGCGCCTTGTCGTAGGTGGCGACGATGCGGCCCGCCGCGGAGACCGCCTCGATCGAATTCCAGAGCTCGACCGGCGGTCGCCGGCCGGGCGTGATGCGCGGTACGCCGGCGAACAGGAGCCCGCCTTCGGGCACGATCCGGCCGAGCGACGCGACCAGGTCGGGCTCTTCGTCCAGAAAGTAGGGGATGGCGGCTTCCGGCCAGACGACATGCGTGACGTCCGACCAGCCGGGTGCGACGGTCATGTCGACGTGTCGTCTGAGATGCGCCTCGCGAAGCGACGGCGACCATTTGTGATGTTGCGCGATGTCGGGCTGCACCAGGCGAAACTTGATGTCGTCCCAGATCGGCGCCGGGCCGTCGGGAAGGCGCCACACCCCGCCGCTCCACATGACCAGAAGCGCGATCGCGGCTGCGACGACCGGGCGAAGACCCGAGCGACCTAGGGACAAGAGGGCCGGCGTCGCGAGGCTCGCGACGGTCAAGAAGCTCAGCGCGAAAATTCCGCCCCAGGCCGCGGTCTGGATCATCGGATCGGCAAAAGCCCAGACGTAGCCCGCGAGGTTCCAGGGCAATCCCGTCAGCACCCAGCCGCGGAGCCACTCCGCGAGGGTCCAGCTCGCGGCGAAGGCGAGAACACGCCGCCAGCCCACGCCGCCCCAGGCGACCGTCGCCGCCGTCGACATGCCGACAAAGACCGCGAGCACGGCCGGGATGACCGAGTTCGCGAACGGAATCAGCCAGGCGAATTTTTCGGCGTCGGTCAGCAGGGCGTGGGCGAACCAATAGAGCCCGGCAACGAAATGCCCGAAGCCGAAGCACCAACCGTCCCAAAACGCCCGAAGCGGTCGGTCCGCCCCGTCGAGCAGCCAAAACAGACCGATAAGGCCGAAGGCATAGAGCGGCACTACGTGATAGGGCGCCATCGCGAGCGTGGCCGCCGCGCCAAGGAGCGTGGCGGCGAGCGCGCGACGCCAACCGACGAGGCCGGCCAATCCGCCGCCGAGCGCCGCGGCGAAAGCCAGGACGGCGCTCATCCTAGGTCTCGAGCGGCGCGACGCGACCGTGAATGCGCAGTCGCTTGACCCGTCGGCGATCCGCGTCGATCACCTCGAAGACCGGTCCACGCGGATGCTCGATTCGCTCGCCCGACACGGGCACGTGGCCGGCCAGCGCGACGACCAATCCGCCGATGGTGTCGATTTCCGGCGGCAGTTCCTCGGTGCGCAGCCCCTCGCCGACCCGCGCTTCGGCGTCCTCGATCTTGGCGCGCGCGTCGGCCTCGATCGCGCCCGCCTTCTCGATCACCAGCGGCGCGCCGACGGTGTCGTATTCGTCGTCGATCTTGCCGACGATCCGCTCGATCAGATCCTCGATGCTGACCAAGCCGTCGATCCCGCCATATTCGTCGACGACGACGGCCAATTGCTGGCGGCTTTTGCGCATTTCGGCGAGCAACGCCAGCGCGCGCATGCTCGCCGGAACGACGGGCACGCGTCGCAGCACGCGCTCGAGCGCGAAATTCCGGGGTGCCGCCCAGAAGGGCGCGAGATCCTTGATGTGAACAATGCCGACGACGTCGTCGAGCGTCTCGCGGTAAACCGGCAGGCGCGACTTGCGGGTCTCGACAAAGATCCGCATCAAATCTTCGAACGTCGCGCCGACCTCGACCGCGACGATGTCCGTGCGCGGGATCTTGACGTCGTCGACCTTGAGTTCGCCAAAGTCGAGGATATTGCCGAGCATCTCGCGCTCGTCGGCGCCAAGTTCCGGACGCGGCGCCTCGGCTTCGCTTTCGCGCGTCTCGGCCGCCTTGGCATCGAGGAGCTCCTCGATGTTCTCGCGAAGCTTGGCCGGATCGCTCCGGCCGAACAGCCCTCGAACCCAGTCGCGCAGCGCTCGACCAATGCCCGTTCTTTCGCCGGCGGAGGATTCGCTCATCGGGGCCTGTAGGGATCCGGAACGCCGATCCGGGCGAGCGCCCGACGCTCGGCGGCTTCCATGCGTCGCGCCTCGGCTTCGTCGACATGGTCGAAGCCCAGCAGATGGAGCGTTCCGTGCACCACGAGATGCTGCGCGTGCTGGGCGAGCGTCTTGCCCTGGGCCTTGGCCTCGCGCGCGACCGTGCCGAGCGCGAGCACGATGTCGCCGAGCGAGCCCGGATCGGGCGAGCGCGCGTCGCGTTCGGCGAAAGCGAGCACGTTCGTCGCCTTGTCGCGTCCGCGATGGTCGCGGTTGAGCCGCCGGACCGTGCGGTCGTTCGCCAAGGCGACCACCAGGGTCGCGCGCCGGCGCAGTCGCCGTCCCGCGAGCGCCGCGTCGACCGCCCGCGCCGCCAGGGCGCGGCAGCTTCTGAGCTTCGCTCGCCAGGCATCGTCGAGCACGACGATTTCGACAGTCGGTGCGGCGCGTTGGGTCATGCCGCGCCTTCCTCGTCGCTGCGGCGGCGCTTGCGATCGCGGGCGGCGTAGGCGTCGAGCACGCGGGCGACCATCGGGTGACGCACGACATCGCGAGTTTCGAAGCGGACGACCGCGACGCCTTCGGTGCCGTCGAGCAATTCGACGGCGTCGATCAGGCCCGAGCGCTCGCCCGGCGGCAGATCGACCTGGCCGGGATCGCCGGTGACCGCCATGCGCGCGCCTTCGCCGAGCCGCGTGAGCAGCATTTTCATCTGCCGGACGGTCGTGTTTTGCGCCTCGTCGACGATGACGAAGGCATCGCCAAGCGTGCGCCCGCGCATGAAGGCGAGTGGCGCGATCTCGATCTCGCCGCGATCGATGCGCCGAGCGACCTGCTCGGCCGGCAGGAGATCGTGGAGCGCGTCGAACAGCGGGCGGAGATAGGGATCGATCTTTTCGCGCATGTCGCCGGGCAGGAAGCCGAGCCGCTCGCCCGCCTCGACCGCGGGCCTCGCCAGCACGATGCGCTCGACGCGCCCTTCGAGCAGCATCGAGACCGCCATGCCGACCGCAAGATAGGTCTTGCCGGTCCCGGCGGGACCGACGCCGAAAACCAGATCGTGGGTCTGCAGCGCGGACAAATAGCGCCCCTGATTGGGCGAGCGCGGCACGACGGACCGGCGACGGGCGCGGACGACGATGTCGCCGACGCCGTTCGGCTCGTCCAGGGCTTCGAGCGTGGTGCCCTCGGCGATCCGGAGCGCGCCTTCGACCGTTCCCTCGTCGACCTCGTGGCCTTCGCCGAGGCGGCGATAGAGATCGACCAGCAGCGCGCGCGCCGTCTCGCGACGCGATGCGGGACCGGCGATGGCGATGCGGTTGCCGCGCGAGGACACCGTGACCCCGAGCCGACGTTCGATCCGCGCGAGATGGCGATCGTGTTCGCCGAACAGCCGCGCGAGCAGCCGATTGTCCTCGAAATCGACGATCAGCGGCCCCTCGGCCGCCTCGGTCGTCCGGGTCGCGCGACTCCGACTCACGCCGCGCGCGCGCCCCGGGCGCCTTCCGGCAGACGGCCTTCGAGGCTGACGCCGCTCGAGGCGACGATCTCGACCTCGCGCAGATCGCCGATGGCGACCCCGCCGTCCTTGACATGGACCGACTGGAGATAGGGCGACTTGCCGAGACGCTGGCCGGCGCGGTTGCCGTCGCGCTCGAACAGCACCGGTATCCGCCGGCCGATCATGCGCCGATTGAACGCGTTCGCCTGATCGAGAATGAGCGCCTGCAGGCGTTGAAGCCGCTCGTCCATGATTTCGTCGGCGACCGGGCGGTCAAGCGCAGCGGCCGGCGTCCCCGGGCGCGCGCTGTATTTGAACGAATAGGCCTGAGCGAAACCGACGTCGCGGACGAGACCCAGCGTCGCCTCGAAATCCGCCTCGGTCTCGCCGGGGTGGCCGACGATGAAGTCGGAAGTGAGCGCGATGTCGGGCCGCGCCTTGCGCAAGCGCTCGACGATCCGGCGATAATCGTCGACGCCATGACCGCGGTTCATCGCCTCGAGCACCCCGTCCGAGCCCGACTGCACAGGCAAATGCAGATAGGGCATGAGCTTGGGTTCGTCGCCATGAGCCGCGATCAAATCGTCCGCCATGTCGCGCGGATGCGAGGTCGTGTAGCGAAGGCGACCCAAATCTTCGATCGCCGCGACCGCGCGGAGCAACCTGGCAAGCGTCCAAGGCTTGCCGTCGGGTCCCTCGCCCCGATAGGCATTGACGTTCTGGCCGAGCAGCACGATCTCCTTGGCGCCGAGCGCGACCAGGCGGCGTGCCTCGGCAAGCACGGCCGCGGCGGGACGCGAGGCCTCGGCGCCTCGGGTATAGGGCACGACGCAAAAACTGCAGAATTTGTCACAGCCTTCCTGGACCGTCAGGAACGCGACCGGGCCGGGCGGCGTCGACACTTCGGGCAAATGGTCGAATTTCGATTCGACCGGAAAATCGGTTTCGAGCGCGCCGCCGGCGGCCCGCGCGGCGCGCGCCACCAATTCGGGCAAACGGTGGTAGGACTGCGGCCCGACGACGATGTCGACCGCCGGCTGACGCTTCAGGATCTCGGCGCCCTCGGCTTGGGCGACGCATCCGGCCACCGCCAGGATCATGCGGCGTCCCTCGGCGGCCTTCGCCTCCTTCAGGAGGCGCAGGCGCCCGAGCTCCGAATAGACCTTGTCGGAGGCGTGCTCGCGAATATGGCAGGTATTGATGACCACCATGTCGGCGGCATCCGCCGTACCGACCGCGCGGTAACCGAGCGGCGCCAGAACGTCCGCCATGCGAGCGGAATCGTAGGCGTTCATCTGGCAGCCGTAGGTCTTGACGAAAAGCGTCTTGCTCAAGGGTCCATCGTTGTCGGCGATCGGCGCATCGCGCTGTCCGGCTTCATCGCTCACCAGCCACGCGGCGTCACAAGGCGAAGGGTAGCAGCGGTCGAAGGGTTGTCAACCGAGGGGAAATCAGCCTTTTCCGGCCTTGGTCTCGGAGCCGAGCGGAACGCCGTAGAGCTCCATGCGATGGTCGAGGAGCTTGAAACCGAGGCGCGCCGCGACTTCGCGCTGAATCTCCTCGATCCGGTCGTCCCGGAACTCGATGACCTTGCCGCTTTGCAGGTCGATCAGGTGGTCGTGATGCTCCTCGGGAACCTCCTCGTAGCGCGCCCGGCCGTCGCCGAAATCGAGGCGCGAGAGAATGCCCGATTCCTCGAACAAGCGGACCGAGCGATAGACCGTCGCGATCGAAATGCGCGGATCGATCTTGGCGGCGCGTCGATGCAGTTCCTCGACATCGGGGTGATCCTCCGATTCGGAAAGGACCCGCGCGATCACCCGGCGCTGGCCGGTCATTTTGAGGCCGCGGTCGATGCAGGCTTTTTCGATCTTGCTGACCATGGCCTCACCGCTTCTTGCGTGCGTGACGCGTCGTGCCGAGACCGAAGGACTTGGCGAGTTCGCTCCGCCGCTTGGCATAGGCCGGAGCGACCATCGGGTAGTCGGACGGCAAGCCCCAGCGCTGGCGATACTCGTCGGGCGTCATGGCGTAGGCGGTCTGCAAGTGGCGCTTGAGCATCTTCAGCTTGCGCCCGTCCTCGAGGCAGACGATGTGATCGGGCCGGACCGACCGCGAGATCGGCACCGCAGGCTCGGGCCGCGCCGCGGCCGCCGGGGTCTCGGCCGCCTTCGCTCGCCCAAGGCCGGCGAGCGCTTCGTGGACGCTCCGGATCAAGCCCGACAACTCGGCCGCCGGGACCGAATTCTTGCCGACATGGGCGGCGACGATTTCGGTCGTCAGAAGAAGGAGATCGGCGGACTGAACTTCGTTCGACATTGCGAGCGCCTCACGTTTTCACGTGGCGTGGTAGCCCTTTTCCCGTTGTCCCGCAAGGCTATAGTGGCGCCATGAATGTCGCAGTCGCCCGTTTCGTCGATGTCACGGACCAGGTCTGCCCGATGACCTTCGTGCGAACCAAACTCGCGCTCGAGAAGGTCGCGAAGGGCGAGGTGATCGAGGTTCGGCTCAATGCCGGCGAGCCGCTGAAAAACGTGCCGCGTTCGGCCGCCGAGCAAGGCCACCAGGTACTCGACATCCGACGCGAGGATCCGACCTTGCCCGAGGGCCAGGGCATCCATCGCGTCCGGATCAAGCGGGGCTAAAGCGCGAGGCGAAGCACCAAGGCATCGACCCGGCCGGTCGCGCGTTGGTAATAGCCCCGACGGCCGGCGACTTCGACGAAACCAAAACCGCGGTACAGAGCCCGCGCGGCGAGATTGTCGGCCGCCACTTCGAGAAAGACCTCGACGGCGCCCATCGTCCGCGCCCGGTCGACGATGGCTGCGACCAGCGCCTTGCCCAATCCAGTCCGTCGCCTGTCGGGTGCGACGCAGAGCGTCATGATTTCGCCTTCGCCGGCATGGACGCGCGCCAGGCCGAAGCCCGCCGGCTCGTCGCCGACCTGGCCGAGCACCGCGAAGCTACCGGGCATGCCGAGCGAGGGTGCGAGGACTTGGCGCGGCCAGGCGTCCTCGAAAGACGCGGCATGCAAGAGCACCATGACGTCGACATCCGCGGCGCCTGCCGCTCGCACGCTCGCATCTTCGCTCATGTCGGCGCCGAAACGCCGCCCGGCAACTTGATGCGGGGCGGCTGGATGTAGAGCGGCGAGGGCGGCGCGCCGTCCGCCGGCAGCGGCGCCGCGGCGCCGAGCGCGGCCAAGACCGCCGGATCTGGATATTGCGGGAGATCGAGCACGCGAAGATCGGGCCGCTCTTCGAGCAGCGGCGCCATCGCCTGGGCGCCGCCGCCGACCACGGCCGCGCCCCGCGGCAACTTGGCGATCGCGTCGGCCAGGACGAGCGATTCCGGCTGGCCGACGGGCGCCCCGCCAACGAACATCTGGAAGTAGACCTCGCCCCGCCCCGCCTCGATCGCGACGCCCAGCGCGCCCTCGACTTTCGCCGAATGCGCGAGCGCCGCGAGCGTCGTCACGCCGATCGCCGGGCGCTTGGCCGCGAGCGCGAAGCCGCGCGCCGCCGCGAGTCCGACGCGCAGCCCGGTGAAACTTCCCGGACCGACGGTGACGGCGATTCGGTCGAGATCGGACCAAGCGAGGCGCGCGCCGCGCATGGTTTCCTGAACGATCGGCACCAGCCGCTCGGCCTGGTCGCGCGCGCCCGGCACCACGGTGCGCGCGAGCATTCGCCCGTCCTGCCAGAGGGCGGCGGAGCAGGTGTCGAGCGCCGAATCGATGCCGAGCACGATCATCGCGAGCGTGTTATAGACGAGACGATGTCGAACGCCACGCTGATCGTGATCGCGCCGCCCGCCTTCGATATCCTGCTCGATCTGGCGTATGCAACGCCCCGAAATTTCACCGGCAAGCCGATCTATCGCCGCGCCGCCTGTTTTCTCAATCCCGAGGCCGCCGACCTGTTGCAGCGGGCGATCCGCCTCGCGGCGGCGCTCGGCTTCAAGCTCAAGGTCTTCGATGCCTTCCGCCCGGCGGAAGCGCAATGGGTCATGTGGAACCACACGCCCGATCCCGAATTCCTGGCCGATCCCCGGCGCGGCTCGCCCCACTCGCGGGGCGCCGCCGTCGACCTGACCTTGGTCGACGCGAGCGGGCACGAACTCGACATGGGCACGCCCTTCGATGCCTTCACGCCCTTGTCGCATCATGCGTCGACCGGCATTTCGGTCGCCGCGCAGCGCAATCGCCTGACGCTGCTCGGGCTGATGACCGCGGCCGGCTGGGACTTCTACCGGAACGAATGGTGGCACTATCAGCTCTTTCAGGCGCGGCGCTTCCCGCTGCTCTCGGACAGCGCCGCCGCGACGCACCTGATGGGCGGTTGAGTTTCGCGTCCGACCCCGCATAATCGCGCCATGACGATCCGCAGCCTCGCCGCCGCCCTGCTTGCCGCTGGGACGGCTTTCGGCGCGCCATCGGTCGCGAACGCGGCCGATCCGCCGGCTTCGGCCGTCGTCCTGCTCTATTACCGCTTCGGCGAAGACCGCAACCCGACGTCGAGCATTCGGCTCGACCAGTTCGAGGCGCACATCGCCGAACTCGCCGCCGGGCGATATCGGGTCATGCCGCTCGCCGACATCGTCGAGGCCTTCCGCAGCGGCAAGCCGTTGCCGCCCCGCGCGATCGCCATCACCATCGACGGCGGCTACGCCTCGACCTATCGCGAGGCTTGGCCGCGGCTGCGCGCCGCCAAGCTGCCCTTCACCGTCTTCGTCGCGCCCGAGACGGCCGATCGCGGCGGGGAGAACTTCGTCGGCTGGGACGCGCTTCGCGAGATGCGCGCGACCGGCGCGAGCATCGGGATCACGACCACGGGGACGCTCAGGCCCAACGTCAAGCCCGAGGATTTGGCGCGGCTGCGCGAGCGTGCGAAGGAAAAACTCGGCGCCGCGCCGACGCTTTTCGCCTATGTCGGCGGCGAGTTCAGCGCCGCGACCAAGAAGGCGCTCGGCGAGGCAGGCTACGCCGCCGCCTTCGGCCAGCAGCAAGGCGCCGCCCATGCCGGGCAGGATGCGTTGAGCCTGCCGCGCTTCGCGCTCGCCCAGAATTTCGGCGATCTGCCGCGCTTCCAGCGGGTCATCGCGTCGCTGCCGTTGCCGATCTCCGATCTCTCTCCGGTCGACACCACGATTTCGACCAACCCGCCGCTCGTCGGCTTCACGGTCGAGGGCGTGAGCGGGCTCGACAAGCTCTCCTGCAGCGCGAGCCACGAAAGCGCCGGGCTCAAGGTCGAAATCCTCGGCGATACTCGGGTCGAGATTCGCATGAACCGGCCATTCCCGCCGGGTCGCGGACGAATCACCTGCACCATGACCGGACCCGAGGGCCGCTTGCGCTGGCTGGGCCTGCCTTTCTACGTCGCCGGGAGCTGATGCGGCCCAATCGGCTCAAGCGGCTTCTCGCCGAGAAGCAGAAGGGCGTCGGCGCCTGGCTTTGGCTCGACTCGCCGACGGCCGCCGAGATCGTTTCGCGCGCCGGCTTCGATTTCGTCATGATCGATCACGAGCACGGCTCCGGCGACGTGCTCTCGGCGATCGATCTGATGCGGGCGGTCAAGGCGGGCGGCGAAGCGACCATCGCCATGCGGCTTGCATCGAACGACGCCAATCTCGTCAAGCGCGCGCTCGATGCCGGCGCCGAAGCGCTGATGATTCCGGCGGTCGACACGGCGGAGGATGCGCGGCGCGCGGTGCGCGCCTGCTACTACCCGCCCAAAGGCGCGCGGGGCGCCGCCTATCCCTTCATTCGCGCGGCGGATTACGGCGTCGCGGCGGCGGCCTATCCCGAGCATGCCGCGCGCGAATTCCTGCTGATCTGCCAGATCGAATCGGTCGAGGCCGTCGACAACATCCCGGCCATCGCCGCGGTCGAGGGGGTCGACGCGCTTTTTCTCGGACCGCTCGACATGTCGGGAACGGCCGGGCATTTCGGCCGGCTCGACGCGCCGCCGATGCGCGCGCTCGTCGCTCGGGCCGAGACGGCGATCAAGGCCAGCGGCAAGGCGCTCGGCGGCGTGCCGCTCGGCGGCGAGACGCCCGCGTCGCTGCTGGCGCGCGGCTACGATCTCGTCCTGGTCGGCAGCGATCTGGTTTTCGTCCGCGACGGAGCGGCCAATCTCGTCAAAGAGTGCCGCACGAAATGAACCGCCTCGCGGCCCTCGCCGGAGTTCTCGCCATGTCGCTCGCCCAAAGCGCCACCGCGCTGACCGAAGATCAGGCCTATCAGCTCGGCACGGAGGCCTATGTCTACGGCATTCCGCTGATCGAAATGGCGCGGACGCGCCATCGCATGACGGCGGATCCGCAAAATCCGTCCGCTTTCGGGCTCAATACGCTGGTCAACGTCTTTCGCCTCGCGGGCCCGAACTCGCGGGGCGTCGTCGCGCCCAATGTCGACACGCTCTATTCGGTCGCGTGGCTCGATTTGCGCGGCGAGCCGGTCCTGCTCGACGTCCCCGACATGGCGGGGCGCTACTACTCCTTCCAATTCATGGATTTCTTCACCAACAGCTTCGACTATGTCGGCCGGCGCAAGACCGGCACGGCCGAGGGGCGCTTCGTCATCGTCGGCCCGAATTTCAAGGGCGACCTGCCGGCGGGGGCCAAGATCATTCGCTCGCCGACCCCTTCGGTCTGGCTGCTCGGCCGTACGCTGATCGACGGCGAAAGCGATCTGGTCCGACTTCGGCCACTCATGGAGCGCTACAAGCTGACGACGACCGGCGCGCCGATGACCGCGCCGACCCTGCCGCAGGTCGACCCGGCGGAACCCTTGTCGGCTTTTGCCGTCATCAATGCGGCGCTCGGCGAAAATCCGCCGCCGGCGGAGGACGCCGCCCTGCTCGCGCGCGTTGCCGCGATCGGCGTCGGCCCGGGCCAAGTCTTCGATCCGAAGACCGTGGAGCCGGCCGTCGCCGAGGCGCTGCGACGCGCGATCAGAGACGCCGATCGCCAATATGGCACCATGACGGCCCGCCAAGGCGTCACGGTCGATGGCTGGGTTCGGCCGGCCGCCGAACTCGGCCTCTATGGGCAGAATTTTCGCCTGCGCGCGGTCGTGGCCAAAACCGGATTGGCGGCAAACACGCTCGACGAATCCTTCTACTTCAGCGCGACGGCGGACGCCTCCGACCAACCGCTCTCCGGCGCGCATCGCTATGTGCTGCGTTTCGAAGCCGCCGACATACCCCCGGTCAACGCCTTTTGGTCCGTCACCCTTTACGGCCCCGACCGTTTCTTGATTGCCAATCCGATCAAACGCTACGCCATCGGCGACCGAACGAGCGGTTTGAAAAAAGGATCGGACGGCGCGATCGAGATCTACATCCAGCACGAGGCGCCGGGCGGCGACAAGGACGCGAATTGGCTGCCCGCGCCCGCCGGGTCCTTCGCGCTCACGCTTCGCGCCTACGAACCCAAGCAAGCGATCATGGACGGCCGCTACGCGCCGCCGCCCGTCCATCGAGCGGAGTGACGAACCTCAGACGGCCCGAACTTCGACGACTTCCGGCACGTAGTGCTTGAGCATGCTTTCGATGCCGTGACGCAGTGTCGCGGTCGAACTCGGGCAGCCTTGGCAGGACCCCTGCATGTGCAGGTAGACGACGCCGTCTTCAAAGCCGTGGAACAGGATATCGCCGCCGTCCTGGGCGACCGCCGGGCGAACGCGCGTCTCGATCAGTTCCTTGATGGTCACGACGATGTCGCTGTCCTGCCCGTCGGCGGTGTCGGTGGTCGCGCTCTCTTGCAGGATCACCGCCTTGCCCGCGGTGAAATGTTCCATGATGACGCCGAGAATGGCGGGCTTGAGATGATGCCATTCGGCCGTGCCCTTGGTCACGGTCACGAAATCGCTGCCGAGGAAGACCCCGGTCACGCCCTCGACAGCGAAAAGCCGCTCCGCCAAAGGCGAGCGCTTGGCCGAGGGCGCGTCCGGAAAATTCGCCGTGCCTGCGGTCATCACCGTCACGCCGGGAATGAACTTCATGGTCGCCGGATTGGGCGTCGCTTCGGTCTGGATGAACATGGCAAAACCCCGCAACTCGACTGGGCCGATCAGTCATTGAAATGCGCCCGCCAATGTCGAAAATCAAGGCCAATTCGCACAGGGGTATTCGGGGATGAACCGGCCACGAGACAGGCGAGCGCCCGACATGCGGCGATCTTGGCTGTTTCTGCCGGGCGCCGAACGCGACGCATTGATCGGCGCCGCGAAAGGCGCGGCCGACGTGCTCATCCAGGAACTCGAAGACTTCGTGCCGCCGGCCCGCAAGGACGAGGCGCGCCGTCTCGCGCCCGAGATCGTCGCCGCTTGGAAGCGCGACCGACGCCTGGCCGCGGTCAGGATCAATCCGCTCGATCGGGGCGGGCTCGCCGATCTCGAGGCCGCGATGGCGAGCGGCCCGGACGCGGTCTTGCTGCCCAAGACGGCCGGCCCGACCGACGTCATCGCCCTCGCCGGGGAAATCGACCGCCTTGAGGGCGCCTACCGATTGGCGCCCGGTTCGACGGAGATCGTTCCCAACATCGAAACCGCGCGCGCCTTGATGCAGACCTACGCCATCGCCCGCGCCTCGCCACGCGTCGTCGCCTGTCTGGTCGCGAGCGAGGACATGGCCGCCGACCTTGGCGCCGAACGCGGACCGGATGCGAGCGAACTCGACTATGTCCGCCGTCGCTTCTTGCTCGAATGCCGTGCGGCGGAAGTCGTCGCGATCGATTGCCCCTATACTTATGGCGACGCGGCCGGGCTCGAGGCCGATGCGCGATTCGCGCGCCGTCTCGGCTATGTCGCCAAAAGCGCCGTCGCGCCCGAGCATTGCTTCGTCATCGATCGCGTGTTCACGCCGTCCCGCGACGAACGCGCGCGCGCGCGCGACATCGTCGACGCCTTCGAGACGGCGAAAGCCAAGGGCGCGGCGCAGGCGCGCCTCGGCGGGGCGCTGATCGAGCTGCCCGCCTACCTCAACGCCAAGCGGCTCCTCGAACGCGCCAAGCGGCTGGGCGCCGCATGACCGAGATCCTCCATGTCGATCAGACCGCGCTCGGGGTCGTGCTCCTGATCATCACCCTGATCAACGGCTGGACCATGGTCTTCGTCCGCATCTGGCAGCGCGACTATCGCGGGCCGCTTTGGTGGGCGCTGACCAACTTTCTGCTGTTCGCGTCGTTCCTGACCGCGGGCCTGCGCGGAACGGACATGCCGCCGCCCTATGCAGCCTTTGCCAACGCGACCTACGTCGTCGGGCTGATTTGCCTCGCTTACGGCTTTTACGAATTCTTCGCGGTTCGCATGCCGAGCCGCTTTTACGGCGCGTGGTTCGGGCTTTGGCTGGTCGTCGGCAACTTCTTTTCCTTCGTCGTCCCCGATCTCGCGGCGCGCGTCGGCATCGCGACGCTCATCACCATCGCCTTATCCGTCGACATCGTCGCGTTGATCCGTCGACACGCGGCGCCGGGTCTCTATCTCGCCTACTACGCGACCGCAGCGATCTTTCCGCTGGCGGTTGCCCTGATGATACTGAGATTGATCGGGGCGCTATCGGTCTACGGCTTTTCGGTCGGCTATACCTACGCCGAAGTCAACACGCTCACGGTCGTCCTCGCCATCGTCATGACGCTCGGCATGACTTTCGGTCAGGTCATGATGATTTCGGCCCGCTTTCAGACCGATCTTCGCGACTATGCCGATCGTTTCAAGTTCGAGGCCATGCACGACCCGCTGACCGGCGCCGGCAATCGCCGCATGTTCGTCGATCATGCCTCGCGCCTGCTCGCCATTCGCCAACGCCATGTCCGGCCGTTCTCGCTCATTTCGCTCGATCTCGACTTCTTCAAGAAGGTCAACGACACGCAGGGGCACGCCGTCGGCGACAAGGTATTGCAAGCGATCAGCAGGACTTTGGGCCAGAACCTGCGAGGCGAAGACGTGCTCGCCCGGATCGGCGGCGAAGAATTCGCGATTTTGATGCCCGAGACGACCTACGACGACGCCTTGGCCGCGGCCGAGCGCCACCGCGCGGCAATCGAAAGCCTGGCCGTTCCGCATCGCAAGGTCGAGATCCGCGTCACCTGCAGTTTCGGCGTCACCGAGGGTCATCCCGACGACGCCGATCCTGACGCCATCATGGCGAGAGCCGACGGCGCGCTTTACGAGGCCAAGCAGGCCGGTCGCAACCGGGTCGTCGGGCGGCCCTACGTTCAGGTCAGGTCTTCGATGTCCTGATCGGTCAGCGTCCCTGGCACGACGGTGATCGGGATCGGGAAATCGCCGGACATCTTGCCGGCGAGTTGTTCGACCAACGGCCCCGGTCCCTCGCCGCCCGGCGCGGCGCCGAGCATCAGGATGCGGATCGCCTTGTCCTCTTTCACCAAGGCCACGACGACATCGCGCTTCTTGCCCTCGCGCACGACCAGCTCGGGCATCAGCTTGGTCTTACGGTGGACCTTCTGGGCGAGCTTGGACAGGAGCTCCTCCGCCGCCTGGCGCGCCTCCTGGCGCATCAGCTCCTCGACGCCCGACCATTGCTTGAATTCGTTGGGCTCGATGACGCGAAGCAGCGTCACCGTGCCGCCGGTGCCGCGGGCGCGCATGCTCGCGAATCGCAATGCCACCTTGCATTCCGGCGTGTCGTCGACGACGACCAGGAATTTGTGGCGCCGCTTGGCACCCTCGCTGCTGTCGGTCATCCGTGTCTCCCCGGATTGCGGCAGGTCTGGCGTGTTCGGATTGTCGATCGCCACGCGCTACTTGAGAAGAATGTTGCTGATTTCGCGAAGTTGGGTTCGCGCGCGCAGCAGGTAGAAGCCCTGCGACGCGAGATGGCTCGGCAGCAGGACCGAGTCGGGCGCGCCGTTGACGACGATCCAAGGATCGAGCATCGAGGCGCGGCGGAGCGAGTCGAGCATCTGAGTCCACGTCGCGCCGAGCTCGCGCTCGCGCATGACGTTGGCATAATCCAGGCCGAGCTCGCGCAGGATCAGGTGGTAGGCGTAGAGCTGGCCCTTGATGCCGTAAAAGACGTCGTCGGCCCTGAGGTCGAACCAGCCGCCGCCTTCGAGAATATGGGCGTCGAGCGCGGCCGAGACCGAGCCGAGATCGAGCGCGATACGGTCGATCACCGCGAGCAGATTGTCCGAGCGGCGCTCGAACACCGCCTGACCCGCGGCGAGGCGGCGATTATAGGCGAGCAGCGCGACGCGCGCCCGGCGGTACTGCGCGTCCGACGTCGCCGTCGGCGCCCAGGAGGTCTTGAGGTCGAACACCCATTTGTCGCCGGCATATTGCAGCAAGCCCGAAGCCTCCTGCAGGTCCTTGTCGGTCTGGGACGAACCGCGGGCGCGAGCGATCTGATCGGTCAGTTCGAAGGCGAAGCGCGCGAGCGCCGCGACGATGCCGCGCTGAAAATTCGGCATGTTGTCGAGCATCGCGCCGGGCATGAAAAAGGGATCGTTGGGCGTCCAATGCCCTCTGCCCGCCTCGCGCTCGATCAGGGCCGCCGCCATCGCGACCGACCGACTGCCGCCCTCGACGCGCTCGGCCTCGGGCACGACGAAGCCGGCATCGTCGTCGATCCGATGCACCAGCATCATGCCGACGGGATAATAGAGCAACAGGAAGGCGACGAGGCCGAGACCGATCTTGCCCCAGGGAATGCTGCGCGCCGACACGCTTGCGGCCGGCGGCGGCGCGCCCGCGGGCGGCGGCGCCATGCGTTCGCCAAAAAGCGGCTCGGTCATGTTGGGCCCTGGTTCCTTGCGGACGACGGGTAACGCAACGGAGTCTAGCCGAAGCGAAAGAGCCGCGCACCTTCGTGCCGAAGCCAGCGGCGCGCCTCGGCTACATCGCCGGTCAGGCTTTTGGCAAGCGCCCAGAATCGGGGACCGTGATCGGCGTGAGCGAGATGCGCAACCTCGTGCGCGACCACGTAGTCGACGACGTACTCCGGCGCCATGATCAAGCGCCAGCAAAACATCAGCCGCCCGTCCGGTCCCGAAGAGCCCCAGCGGCTGCGCGAATCCCGAAGCGCGATCTCCCGCACCCGCCGATCGGCGCGTTCGGCCATGACCTGGGCGCGGGCCCAGAACTCGCGCCGCGCCTCGCGTTTCAGCCAATCGACCGTGCGGCGGGACATGAACGCGGGATCGCCGCCGACGCAAATTTCGTTGCCCCGGCGCTCGGCAAGACCCCGATGCGCAGGCACATGCCGCAGACGCAACGCCTCGCCGAGAAACGGAACTTCCGCGCCGTCGACGAAGGCGATGCGCGGCGGCAGGGTCGCGAGGCGTGTGAGGATCCAACCCGCCTTCGACCGCGCAAAATCGATCGCCGCGACGCGCGAGACCCGGCGCGGGACCGAGAGATTGAGGGCGCCCGTCGCGACATCGACCGAAAGCACGATTCGCCGCGCATTGGCCTTGGGTCGAATGCGGAGTTCGACGATCCGGCCGTCGTCGAGCCGAAGCGTCGGCGGGTCTTCCGCCCGAAGCGGCAGGCGCGTCAATCCGCCCATGTGATGAAGCGCTCTTCGGGTTCGATGCCCGGGCCTTCGTGAACTGCGCGCCCGCGAACCGAGATCCCGGCGCGATGAACGCTCGAGGGATCGCCCGAAACCAGCGGGTGCCAGGCCGGAAGATCGCGGCCTTCGTGGATCAAGCGATAGGCGCAGGTCGAAGGCAGCCATTTGAAGCGCCCGACATCCTCCGGCCTGAGCACGGTGCAATCCGGAACTTTGGCGACGCGGTTGGGATAATCGCCGCACCGACAGGTATCGAGGTCGAGCAAGCGGCAGGCGACATCGGAATGCTTGATCTCGCCGGTGTTCACGTATTCGATCTTGTGCAGGCAGCATTTGCCGCAGCCGTCGCAGAGCGACTCCCACTCCGCACGGGTCATCTCCGCCAGCGTCTTGCGGCGCCAGAAGGGCTCGTGCCCCTCGGCGGCGGAACGGGATTTCGGCCTAGGCCTTCCCGCCATGGGTCTTCAGGAAGTCCCGGACCTTGGGCGCGGTCGTCTCGCGCCAGCGCCGACCGTTGAACACGCCGTAATGGCCGACCTTGGGCGCGACGTAGTGCGCGCGCTTGGCGTTCGCCACCGACGCGCAAATGCGATGCGCCGCCTTGGTCTGACCGAGGCCGGAAATGTCGTCGCGCTCGCCCTCGACGGTCATCAGGGCGCTTTTAATCGCCTTGGTCTCGACCTTGCGGTCGCGCGAGACCATCGTCCCGTTGGCGAGGGCGAAGTCGTGAAACACGGTCTTGATGGTCTGAAGATAGTATTCGGCCGGCATGTCCATGACGGCACGGTATTCGTCGTAAAAGGCCCGATGCGCCGCGGCGCTCTCGCCGTCGCCCTGGACCAGATGATGGAACATCTGCAGATGCGCATCGACGTGCTTGTCGAGATTCATGGCCATGAAACCGGCGAGCTGCAGGAAGCCGGGGTAAACCCGCCGGAGGAAGCCCGGATAGGCGAGCGGCACGCGGGTGATGACGTTTCGCTCGAACCACTCGATCGGGTGGCGCGTCGCGAAAGTGTTGACCTCGGTCGGGCTCTCGCGCGCATCGATCGGCCCGCCCATCAGGACGAGTGCCGATGGCGTCGCGGCGTCCTTCGCCTCGGCCATCAGCGCTGTCGCGGCGATCGTCGGGACCGAGGGCTGGCAGACTGCGATCGCGGACGTGCCCGGCCCGAGCTCGCGAAGGAAGCCCTGGATGTAATCGATGTAGTCGTCGAGGTCGAAACTGCCCTCGACCACGGGCACGTGGCGACCATCCCGCCAATCGGTGATGTAGACGTCGAAATCGGCGACGAGGGCACGAACCGTATCGCGAAGCAGCGTCGCGAAATGCCCCGACAAGGGCGCGACGATCAGGACCTTGGGATCTTGGCGCTTGGTCTCGCGTTCGAAGCGCTTGAGCTGACAAAACGGCCGGCGGCGCACCACCGTTTCGCGGATAGCGACCGTCTTGCCGCCGATGGTCGTTTCGGTGATGTCGAATTTGGGCTTGGCATAGCGCCGGGTGACGTCGACCAGGAGGTCGGCCGCCGCCGACGCGACGCGCGCGAGGGGGGTCAGGGAGACGGGATTGAACGGCGAGCGCAGGAAAATACGCTGCGCGTCCGCGGCCAGACGAAAGGGCGTCACCGCCGCGTGTTGCAGTTCATATAGGCTGTAGAGCATGCCGATCCCGAACTCCTCTATAGTCTGAGTTGCCGAGGCGCCCATGTGGCGCAGGTTACGACTTCATGTCCATTGCAATTCGCAGGCGCAGCAAGGCATACAATATAATGACCCGAAATAGAAGTTGCTTCAATAGGTTGACGAGAGCGTCTTGGCCCTTGCTGCATTGCCAAAATTCATGCGCAGTGTATTGAAATATATTGGTTTTCTTACCTGGCCAGTGCTCGTGCTGGGGGCGGCGCTATGGATCGACGCGGCGAGCCCTCATTGGTCCCCTTTGCTCCGCAACATTCTTGCGCCCGCAACCTATTTGGCCTGTGCCTTGGGCGCGGCAGTCGCGTGGCGTTTCAACCACTCGAACGCCGTGATGTCCTTTGTTCTGTTCGCCGGGGCGGTCGCGCTTTTGGCCCATCTTCCGGCGAAGGTCTTCGGCCATGCGATCGACCGCTCGAGCTTGCGGATGATCGGGCTGGCGCTGATTGCCCTTGATCTGGCTTGGCTCGGGAGCGTCGCCGAGCGCGGCCTGCTGAGCCCCATCGGGCGCAATCGCCTGGCGATCCTCTTGGCGCAAGCGCTGATCGCGCTGATCGCGCTTTGGATCGCGCCGGGGCAGACGGCAGCGCTGGTCGGCGCCTCTTTCTTGCCCGCCAAGCCCGCGTTTTTCGCAAGCACGCCGGATCTGGTCGTCGTCACCTTGGCCTTCGCCACCGGGATCGGCCTGGTCGCCCTGGTCGAGCGCGTCGATGCCTCGGCCGCGGCGCAGCTGGGCGCGATCCTCGCCCTCGGGCATGCCGCGCTCGGCCTACCGACTGCCGCGGCCCTTGCCGTGCTCGGCATCGCGGCGCTGCTGCTGGCCGCGGCCACGGTGCAGGATTCCTATCGCGCGGCCTTCATCGATCCCTTGACCGGCTTGCCGGCCCGGCGCGCCCTCGATGCCGAGCTCCGCCGCCTTGGCGATCGCTACGCCATCGCCATGCTCGACGTCGATCGTTTCAAGACTTTCAACGATACCTACGGCCACGCCGTCGGCGATCAGGTGCTCAAGCTGGTCGGCGCGCGGTTGGACGAGGTCGGCGGGAACGGCAAGCCGTTCCGCTACGGCGGCGAGGAATTCACCGTCGTCTTTTCCGGCCGAAGCGCCGAGGAGGCCTTGCCCGCGCTCGAGGCGCTCCGCGCCGCGATCGAGCGGTCGAGCTTTCGTCTGCGCGCGCGCGACCGCTTTCGCCTCAATCGCGGGCGCAAGCGCGCCGGCGCCCAGGGCGCGACCGAGGTGTCCGTGACTATTTCCATCGGCGTCGCCGAGACGCTCGCGGGCGAAGGGACGCCCGATGAGACGATCAAGCGGGCCGACGCCGCGCTTTACCGCGCCAAGGACGCCGGCCGAAACAGGGTTAGTCGCTGAAGGCGCCCAGACTACGATCGCCTCGCGCTGGATCGGCACGAGGCCTGAATCGGTCTCACCATCAAAACCCGGGACTGAACACCTAAGTTCTGGGTCGCCACACGCCGACGCGGTTGCGACCGCCGGATTTGGCCTCGTAAAGCGCGGCGTCCGCCTTTTCGATGCTGCGTTCGAGACTTTCGCCGGCATCGACGGTCGCGACGCCGAAACTGGTCGTGACGTTGACCGAGCGCCCGTCGCCGAGGGCGATCGGCAGGGCCTCGAGCGCGGCGCGCAGACGGTCGAGCGCCTGCGTCGCGCCCTCGGCATCGACGTTCGGCAAGCAGAAGAGGAATTCCTCGCCCCCATAGCGGTAGAGCAGGTCGTAGGGTCGAAGATGCGCGACATAGAGCTGGGCGGCGGCGGCAAGCACCGCGTCCCCCGCGCCGTGGCCGTAGGTGTCGTTGATTTTCTTGAAATGATCGAGATCGCCGAGCGCGATCGCGCAAGGCCGCCGCGTCCTGAGCGCTCGCTCGCGCTCGCGTCCGACCTCGGCGAGCATCGCCTGGCGATTGCGCACGCCGGTCAACGGATCGAGATCGGAAATCGCGTGGCGGAACGCCGATTGGAGCCGCCGCGCCTGGCCGATGAACCCGGTGAGCTTGGCGTTGATCGCGTCGATCTCGGCCGGCGGCACGCGCGGATCCTTGTAGGCGCGCGCGCCCAACCAGCGCATGTGATCGTGGAGCTTCTTGTGGAGTTCCATGAGGCCGCGAAAGGCCGGCTGATCGACCAGCGGGTCCTTGCGCGTCGCTTCGTGCCAGGAGCCGAAACCGCACAGCAGATGGCCGCTTTCCGAGACGACCTCGTTCTGCGCCGGCGCCTTGATCGCGATCGAACGATAGAGCGCCAGCATCAGCGCGACATGCTCGTCGATCGCCCGGTCGAGTTCGCCGGCAAGCGTCTCGACCGATTGGCGATCGGCGGGCGGGCGGGCGCTCATCCTCGGCTCACAGAAGCGATTTCAGGCGCTGGGCGAGCGCTTCGGGCGCGACGCCGGGACGGAAGATCGCGACCGATTTGCCGGCCGGATTCATGACGTAGACCAATCCCGAATGATCCATGGTGTAGCCGGCCTGCGAATCGGGCTCGTCGATTTTCTTGTAGTAGACCCGGTAAGCCTTGGCGACCGCCGCGATTTCCTCGGCGCTGCCGGTGAGGCCGATCATGCGCGGATGGAAGAGCCCGACATGCTCCTTGAGCGCGGCCGGCGTGTCGCGCTCGGGGTCGATGGTGACGAAAAGCGGCTGGACCTTCGCGCCGGCCGGGCCGAGCGCGTCGACCGCCGCCGCGATCGATTGCAGTTCGGTCGGACAGATCGCCGGGCAATGCATGAAGCCGAAATAGACGACCAGGACCTGGCCCGACCAACTCCGATCGTTGACGCGCCCGCCGTCATGGTCGATCAGCGAAAACGGTCCGCCGATCGAGGGCGAGCCCGTCTCGAAGGCCGGAACGATCGGCTGATCGCGATCGAGCACCCACAGCCGGTAGCCCAAAAAGGCGGCCAGCGTCGCGACCGCGAACCAGAGCGCGTACCTGATCCCACGAAGCGCGCGCAAGGCCCGAACCTCCGCCTAGGCGTCCGCCCTCGGCCGGGACCGATTGCGCTGATAGAGCGCGACGAAGTCGACGGGATCGAGCATGAGCGGCGGAAACCCGCCGTCGCGCGAGGCGTCGGCGACGATGCGGCGGGCGAAGGGAAAGAGCAGGCGCGGGCATTCGACCAAAAGGACGGGCTCGAGCATTTCCTGCGGCAGATTGCGGAGCGAAAAGAGTCCGGCGTAGACGCATTCGACGACGAAGGAGACTTCCTCGCCGCGCTTGGCCGTCGCGTTGATCGAAAGCTCGACCTCGTATTCCGCGGCGCCCATCTGACGCGCCTGGACGTCGACGCCGACCTCGATCTCGGGACGCGTCTCGCTCGGGATCAGCGACTTCGGCGCGGTCGGGCTCTCGAAGGACAAGTCCTTCAAATACTGGACGATGACGCCGAGTTGGGGCTGTTGCGCGTCGCCTTGAGGCTGATCGGACATGAAGCGCTCCGCTTGAGGCCCGGACCGGGCGGGGCTCCATTAGCACCGAAAGGCGGCTCGCGCCAGCCGCCACGACGTCCGGCCCGCGCGACGCCGGTTCGGGCGCGAGCCTTGTGATTCCGAGCGCCAAGGACTATTTATGGCCGGTACGATCGATCGGCGCGAGGTCATGGGCGAAGGCTTTCAGTTTCTCGACATCCTGTTGTTCGCGCTGGTCGCGGCGTTCATCCTTTTGCGGCTTCGCAACACGCTCGGCAAGCGGACCGGCAACGAGCGGCCGCCGATTTTCGGCGGGCCGGCGCCGGAAACCGACGCCCAGGGCAACGACAATGTCGTCCAATTGCCCGACCGTCGAAGCGACGCGGCGGAATCCGAGCCGTCCGATCCCGCGCTCGCCGCCGGGCTTCGCGAGATTCGCAAGCTCGACCGGGAATTTTCGCTGTCGGGCTTCGTCGAAGGCGCCCGCAACGCCTACGAAATGATCGTCCATTCCTTCGCCGTCGGCGACCTCGATACGCTCCGCCCGCTGCTCTCGCCCGAGGTCTTCGGCAATTTCGCGACCGAAATCGAACGGCGCGAAAAGGCGGGCGAGACGCTCGAGAACACGCTGGTCGCGATTGCGACGGCCGACGCGGTCGAAATCAAGGTCGAGGGGCGGACCGCGGAAGTCACCGTCAAGTTCAAGAGCGAGATGATCAGCGTCACGCGCGACGCCAAGGGCCAAGTGGTCGACGGAGATCCCCGCGCGGTCCGCAAGGTCGTCGACATCTGGACCTTCGCCCGCAATCTGCGCTCGAGCGATCCCAACTGGAACCTGATCAAGACCCAAAGCGGCGAAGTATGAACGCGGCGCCCGCGCTTACGCGCCTCGCGCTGTTCGGGGCGCTGGCGCTCGGCGCTTGCGCGCCCAAGGTTCCGCCGCCGGCCCCGACGCCCGCGCCGCCGCCGGTCGAGAAACTGGCGCTCGAGGCGGTCCGCTTCGCCGACCTGCCGGGCTGGGCCGAAGATCGCCACGACGACGCCCTCGCGGCTTTCGTCGTCTCCTGCCGGCGGATCGCCGCGATGCCTGCGACCCAGGGCTTGGGCGGCGGCGGGATCGCGGGTAGCGCCGGCGACTGGACCGACGTGTGCCAAGCGGCAAACCGCGCCGGCGGCGACGCCCGGCGGTTCTTCGAGACGCATTTCGTGCCTTTCCGCGCAAGCAACGACGGCAAGGCGGAAGGCTTGTTCACCGGCTATTACGAACCCGAGCTTCGCGGCAGTCGGCGCCCGACGGCGCGCTACGCCGTTCCGCTTTACAAGCGCCCGAACGATCTGGTCACGGTCGATCTCGGACAATTCCGCGAATCGCTGCGCGGCCAAACCATCGCCGGCAAGGTCGCGGGCGGCGCGCTTCAGCCCTACGACAACCGCGGCAGGATCGAGGCCGGCGCGCTTCGCGGCAAGAACCTGGAACTCGTTTGGGTCGACGATCCGGTCGATGCCTTTTTCCTGCAGGTGCAGGGTTCGGGACGCGTCGTGCTCGAGGACGGCCAAATCATGCGCGTCGGCTATGCCGCGCAAAACGGTCACGGTTACATCGCGATCGGGCGCGTGCTCCGCGATCGGGGATTGCTCGATCCCGCCGACATTTCGCTCCAGACCATCCGCGCCTGGCTGCGCGCCAATCCCGGTCAGGCCGCGGCGATGATGAACGAAAACCCGTCCTTCGTGTTCTTCCGCGAGATCGCGGGCGAGGGGCCGCTTGGCGCGCAAGGCGTCGCCTTGACCCCCGGCCGCTCGCTCGCGGTCGATCGGACGCATCACGCGTTGGGCGTGCCGGTCTGGCTCGTCGCCTCGCATCCGTCGGCGGATCCGAGCCGGCCCGATGTGGCGCTTCGGCGTCTGGTGATCGCCCAGGACACGGGCGGCGCCATCCGCGGCCCGGTTCGGGGCGACGTCTTTTGGGGCCATGGGCGCGATGCCGAGGAAATCGCCGGACGCATGAAGCATCAGGGCGTCTTCTTTCTCCTTCTTCCCAAGGGCGTCGCCGACAAGCGCCGCGCGACGAGCTGAGTCCGCCTTGCTTCGGACCGGGCGGTCATGCGATATCCCGCGCATGAGCGCGCCCGGTCGATTTCCGCTTCGCGTCGGATTCTTCGTGACCTGTCTGGTCGACATGTTCCGGCCGAGCGTCGGTTTCGCGGCGATCAAGCTGCTCGAGGACGCCGGTTGCGTCGTCGAAGTGCCTTCCGGCCAAACCTGCTGCGGCCAGCCGGCCTACAATTCCGGCGACAAGGCCAATGCCAAGGCGATCGCCAAGCGGACCATCGCGACCTTCGAGGTCTACGACCGCATCGTTGCGCCTTCGGGCTCCTGCGGCGGCATGATCAAGACCCACTATCCCGAACTCCTGGCGGACGAGCCGGAATGGTCGATGCGCGCCCGACGCCTCGCCGACAAGACGCATGAACTCGTCTCTTTCCTGGTCGACGTCTTGGGCGTCGAGCGCGTCGCGGCGGCGTATGCGGGCAAGGTCACCTATCACGACTCCTGTTCGGGCCTGCGCGAACTCGGCGTCAAGGCGCAACCGCGCAAATTGCTCGGAACTGTCGAGGGCCTCGAGCTCGTCGAGCTCAAGGGCGTCGAGACCTGCTGCGGCTTCGGCGGCACGTTTTGCGTGAAATACGGCGATATCTCGACGGAAATCGTCGGCAAGAAGACGGCCGACATCGCATCGACCGGCGCCGGCACCCTGCTCGCCGGCGATCTCGGTTGCCTGCTCAACATGGCCGGCAAATTGTCGCGCGAGGGCTCGAAATTGCGCGTGCGCCATGTCGCCGAGGTCTTGGCCGGCTTGGCGACGGGGCCGGCGATCGGCGAGCCCGGCGAGCCGGAGCGCTGACATGCGCCTCACCAGCCCGAGCTTTCCCGCGAACGCGCAGAAGGCGCTCGGCGACGACAATCTCAAGTCGGCGATGAAGAAGCTCGCCGAGGGCTTCCCGGTCGCGCGCCTCGCGGCGATCGCGGAGCTCCCGGAGTTCGAGGCGCTGCGCGATCGCGGGCGCGAGATCAAGGATCACGTGCTCGCCAATCTCGACCTCTATCTCGAGCGTTTCGAAAAGACATGCGTCGAGCGGGGCGGTCAGGTTCATTGGGCGCGAACCGCCGAGGACGCGCGCAACGTCGTGCTCGACATCTGCCGACGCGTCGGTGCCAAGACGGTCACCAAGGGCAAGACCATGATCGGCGAGGAGATCGGCCTCAATAAATTCCTCGAGGCGCACGGCGTCCTGCCGATCGAGACCGATCTCGGCGAATACATCGTTCAGCTTGCCGACGAACCGCCCTCGCACATCATCGCCCCGGCGATCCACAAGACCAAGGAACAGGTCGCGGACCTCTTTCTCGAACACCACCGGCGATACGGCAAGACCGCGAAGCTCAGCGACGGCGCCGACATGGTGCACGAGGCGCGCGAAATCCTGCGCCCGAAATTCCTGGCGGCCGATGTCGGCGTCACGGGCGCGAACTTCCTGATCGCCGAGACCGGCTCGACCGTGATCGTCACCAACGAGGGCAACGGCGATCTCACCCAGATGCTGCCGCGCGTCCATATCGTGATGGCCAGCCTCGAAAAAGTCGTGCCGACGCTGGAAGACGCCTCGACCATCCTCCGCCTGCTCGCGCGATCGGCGACGGGTCAGGAAATGTCGGTCTACACGACTTTTTCGACCGGCCCGCGGCGGGCGGGCGATCTCGACGGCCCCGAAGAGTTCCATGTCGTGCTGCTGGACGGCGGCCGGAGCGCGGTGCTCGGCACCGAGTTCGGCGAGATGCTGCGTTGCATCCGTTGCGGCGCCTGCATGAACCATTGCCCGGTCTATAACGCGATCGGCGGCCATGCCTATGGCTGGGTCTATCCGGGTCCGATCGGCTCCGTTCTTACGCCGGCGCTCCAGGGCATCGCGGCGACGCGCCACTTGCCCAACGCCTCGACCTTCTGCGGCAAATGCGAGAGCGTTTGCCCGATGCGCATTCCGCTGCCGCGGCTGCTCAGGCAATGGCGCGAAAAGGCTTTCGAAGCGAATTTGCCGCCGCTGGGCGAGCGTTTTGGCCTTGGGCTCTGGGCCTTTTTCGCCAGGACTCCGTGGCTTTATCGCTTGGCGACGCGCCTCGCCGTCGCCGTGCTCGGCGCGCTCGGCCGAAAATCCGGCCGTTTCTCCTGGCTGCCGCTCGCCTCGGGTTGGACCGATGCGCGCGACCTGCCGGCGCCCGAAGGCCGGAGTTTTCACGCGCTCTGGAAGGAGCGGCGGGGATGAGCGCGCGCGAAGCGATCCTCGGCGAGATAAGGCGCTCGCTCGGGCGTCGGGCGACGGCGGATGCCGCGCGCGACATCGAGGGGCGCATCGCGCGTCACGAGCCCAATCTCGTGCCGCAACGGGCGGCGGATGCGGCGAAGCATCTGGCGCTTTTCGTCGAGCGGTCCGAGCGCCTCGGGGTCAGCGTTGACGTCGTCAAGAACCCGGGCGAAGTCCCCGACAAGATCGCGGCGTGGCTGGCCAGGCACAATCTTCCTGCCAGGGTGAAGATGTCGCCCGATGCCGCGCTCGACGCCTTTCCCTGGTCCGACTCGCTACTGGACGTCGGACGCGGGCGCGCCGCTCCCGACGACCTCAATTCCGTGACCCCCGCTTTCGCGGCCGTCGCGGAGACGGGGACGGTGATGACGGTCTCGGACCCGGCGCGACCGACGACGCTCAATTTCATGCCCGACAATCACGCGATCGTCCTGAAGAAGAGCCAAATCGTCGGCACGCTCGAGGCGGCTTGGGCCCGCTTTCGCGACTCCCGAGGCGGCACCGCCGCGATGCCGCGGACGGTCAATCTGATTTCGGGCGCGTCGCGAACCGGCGACATCGACGCCCGAATCTATCAGGGCGCCCATGGGCCGCGGCGGGTTCACATCGTGATCGTCGAGGACGATGCCCCGTAGGGCGCGCGCACTGTCGGAAGAGGAGCGCGCACTCTGGCGGAGTTTCGCAGCCGACATCGTACCGCTGAGGGGCGGCGCCGCGGCTTCGCCGCCTCCGCCGCCAGCGCCGCGGCCGACAGAGGCGGCCAAAGCCGTCGCGCGGGCGGCATCGTCGGGACGCGATATCTCGACGCCGCCGCCCGAGCCGGACCGCAAGACCAAGCGCGCGTTGCGCCGCGGCGCGCTCGCCTTCGACCGCAAGATCGATCTGCACGGCTTGACCCAGGCCGAGGCACATCGCGTGTTGGAGGCGGCCGTGACGGGCGGGCGGGCACGGCGTCTCCTCGTGGTGACTGGCCGCGGCCGCGCGAAGGCCGACGGCGGCGTGCTCCGACGCATGCTGCCGCGTTGGCTTGCCGAGCCCGGCTTGGCGCGCCATGTCGTCTCGCTCGGCGTCGCGGCGCCCGGGCATGGCGGCGACGGCGCGTTCTACCTTCTTCTGAGACGACGCAAATCTTAAGAGCGAGCGCAAGTACCGCGTCGGGCCTTGCGGTTGCCTATTCGTCGCGATCATTGTATTTCCCGGCCGTCCGGAACAGTCCTGCAACATGTCGCTTTTCGAACGCGTTTCGATCCTGGTCGTCGAAGACGGCGACTACATGCTGTCGCTGCTGCGGCAGGTCTTGTACGCGGCCGGATTCCGTCACATTCGCACCGCGCGCGACGGCCAGAACGCCATCAACATCCTGGGATCGCTCCGCAGCGGCCGCCTGACCAACACGACCCAGCAAGGCGTCGACATCATCATTGCCGACACTTTCATGCCCGTCGTCAACGGCATCGACCTCTTGCGCTGGGTTCGCCAGGACGGCAATTCGCCGAACCGTTTCATGCCCTACATCATGATGAGCGGCGAAGCCGACGAGGATCTGGTCTTCGGCTGTCGCGACGTCGGCGTAAACGAGATCCTGGCCAAGCCCTTCTCGGTCGTCACCTTGATGCAAAAGATCATGCAGGTGATCGAGCGGCCCAGGCCCTACATCCTCAATCGCAGCTTCTTCGGCCCGGACCGGCGACGACTGCGCAAACCGTTGCCGACCGACGCGACCGAGCGGCGTACGATGGCGCGCGAACGCATTCGTCGCTTCAACGCGACGCAGAACAACCTCGCGGTGCTCGAAGGCTATACCTGGATTTTCGACCTGCCCAATCAGCTCAAGAGCCGGCTCGAAGTGCGTGATCCGAGCGAACTCGTCAATCCGGTCGACTTCGCCCGCGAACTCGCCTATGCGCAGGCCGCGCTCGCGACCGCCGAGGAAGAGACGCGAAAGTTCATCGGCGAGTCGGTCGCGCGACTCGAGGAGTTCTTCACGGCGATCGCGGCAGGCGGCGATGCGGCCATGCCGGCGCTCCTCGAGATGTGCGCGCTCGCCCGCGAGCTTCGCGATCAGGGCGGCACCTTCGGCTATCCGCTGATCTCGACCTTTGCCAAATCGCTGCACCTCTTCACCGACGGCATGAAGCGACTCGACGCCGACGTTCTGGAAGTGTTGCGCGCCCATGTCGGCGTCATCAAGATCGTGGTAAAGCAGGACGCCAAGCGCGAGAACGACCCCTTGGCGAAGGAGATCAAGGCGATCCTCGATCGAGCGGTGCAGTCCTATCTGAGAAAGAGCGGGCGCGAGCAAACGGCGTCGGCGCCTCCGGCACCGGCGCGCGGATAGGCGGAAGCCATGGAGCAGAGGCGATGACGTCAGTCGATAGGGCGAGATACGCGATCGAACAGTGGGGCTCCGTCTTCACGGATCCCGAGATCGAGACGCGTTTTCGCGGCGACAACATCGACATCAACGTCGGTCTGATTCGGGCCTGCGCCGTCATCGTCGCGATCGCGTCGGTCGCCTTCCTCGTCTTCGACGCCTGGTTGTTCGGCGTGCGGCTCGACGCCAACACGGCGATCCGCGCCGCCCTGTTCGTCGTCGCCATGGGCGTGCTCGTCCATTTCAACCGCCCCAGAGCGATCGAGACCGTCGACCGCGCGATGTTTCTTTTCGCTATCGTCCTGATCTTCGGCGTTACGGCGATCCAGGTCCTGAGGCCGAGCGCTCTGCCGCTCACCATCCCGGTGATGGTGCTGATCACGATCGGCATCTACCTGTTTTTCCCCGGCGATGTGCGCCGCGTCGCCCTGCTCGGAGCCCTGACCTGCGTCGTCATGACCGCAGGCGAGATCTACCGGCCCGATACCACGCGCGATCAGGGCATCA
>Ga0233425_10003344_pt1 | contig 29260 bp, 28 predicted proteins | sample Watercolumn_Towu_2_FD_181712 | JGI IMG/M metagenome (GOLD analysis project Ga0233425, IMG submission 181712) | Freshwater microbial communities from Lake Towuti, South Sulawesi, Indonesia - Watercolumn_Towuti2014_140_MG | ecosystem: Environmental > Aquatic > Freshwater > Lake | place...
GCCGCTCCTGATACCATTTGCATATAAATAGCCGGCAAATTTAACTGATGTGCAGTATATTTCTTCAAAGCTGTATTTCCAGACCCGGTATTTGTCCCTGGAAGCAAAAAACCTTTTCTTTGAGTTTTTTTCTGAATTTAAATTTTCCCTGATAAAATCAGAAAGTAAAATCTCCATATCCGGTTGCATATCTAAATAAGCAACATAAGACAGGCATTTATCAATACCCGGGAAAGTAATCAAGATTTAAATCTGTTTTGGCTATCCCGCCGTCATGCAGTTCATTTTCCGCGGATTTTACAAGTCCGGGCGGCCCTGATATAAAATAGACCCTATCCAGGTAATCCGTAACAGCCGCCTTTATGAGATTCATGTCGCATCTTTCGGGGCTTATAACATATCTGACTTTAAAGGACCGGTATCTGCCCGCAAGGACATCCAATTCATCTTTAAAAACAATCTCATCGTTTCTGTTTGCATAAAGCAGGCAAATTTCAATATCCCCGATTGTTTTTTTATAATCAAGATCAGCAAGAATTGACCTGAAGGGTGTAATTCCGATTCCTCCGGCAATGAAAACATAGCTTTTTGAAAAATCGCTTAAAACAAATTCTCCTCTCGGCGGGAAAGCAGAAATCTCCTGATTCTTTTCCAGCGAAAAAAGGGCTTTTTTGAAGGTGCTGGGTTTTTCAAACTCATACCTTGTAGTTATCATTATATCCTGCTCAAAAGGTGCTGACGATATGGTAAAATACCTGCTAATGCCCCTGTCATCCGGGTTTTCATGCTGAACTGTAAATTGCATAAACTGACCCGCCTGCCACGATACAGGGCTCTGTGGAGAAAAAATAAATGAAAAACAGTCAGAAGTGCGCTGCAGCTTCTTTGTAAACTTAAGTATCATATTTGCCTCTTTGTGATAGCGTCCATGCTGACCGGAAAAACGGTCCTGTTTTTTAAGCTAAAATAAATTACAGACAGAAAAATTATTGCTTTCCGGTTCAGGATATTTACAAAAACAATTTAATGGTACAGATTGATTTTATAATATTTGCATATTTTTGGCATTAAAAAAATCACGGTAATAATTCAGGAAGCAATCAGGCTGTTTAACCTGAACATGAGCGCCTGTTTTTTCAGTTTTCTGTAAAAACCGGCATTACCGGTATTTTTTATTGCGGAGTTTAGAGTTCTGATCAGGGAAGAAAAACTGCTGTTTTCCATGATATCCCGGGAATATATTTTTATAAGGAGATTGTAAGTCAGAAGGCTTGAGGTTTTCTTTGCAAGATTTTTAAGCAGGAACTTTTCAGCCTGTGGAAACCGTTCAGCATCCAAAAGCGCCAGTGCCCTGATTTCATTTTCTTTAATTTCTTTATCCTCATAATATAATAAATTATTCATCTTTTAACTTGCACTTTTTTAAAGATCGTATTATATCAGCTCAATTTCTGTTTCGGGATTATTTATAATTTCTTTTGCGATATCGAGCCGCACCTGGTCCTTTTCCTTCTCAGAGTAAAATTTAATCTCCCCGATTATTTTATTGTACTTTGAGATATAAATTTTCTGCCCTTTAAAATCGTTCAGATACTTTGACAGGTTAAGCCTTACATCTATAATATCTTTCTGGATCATTTAAAAACCTCTGCAAATTTAAATTAACAAAAAATAGAAAAACTTTGCTAATAAAATAATTAATATTTACAGTATTAATATCGTCCGGGGTAACCAAAAACTTAAGAAAAACCTTAAGAATTTTATGAATTGCCACCGTCTTGATTATCCCTGGCTGGTAACGTGAAATTCACCTGCAGATGCAGATGCTGCTATACCGGTCAATCCTGTAACCAGATTTTGATAGCGGTGTTACGGCCGATGGTTGCAAGTGCGCGCTCGATACATTCTGCGGCAACAGGGTGAAACTCTTCTTTTAAGGCATGATGATCTGGCAGCAGCAGATTAAAAAGTCAGTTGTTTAGTTCCTTATCTGTTTTCTCAACTTATCCATGATCCGGCTGTTAATCTGGGAAATTCTTGATTCCGTTACATTGAGTTTTCTGCCAATCTGTTTAAAAGTCAGGCCTTTGAAATAATAAAGGTATACAATCTGCTTTTCCTGGATAGAAAGCTTTGACAGAATTTTTTTAAGCAGCATTCTGTTTTCGAGTCTTTCAGTGAAGTCAGAGTTTTTTCTGGCATACTCACTGTAGAGAGTCCCGACGTATTCGTTGCTTTCCTCATATTTTTTTTTATAAAAGTCCGGATCATCAAAAGAATACAGATAATATTTGTTTCCCAATTGTTCCGCAGGCTTTTGCTGAATATATGTATCCGGAAATTCGTCAGAGGGCTCCCCCGAATATGCTGCATCCTGATAAAGCTGTTCCCTTTCAGCAATTTCTTTGCATTTTGTTCTTAAACTCTTTGACAGCCAGTCCTGTTTTCTGATACCGTCTATAATTGCTCCCTTTATCCTGTAACTTGCATAAGTTTCAAATTTTATGTTTCTGCTTGTATCAAACTTATTTATTGCATCAAGCAGTCCAAGGTAACCATAACTGTGTATATCCTGCCTGTCAACTGTCAGCGGAATTTTCGCGCTTATAAAATTAACAATGTTTTTTAAAAACGGCCTGTAAAATGCAAGCAGTTTATCCCTGTAGTACATATCCTTACTCTGTTTATAACCGTTCCACATAATTGCCAGATTGCTGTCCATATATCTGCTCCATAAAAATTTATTAATTTAATTACTGTATTATATAATGTTTTAATGTTTGTATTGATTATTATATATATTAATTTATTAAATTGTCAATATATTTCTAAAAAAATATTTAAATATATTAATTTATATAATATTAATTAAATATATAAATAAAAGTTATAAACATTATATTGAAAATTTTTCAATGATACGGACCTGGAGTACCTGTAATATGATTAAAGAAGATCCCGCCATCCGGGACACTAACCCGAAACCCCACCAGTTAGATAGCAGCGTAAAACTCTTCCGGGCAAAATCACTTATTCTATTTGCCCGCTGCAAACAGGGCAAAGCTATCCATCACCTGGTCGGGCCCTGCGGTTAAACAGATGAATGCATGGAGTTTAAAAGTAAAAGGTTTAATATGGTTTAAGGGGAACTTAAACTTTAAGAGAAGCTTAAACCATGAAGAAACTGCATAAGATTAAATGATTTAAAAAATTTTTTTAAGGTTAATCTGTTATCCAGCCTGCTATTGTAAAAATGTAATTATTTTTTTCAGGCAGCACCTCGATTATTTCCTCACCTGCTGAGTCAACTATCATAACCGTATTTTTTTCCACATATGTATAGTTTTCATCATAATGAGAAAAAATATACCCTATATAACTGCCATCCGATGAAAGTACCGGACTTGACGCCCCTGTGAAGTTATATTCAGTAAGTTTTACCGGTGCCAGACTGGTTAAATCAGAAATGAACACATCCCCGCTTGGTATCTGGCTTGCAATTGTTCCATACCTGTTGGAACCAATATATGCAAACCTGTTTCCGCATCCGCTGCATGTGCCTGGCTGCTGCTCCCTTAATGTTGTGTCTGATGTTATTTTTTCAAGACCATCACCATTAAATTCGCAAATCCATAAATCACCGTCTTCTTCAAAATCACCAAGCAGCTGGAAAATAACCCGGCCATCACCTGAAAGCTTAAAATAATTAAAACTCTGTATTATTTCCGGTCCCAGGCCTTCAAAACCAGAAATATTCAGCACTTCTTCGGGCTGTCCGCCTTCCATATTTAAAGAAAAAAGTGCATCAGGCATTGAGAAAAAACCTACTGTTTCGTCTTCTTCCTGCTTCTCAAAATAAATTCTGGACACTGCCAGCAGGGCTCCCCCGTCAGGAGAAAACAAAACGGGTTGCAGGAATGTTGTTGTCCTTGCTGACAACCCCCCCACATCCACATTCAATTCACTTATATCGCCGCTTTCAACGTCAACAATTTGTATCCCGGCATCTTTTGACATATCTGAAAATGAACCGTAATCAGGATTTGAAACAAGCTCAAAAGCTATTTTTTTGCTGTCTGCGGACCAGACAGGGTTGCCATATATTGACAGCATGAAAATTTCATCCCCGCTGCCATCCCCTTCCATTTCCGTGTAGTCCATTTCATAAAGTTTTTTTAAACTTCCGGTTGCAGTATCAATCATGACCAGCGCACTGTAAAGACCTCTTCCACCCTCAGTGAGCATGGCAAGTATTTTGGTTCCATCCGGAGAGGCACCGAATATGAAGCCAAGATCATACTGCTGGTCTATGTCAGAGTAAACAAGTTTTTTATCAGTTCCGTCAGGCTTTACCGAGTAAATGTAGCCAACCCTGTGTTCGAAATGATTTGATTTCTCGTCGCTACCCACTTCAAAAAAAGCCAGGCGATGGTCGGATATTTGTACTTCTGAAGTATCTGAAGTTTCACTGCTGCTGCCATTTTCATCCCCGGTCCCTGAAGAATCCTTGCCGTCATCATCCTGATCTTCACTTGCTGTTTCACTGCCGGGACCGGTCTGGCCATTTCCATTATCCTGGATTGCAGCATTTTGCAGATTTTTATAAATTAACGAACATGAGCTGATTGAAAAAACAAGTGCCGTACAAATGGTGGCAGCTACTGCAAGAAATAAAAATTTTTGTAAAGATTTCTTTTTCTCCGCTGAAAATAAACTGAGACTATTTTTTGATTTTATTTTTGATTTCATGTTCCTCACCTGTATTAATTTTATTTATATTTTCGCCCAATTCATTATATGCCTTCGGTCAAAAAGAATTCTTAGAATTTTATGTTTTTTTTACCTGCCTTAAAAATATATTCGGGTGGCCGTATATATATATCAGGGCATTAATTTTAATAATTTATTTAATAAAAAAATAGAATAAAATTTATAGTTTCTGAAGGGAATTTTAACATATATAATTTTTATATTATAATTAATAAAAGATTTATTAAAAGATAAAAAAAGGAAAATGAAATGAAATTAAAAAACTATAGAATCCTGAAAAATACAGCCGGCAAAATACCAGCTGTCAAGAAAACCGCTGTTATTGCGGTGATTATTCTGGCTGCTGCATTGATTGTGTCAGGTCTCACCGGGTGTCTTGAATCCCAGGTTCCGGAAATTACATTAAGCGGTGCTCCACAGGAGCAGGTTGTTCAGAACACAATATCTGTTACCGGCCAGGGAAGCGTAAAAACAATTCCGGATGAGGTATTTGTCAATATCTCGGTTGTGACTGAAAAATCCACAACAGCAGACGCCGTTAGTGAAAACAGCACCATATTGAACCAGCTTATAAGTTCCCTTGAAGGCACCGGTGCAGAGAACCTGAAAATCCAGACAATAGGCTATGAACTCAGTCCTTTATATGACTACTCAAAAGAAAACGAGCCTCCTGTAATTTATGCCTACCAGGTAATAAGCACAATTGAGGCAAGAACTACGGACCTTGAAAAAATCGGACAGATAATAGCGCTTGCCACAGAAAAGGGTGCAGGAAGAATTTCCACGATAGGATTTGACCTGTCAGAAATCACCAGAAAAGAAGCAAAAAGTGCGGCTCTTTCTGCAGCTTCAATTGATGCAAATGATAAAGCCATCGCAATAGCCGGTGCCATGGGACTGAAAATTGAAAAAGTTATCTTTATAAGTGAAGGGGAGACATTTTTTCCCGGACCGCTATATGCAGCAACAGGGCTTGAGGAAGCAAAAGCAGATGCAGAAATTACCCCGCCGGTTATAGTGCCGCAGGAAATAGAGGTAACTGCTTCACTTTCAATAACATACCTGTTCGGCAAATAAATAAAGACGGGTTTACCACCATTCCGGTGATCAATAAGACTTATAAAAGCCTCCTATAATTCAGGAGGCTTTTCTTTATATTAGAACTTAATGATAATTTTCTGTACTTTTTTTAAGGCACCAGGGATTTTTAAGTTCTTTTATATCGTCCCAAAACCCAACGCCATATCCTGCAAGGAAAACTGCCCATGGAGCCGTCATTTCAGTTATTGTTATTCAAAGCTGAACCTGTGCTGGAAGAGCCCGTATTCATCCCTCGTCTTTTTAATTATATTCTGCATCACCGGGTTTAACGGAACACCTTTATCCTTCCTTTCAAGCCATGTAAGGTACTCTTTCTCTCCCGCAGTATAAATCCTTCCCTGACCCGGTGCTTTCTTTGAACTTCTTAACTGTCTGAGAATTTCCCCGGTATGTTTCTTAAATCCATCTGGCTCGGTAAAACTGGAGATATTTATTGCCATAAAAAAATGCCCCAGACGGCTGGGAATCTTGCTGCCGTCACTTCCCACATCGGTAAGATCCTTTAAAAACAACCCTGTCTGAAGAGCGGAAGAAAGTATTTCAACAACCGTTGCATATCCGTAACCCTTGTATCCTGCCATGTCTTCTCCAATTCCGCCAAGCGGCGTAAGCGCGCATTCTCCGGAATTCAGCCCTCTTAGTACTTCTGCAGGATCGGTCCTTGTTTTGCCCTGCTGGTCTATAACCCAGCCCGGCGGCATCTGCCTGCCCTCGCGCTCATAAAGCTCTATTTTACCCCTTTGGGTCGTTGAAGTGGCACAATCGATACAGAATGCAAAATCCTCATCGGTAGGCATTCCAAAAACAAGAGGATTTGTCCCCAGCATGTTTTCAACCCCAAAAGTGGGAGCAATTGATGGTCTTGCATTTGTTCCGGTTATGCCAATCATATCGTTTGCGGCCGCCATCAATGCATAATATCCTGCTATACCGTAATGTGTGGAATCCCGTGCAACAACCATTCCCAATCCAAACTGCCTGGCTTTCTCTATGGCCAGCGCCATTGATTTTTTACCCACAACATGCCCCATCCCATTGTGGCCGTCAACAACTGCCGTGGTGGGGCCTTCACGCAGAATTTCAAAATTTGTAACAGGATTTTGCACCCCTGCTTTTATCCTGTCTATGTATATAGTACGAAATCTCCCCACGCCATGGCTGTCAATTCCCCTTTTGTCTGCTTCTATAAGAACCTCTGCGCATATTTTTGCATCTTCTTCGGGAACTCCGACCCTGGTAAAAACATCAACCATAAACTGCTGCATTTTTTCAAAAGGTTCATAAGCCAACTGATTGCTTTTGCCTGATACGCTTCCTGCCATATTTTATCCTCACTCTCTGGATTTTATCATTAACATCAAAATTTTCTTATATTTCAATTATGAATTAATAGATTAAAAATCAAAAAACCTTAAAGTATTAAATTGAAAATAACTGTCACGCCTTTATTTTATGCCGTGTTCTTTTTTGTATTCAGCCCAGTTTCTCTTAAGCCAAAGAAACTGGCTGAAGTCTGAAAGTCTCTGAATAAAAGGATTATGGCTGATTTCAAAGTCAATTGTTGAAGATTTTTTTATTCCGTAATCATGTCCCGGCCAGATTAATGTCGCCGGATCAAGAAGCATCAGTCTTTTCAGGCTCTCAAATTCAGCCACTGCATTTTCTGTTCCATAAGTTCCTCCCACTTTACCCACAAAAAGCGTGTCTCCTGTAATAAGACTGCCGTTTGTATATATGCATATGGAATCAGGCGTGTGGCCGGGTGTACTTAGAAATTTAAATGTAAGCTCACCTATATTTATGCAATCACCATCTTTAACTTCTGTACCTTGGCCGCAATTGATTAAACCGGATAAATCATTTCCCAGGGCCTTGCGGACATAATCATTTCCGCCAGAATGATCGAAATGCGAATGGGTATTAATTATGTACCTTATTTTTATATCAAGCTGTTTTACCGCATTAATAACCGGTGCTGGATCAGGGGAAGGGTCCACAACAACACCCTCTTTAATACTTTCCGACGCGGCAAGATAGGCAAAATTTCTGTCCCCTCCGGATTTAATTTGCTTAAAAATCATGACAGCGGCTCCTTTTATTTTACCTTACCATAAATCCGTAAAACAGGATGTCAAAAAAGGCCTGGCGCTTCCGTTAAGAAGCATCACAGCAGAGTTTATACACCTGCAGTTTTGCTTTTTTTGTTTTTCATGTACTGCCTCGCCTGGAACATAAAGGCCTCTAACCTTGTCTCAGTCGTTCCCTGTTCAAGGCCGTCAAATGCAATATTCAGCCATGGGACACCATACTGTTCCCTGATTCTTTTTGAGATTGCCGTAACCATGGTTCCGGGCATACAAGTAAACGGCAGAACGTTGATAATGCCGTCTATATCTTTTTTTATCCAGTCGATAGATTTTCCAACACTAAGGGCCGCTTCCCCGAACCACTTTATAATAAACGGCTCCGCGTTGTCCCAGATTTCATAGATATCGGTTTCGTCAGCTTCCAGATGGTCCCATCCTTCGAGAGGTTTTTTCAGTCTGCTTAAATATGCATTAAGAACCTTTTTAAAAATTCTGTTTGAAGCGTAAAATTTTGCGCCCTTTATAAAATTTGGAGCCAGTCTGGAAATATCCCGCAGCGTACTTTTTCCGTCCATTACAAAACTGCTGTTTTTACTGAAAACGGCGCCGTTTCCGTTATAAACGTTTGCAGGAAAATTAAAGCTCTGGAATATTTTGTAAAGAATATCCTTCTGCTTTATGGTGATATCCAGTTTTGAGGTTGCATTGGTGTGGTATGCCCATTCGCTGAAATCAGGTATTTCCACTTCTCCCCCAAGTTCTTCAACTTTTTTTATCGTTTCATTGTTGCTGAAGGGATGGTTCCTGACGTAAATCTCTCCGACAATTCCTATCCTGGGTCTTTCAAGACCATCAACAGGTATCTTTTTGAATTCGCGGGCAGCTTCAGCAAGTATTGATTTCAGCCTATCAGACAGTTCTTTTCTGCTGCCGGAATTTTCCACCGTCTGAATCGCCTTTTTTAAAAGCCTGCTGTAAACCTCCCATGTCTGGCCCTTCTGAAGTTCATGGGGCCTGATCTTTCTTAAGAATTTATTTAAATTGTCAATTGTAAATATCCCTATAAGTGCATTAAGAAGGAGTTCCGAACCCTTCGAACCCTGCATGTCATACTCTTTGTAAAACTGTCTGCTCTCAGGCGCCCCCGGAGCAACAACTGGAACATCTCCATAACCGAGTTCCTTAAGGAGAATTTTCTGCATCTTGTTATACTGTCCGAATCTGCATGGCCCGTGAGTCAAAGGCATCAGAAAGGCGCATTTTTTCGGATCGTTGTGCTTAAGCGTTTTCAATATATCGCCTGTTGTGACTATATAGGGGTAACACTCTTTACCGAGCGTGTATTTTCTTCCAAGCTCCAGTGTTTCAGAGTCTGAGTGCATGACTTCAGCCTCGATTCCTGCTGATTTGAATGCCGCCTCGATTGCATACGCTCCGTCACCCATATAAGGAACATAGATTTTCCTTCTTTCGCTTTTTTTAAATTCAGGATCCTTAAGCTTATATGTAAAATCTTCAGTTTTAACTTTTTTATGAAGTTTTTTGATATTGTTTAATGAATCATAAAACGCTTCACACCTTGTTATTACCCCTGCACCTGCTGTATGTTCGTCAACTTCAATTTTTAAAAAGGGCCTGTCGATTGTCCTTTCAAAATACTGCAAAATGAATGAGTCGGGTCCGCATCCGAAGTTGGTTATATAAACAGGGTAAAGACGCTTATCTTTTTTAATTATCTCGACCGCACTTAAAATCCTGTCGCCAAATTCCCAGTACATATTCGGCCAGTCATTAAACAGGTCAACCTCTTCAAGGGGCAGAAAATCCAGCGGGATAGCCTGAATTCCTATATCCCTGAGTTTTCCCGGGATATCCATGCTGATATTTGCGTCACAACTGTTGTAGGGCCTGCTGATTACCACTGCCGCCACTTCATTTTCCCCAAGTTTCTGTATTACCTCTTTGCCTTTTGTGCTCACTGTCCTGTAGAAATATTCCTGGGCTTTATATGCGGCTGTTACTGCTTTTTTTATGGCAGGTTTACTGCAGCCAAGTCTTTTTCCCAGTTTTTGAAGCTGCTCATTTTTGAGGTATTCCCTGTAACTGAAATTTATCAGCGGATCAAGTATCCTTTTCTCATCAATTTTAACTGAAGCTTTTACGAATGAAGATATTCCCTGTATAAAAGGACAGGGGTAACTTCCGGTCCTTGACCCCTCGATTCTGTTTTCGGGGCATGGCATGTCCCTGATGCCGGGAACAAATATATATTCTGCGCCCTTTTCCAGAAGGTTGTGCACATGCCCCAGGACAACCTTCATTGGAAAACATGTTTCCGCAACTGTACAGGCCAGACCTTCATTTATTATTTTTTTGTTAGTTTTATCCGAAAGCACCACTTCAAAACCCAATTCAGTGAAAAAAGCCTTCCAGAACGGCAGAAACTCATAATTCAGCATGGTAAAAGGGATGCCGATGCTGGTTTTTAGCGGTTTAACGGCAAATTTATTTTCAGCCTTCTCCCCGGAAGTATCATTGAGGTTCACGGCAGGAGCATGGCCTGTTTTTGACAACTCATAAGAATTCAGCAGAATTTCATCTCTTAAAAGGAAAAGATCTGCAAGCTTTTCGCCGGTCTGTTTTTTCTTTTCATATTTTTCGCACCTTCCGCCGTAAAAGAGAGGTTTGGTATTGTCAATTGAAACTTTCTTGATTTCACAGTTGTTCGGGCACCCGTTGCACTCAAAAGAGCTCTGCAAATATTTTATATTTTTTATTTCGTTAAAACCCCTGAATTTTGAAACCTGCGGACAGTTCTCAAGAGCCCTTATTGCGGTACCTATTGCTCCGGTGACTTCATGGTTTTCCGGCACTATTATTTTCTTGCCAAGGTAATTTTCAAAAGCCGCCACCACGGATTTGTTGAAAGCCACCGCTCCCTGGAAAAATATCCTGCTGCCTATTTTTTTCCTGGCAACCACCCTGTTGATATAATTTATTGCAATGGAATACGCCAGACCGGCCAGAATATCCTCAATATATGCCCCCTTCTGATAATGCGAGTAAACATTGGTCTCCATAAAAACCGTGCATCTTTCACCAAGGTTTAAGGGAGCGGAAGCAGCCAGCGCCTTCTGACCAAAATCCTCAATCCTGATATTGAATCTTTCAGACTGTTCCTCCAGAAAAGAGCCTGTGCCGGCGGCACAGATTTTATTCATCTCAAAATCTACCACCACGCCATTTTCCAGAGAAATATATTTTGAGTCCTGCCCCCCTATTTCAAAAATTGTATCGACTTCGGGATCAATGTCTGCAGCAGCAGTAGCCTGTGCTGTAATTTCATTTATTATTGTATCGGCACCAACCAGATCCCCTATCAGGTATCTGCCTGATCCGGTCGTACCCACAGCTTTTACATTGATTTTATCTCCTACCGCATCGCCGATTATTTCAATACCCTTTCTCACAGCTTCAATGGGCCTGCCCGAGGTTCTAAGGTAAACCTTGTGAATCAATTTTTTATCAGCGTCTATCGCCACAACATTCGTGCTGATTGAACCGACGTCTATTCCGATATATGCATCCGTTTTTTTCCCGGCAGCTTTTTCATTGAAAACATAAACCTGACTTTTCTCGGAAGGAAGTAAAGATTTTTCGATCAACAGCGGTTTTAAGGTATCCTGCCTGTATACAAAATCTTTAAGATGGTTCTTCAGGATATTGACCATTTCTGCATGATCGATCCGGTCCCTGAGTTTATTTTCCTGTACGGCGCCTGCATAGTTTAAATGGCCGGCTGAAGAAAGCGCTGCGCCAATCGCACCAAAAGATTCCCTGTGGTCAGGGATTTGAATCCTGCTGCCAAGCACCTCTTCAAAAGCTCTTGCCATCGCTCTGTTGAAAGAGACTCCCCCGCAGAAAAGAACCGGCTGCACAAATTCCCTTCCTTTTGCAATGCAGGACTTAAAGCTTCTTGCCACTGCAAAACAGAGCCCAAGGGCAATATCCTCATCACTTGCAGCCTCCTGCTGAAGATGAATCATATCCGATTTTGCAAAAACACTGCACCTGCCTGCTATTGTTGCAGGTTTTAATGATTTCATGGCAAGATCCGCAAATTCCTCTATGGTTAAATTGAACCTTGACGCCTGCTGGTCAAGAAATGATCCGGTGCCGGCGGCGCAGAGTTCATTCATCGCATAATCTCCGGAAGCAATGCTTATAAATTTCGAGTCCTGTCCCCCTATTTCTATGACAGATTTTATTTCAGGAAGTAATTCCTGAACAGCAGCAGTAATCGCCTCAATCTCATTTATAAATGGAAGGCCAAGAAGAGCCGAGAGATTCTTCCCGCCGGAGCCGGTAAATGCAATATTTGCAAGATAATTCTCATCCGGTTTCTCCTTAATGATACTGCTGCCGGAATTTATGTTCTGCAGAGAACCGGTAAAATTTCCTTCTGCAAGTTTTTCAATATCATCGAGTATAATTTTTACAGGTTCACCGTAATGACGGGTATATGGCATAACAGAAATTATTTTCTTATTCTCATTGATTACAGCCCTGTTTACGCTTATTGCTCCGATGTCATAACCTATATAGAATTTCAAACTGATTTCTCCCGTGAAGAAAAATTTTACAATTTTCCGGTTTAAAAATAGCCTGCTTTAATGATATCATTTGTTTTATTTGCAGAAAAAAGTTCCTGCTTCAGGTTTAAGTATTATAATAGTAAATTTGAAATATTTCAAAAGAAAAGGACTGAAATAAAAGAACTTCGGTAAATCTGCTGTTAATGTTGCAGGAAAGTTTTAAAACAACAGGCAAAAATGACCGGGAGATCAAAAAATGCAAAATGCTGCAGTACTTGGTGCAGGTTACATGGGAAGCGCCATTACTTTTCCGCTTTCTGACAATAAATTAAATGTTAACCTTTGGGGAACCTGGCTTGATGATGATCTTATATCATCATCCGCAAAGGGGCTCCATCCCAGACTCGGCATACCCCTTCCTCCCACGGTAAAATTATTTTACTGGCAGGATCTGAAAGCTGCAATAGATGACTGCGACATCATTTTTATAGGCATTACAAGCGAAGGATTTACAGATATATTCACCAGAGTGGTTGAAAACCTCAATAAGAATAAAAGTTACCGCTTTTTTAAACTGACAAAAGGTCTTGTTGAAGATGAAGGAAGCATCATGAGAGCCTCAGAAGCAGCAGAGCGGATATTTAAAAAAAGGTTTCCCGAAAAAGAATTATGCATGACTACAATTGGCGGACCTGTAAGGGCTCTTGACCTTTCACGAAGAATACCTTCTGCAACGGTTTACGGTCTTAAAAATGACTTAGAAGCCCTGGTTAAGCCGCTGCTTGATAATTTCAGAACCGGATATTACAGGATCTTCGTATCTGATGATCCCGAAGCCGTTGAAATCTGTTCGACATTTAAAAATATTTATGCGATAGCAGCAGGTATCTGCGACGGGCTTTACAGGGAAACGCATAAGGGACTCTACCATAACATTATTGCATTTTTATTTGCACAGGCATGCTCAGAAATTTCAGAAATCTGCAGACTCTCCGGAAGACCTGCCGCCACTGCTGCAGGTTTTGCCGGTATTGGAGATCTGCATGTCACTTCTGTGGCAGGCAGAAACAGGCAATATGGTGAGCTTGTAGGCGGAGGTACAGACAGTGAAGCTGCATTTGAGCAGATGCGCAAAGACGGTTTGTACGGGGAGGGGTATATGGCACTGAAGTACGGTGTCCCATGGCTGTTGAAAAATACAGGTGCTGGTTACTCTTTTTTGGAGAAAAAATTGCCCCTGCTTTATATGCTCAACAGTGTCATTTTTGAAAAAAAGGACCCGATGATTCAGATGCAGCAGCTTATCGGGTCGATATAAGGAGAGAGGAAGTAAAAAATGCCTATTGTAACCATTGAACTTCTGGAAGGCAGGACAGTTGAACAGAAAAGAGAGCTTGCAAAAAAAATAACTGAAGCATTCCAGGAAGTCATAAAAGTGACCCCTGAGACGGTTTCAATAATTTATCATGACATGAAGAAGGAAAATTACGCTCCCGCAGGTGTGCTTTTAATTGATAAATAAACTGTTTTAAAGGCAGTTTAAAATGCCTGATTAATTTCATGAAAACCGGGTGCAAAACTCTTGCCTTTAAGCCGGCCCCCTTTTTCGATAATGAGAGAAGAACCTTTCTTCTGGATTAAATTACCTGAAAATATGACGGTGGGTTTAATCCTTACGGTACCTGTCGCTATCATATCTCCGCTGAAATTTCCCTCGATAACAGCATCTTTTACTTTAAGGGTAGATTCCACATTACCTGATTCATAGATTGTTATAAGATCCTTTGAATCTATTTTACCCACAACCGTTCCCTCGATCACAACCTGCCCTTCGAAATTAACCGTCCCTTCAATTTTTACTTTCCCGGCAATCCTGGTAACCGAACCATTTAAACCTGAATTTTTATGCCGCATTTCAACCTGGCCTATGATTTCATAAAAATAAAATTATTAATAATTAAATAATATATTAATATAAATTTATAAATATTTATGATTATTATATAAATAAATATTTAAAATTTTCAATAAATATCATCCAAAGGTCAACATCCAAAATTTTATGAAAAAAATAAACAGCCTATGACGGATCATGAAAAAAATTTTTGAAGGTAAAATAGCCCGTACCTGCCCTTAGAATTTTCCTTAACTTCTGCCACAAAATTTCAGGGGCTGGTTTTTTCATTATTTATTGTAAAAAATCCATAAAATGATATAAAATTACAAAAATCAATTACATACCGCTGAAAAAACAAAATTCATGGCTTATTACAGTATTTGCAAACATGGGGATAATTAAAAAAACAATTTTGATAATTATAGTAATTTTTACAGTTATTCTTGCATCATCTTTTTTTTACCTCAGGTTTTTTATATTAAACGGCTTTTCAAGCCTTGAAACCGACCAGATAGAATTAGACACTAACCATGTTTTAAAGCTTATCAGCACACAGGCTGTAGAGCTTGAAAAAAGCGCGACTGATTATGCAATGTGGGACGATCTGTATTACTTTGCAAATGGGCAGGATGACAGTTTCAACACTGAGGTATTGAGGATATCTGTAGAAAACTTAAGCGTAAATTTAATTTCAGTAATTGACACAGATTATAACCTGTTATTTTCATTTCTTTATGATCCTGCAGATAAAAAAGAGATTGGTTTATCAACCACATCGCTGCAGGCTCTTTCCGGAGAGATAAAGCCGGCAGTTTCCGGAATCCATTCCAGTCCTGAAATTACAAACACATCCGGTATATTTAATATTGACGGCAAGCCTGCACTTTTTGCAGCAGCAAAGATCTTTAAAAGCGACAGAAGCGGGGATCCTGCAGGATACTTTATAATTTCAAAATACATGGACAGGTCCATGGCAGATTTTCTGTCAGAAGAACTTGCGCATCCGGTGAAATTTATCGATATAAGCAGGATCAATTCACAAAATGATTATACTCAGGTTCTGAAAAATATTAAAAACAGCAAAAGCAGCCTTTTTATAAAATATCTAAGTCTGGATCAGGCATTCTCATATTCTGTCTTAAAAGACATTTCCGGCAATGATGTCCTGCTGGTTGAAGTAACCCATTCGAGGGATGTTTACCGGAATGGGCTGACAGCAACATGGAATTTTTTCTATATATTTGCACTTATTGCAGCAATCAGCGGCATTACGATTATTCTTAGCCTGAGGCTATTTGTGCTGAACAGGCTCACAGCACTCAGCGACTCGGCAGAAAAAATGATATTTGAGAGCAGTGTCACAAAAACTCTTCACTCAAAAGGAAATGACGAAATATCAAAACTTGCAAGAACCCTTGATGATTTGCTTAAAATTACTAAAAAAGACGAAGAAAAGATCAGGGAGAGTGAAAAAAAATTCAGAGAAATTATTGAGCTTCTCCCTGAAATACTTGTTGAAACAGATACGGAAAGAAGAATAGTGTTTGTAAACAATATATTTTTCAAAATAACCGGTTATACCCAGGATGATTTGAACAGAGGATTATACATAGATAACATACTTGTGCCGGATGACATTGAAATTGCCAAAACAAGAATCAGTGAAGCCCTTAAAGGCCGTAAACTTGAAAGCATAGAGTACACTGTTATAAAAAGAGATAAAACCACGCTTCCCGTTCTGGTTTCAAGCATGCCAATTTTTGACAGCTCCGGCAACTTCAATGGATTCAGATCCATCGCCATGGATATTACAGAGGGTAAGAAATTCCAGGACGAAATAAAAAGGCTCGCGTTTATAGACCCGTTAACCGGACTTCCAAACAGGGCCCTCTTTAATGAAAAGTTCAAAATGCTTACCGCAGATTCAAACAGGCATAAAAAGAAGTTTGCACTGATGGTTATAGATATTGACAACTTTAAAAATATAAATGACAATTACAGCCATTCTGTCGGGGATGAAATTCTCATCAAGGCATCAAAAAGAATTGAATCGCTCCTGCGCTCCACAGACTCAATTGCAAGAATAGGAGGAGATGAATTTGTTCTTCTGGTTTCAGAGATAAACACCCCAAAAGATGCCGAAATGGTTGCAGCCAAGATACTCGTTTCGTTTAATGAAAAGATAAAATCATCAGATCTCGAAATAAGGATAAGCCTGAGCATGGGGATTGCCATTTATCCTGACAATGGACTGAGCCTTGAAGAGCTTTTCAGGAAGGCTGACAGCGCCATGTATTTTGTAAAGGAAAGCGGCAGAAATAATTTCAGTTTCTACAAATAAACTGTCGTGAGGGTTTATATAAATACATGAAATGACGATACGTCAGCAACTATTGTAAAGACCGCATAACAGATTTAAATTTTGCATATTGCCTGTCCCAGTGATCCGGATTCTGAGGTTTGTACCTTTTTACTTCAAAGGAGTTAAAAGACAATTGCCTGCCGTCTTCAATTCCTTTTATCTCCCCGTCAGCCTTAAGCTGCATTAAAAGGTTACCGACCGAGGAGGTCTCTGTAGGACCGGCAAATGCAGGGATTCCTGCAGCGTCAGTAACCCACTGACAGAAAAGCTCATCTTTTGTGCCTCCTCCGACAATATGAAGATAATCAATTTTTCTGCCTATCAGTCCCGCAAGGATTTCAAGATCATCTTTTATTTTCAGTGCAAGAGTCTGGTAAATTATTCTGGCAGTCTGGTCAATACCTTCAGGAACCTTCTGGCCGGTCCTGCTGCAGAAAGATGAAATAACTTTTGGCAAATCGTTCTGGTTAACAATGAAATCAGAACTGTCAAGGTCAATAAAGGAGTCAACCGGCTGTGCGTTTCTTGCTGAGTTCATTATATCGTCAAATGAAATTTCGCTGCCCTTGTCTTTTATCCATTTATTTCTGCACTGCTGTATGAGCCACATCCCAACAAAATTTTTAAAAAGAAGCATTTTGCCTTCGGCGCCCGCTTCATTTGCATAACCCGAATTGTAAACCTCATCATTTATCAGGGGACTGTCCATTTCATATACCGTAATCCCCCAGGTGCCTATACTGATGAAGGCGGGAGTAACATTTTTTTCAACAAAAGGCACCCCGAGAATGGCAGAAGGTGTATCATGGGTTGCGGGAGCAATTACCGGAATGCTTTTTATTTCAAGTTCCTCGCTGACACTCTTTTGCAGAGGACCCACTGCCGTCCCGCTCTGAACAATTCTGCCGAATATTTCCTTTGAAAAACCCAGTTTTTCAATAATGCCGCTATCCCACAGTTTCGTATAAGGATTGCACAAAGCCGTGGTGTGCGAATCAGTGAATTCATTAACCGCTATGCCTGTAAGGAAATAATTGAAAATATCCGGAATCATTAAAAACTTTGAAGCATTTAAATATTCGACTGCACTATTCTTTTTAAGATAGTGCATATTAAAAATACTGTAATATGAATGCAGGGCCACACCGCTGAATTTAAAGACATCTTTTCTTGGTATGATTTCAAAAACTTCCTCAGTTACGCTGTTTCTTCCGGCATCCCGGTAGTGGACAGGGTTTGAAATAAGTTTTCCGTTTTTATCAAGAAATCCGAAATCAACTCCCCATGTATCCAGTCCGATTGACCGGATGTCCCTGTATTTTTTGGAAGCAAGCAAAATACCCGTTTTAAGCTCGGAAAACAATCTTAATATATCCCAGTAAAGAGTGCCCGCTGCAAAAACAGGTATATTGTCAAACCTGTGAATTGTCTCAAAGGTAAATTCAGTGCCGTTAAATGCCGCAACCGAAGCGCGGCCGTTGCTTGCGCCAAAATCAAATATGAGGTAATTTTTCACTCTATCCTTTCCTTCTGGTTTCCACATAATCTTCAATCTCATTCATTGAGCCTGAGAATTCATCCCTTGTATAAACAAAAGAGGGATGGTTTACAAAATCCTCAATAGCTATCCCGTCTTCTTCATATCCTGCCTTAAAATACGGGATCTTTAAAAGCTTCTCCAAAATATGAGCAGGCACGGGTTCTTCAATCTGACTGTATATATCCTTGCACTCACAAATTCTTAAAAAGTCATCTATTATTTCCGGATTTAAAGTATAAACCAGGTTTCCGCCTGCAACTTTTTCAATATGATAAACATTGCCTTCGCCCGGTCCGGGTCTTGCTGAACATAAAAGAAGCTTGCTCAAGTAGCCGTTTTTTGCATCGTTTAAAAGGCCTGCGGCTTTTTTGGCTATTGCAACGCCTGCCCATCTTGCAAGCTCCTCGGTAAGCTCGATCCCCACTGAAGCCGCGCTCTGGGCAAACTGGGGCCTTCCTTCAAAACGTCCTATCATAATAGTTATAACTGACCTCCACTGGCTAAAATCAACTCCCCAGGCCATACCGATTTCATGTCCCCTTTTTACAGCTTTTGCAACCTGTATGGCGCCGGGAACATTAAACACAAGTGTTGAGTTGGTTGCAATTCCAAGAGATGTCAGTATTTGTAATAGATATATCCCCTCCTTTGATCCGGGGCATTTTACCATAATGTTTGGTGCTATTTTTTTAAGTTCAAGTGCCTGCCAGAGCATATCCTTCACGTCAGTAACAAGTCTCGGGTCAACCTGAGCGGATACATATCCTTTTTTGTATCCTGACTTTTCAAAAAGAGGCATGTAAAGCTGCGTCCCCTGTCTGGTTATTTCCTTGTACAGCTTCCAGGCAAGCTTTGAATTATCCTTTGCGGGGTTATCCCTGATCATCTTATCTATAATGGGATTTACCTCTTCGGGAAGAAGATCAAGAACCTTTCTTGTGAGCCTTGGATTTGTTGTGACACCGCAAAAAAGAGTGTCAGCCGGCTTTTTATAATCAAATAGTACTTTAAGCCGTTCTTCAAGCTCAGGTCTCTGTTCAGGGCTTGCCTTTTCAAGCATGCTTTTTTGCCAGACCTTGTAGATCAGCGGTGAGCTGTCCCACCACGCTTCAAAATCCTCAGAAACCTCCGCAAGCCTTTGCATTGCCGATTTTTTAAAAGCTGACATTTGTTACCCCCATTTGTAATAAAATACCAAAATTCATTAATAAGTCTTTAAGCTCTGCCCAGAACACCTTTCACGGCTCTTACAATGTCCTTTGCATGCGGGATCGAAGCCTGTTCAAGTGTTGAATTGTAGGGTATGGGTGTATTCAGGCCTGCAACTATTCTAACAGGCGCATCAAGCCAGTCAAATGCTTTTGCAGTTATTCTTGCGGAAATGTCAGATGCCACGCTGCCTCTTTCACACGCTTCGGTCACAACTACAAGGCGTGATGTTTTTTTAACGGATTCAAGCAGGGCATTTTCATCAAGCGGGACAAGTGTCCTCGGATCAAGAACTTCTATGCTTATCCCTTCCTGCTCAAGCAGTTTTGCAGCTTCAAGAGCTTTGTATACCATATTGGAATATGCAAAAACCGTTACGTCCTCACCCTGCCTCTTTATATCTGCAACCCCGAAAGGTATGGTATACTCTTCTTCCGGAACCTCGCCTTTTATGAGATAAATCATTTTGTGCTCGATGAACATAACAACGTTATCGTCACGAATGGCTGTCTTTAAAAGCCCTTTGACATCATATGGTGTTGAGGGCATGACAACCTTCAGGCCAGGCACATGGTAAAACCATGCCTCCAGGCTCTGGGAATGCTGTGCAGCAACACCCCTTCCTGCACCGCCCTGTGTCCTGATAACAAGCGGGCACTTGAGGTTATCACCTGTCATATATCTGATTTTTGCAGCCTGATTTACTATCTGGTCCATTGCAAGAGCAGCAAAATCGATAAACATAAGCTCGGAAATGGGCCTGTGGCCTGTGATGGCGGCACCCATGCCCGCCCCGATTATGGCTGTTTCTGAGATGGGGGTATTTACAACTCTGTCCGGGCCAAAAATATCGATAAGCCCCTTATATGCCCTGAATGCTCCGCCATATTTCCCTATATCTTCACCTATAAGAAAGACTCCGGGATCCCTGTTCATCTCCTCAATGACTGCCTCACGGATCGCTTCCCTGTATTCAATTTGCCGCATTACTTTCCTTTCCTGAAAAATTCAAAATAAATTTTTATAAAAATAAAATATTAGCACCGGATAAAATCCCGGTTTAGTAACTGCTGAAAGCAAAGCCGGTATTAAATGAGCGCAACTTCCTCAAGAAATTTATCAAGGTTCGGTTCAGGGCTTTCTTCTGCAAATTTTACCGAATCTTCGACTGCCTGGATTATATGACTTTCCATGTCTTCTATTTCACTTTCAGTAATAAGTTTCTCCTTAAGCAGTTTTTGTTTGTAGTTCATAACCGGGTCCCTCTCTGTTTTATAATATTCCGCCTCAGTTTTATCCCTGTATTCTGCCGGATCATTCGGATGATGGCCGCCAAACCTGTAAGTTTTCGCTTCGATAAGCGAAGGTCCCTGACTGTTTCTCGCTCTGACAACTGCTTCCCTGACTGCTTCGTAAACAGCTTCAGGATCTGATCCGTCCACTATAACTCCAGGAATACCATAACTTACCGATCTTTTTGCAATATCGCCGCATGAAACAGATTCACATACATTCATGGATATTGCATACATGTTGTTTTCACAAACATAAATTACAGGTAATTTAAAAATAGCCGCCATATTCAAAGCTTCATGAAAAACGCCATTATTTGATGCGCCGTCTGAAAAGAAACAGACTGCAACTCCACGTTTTTTATCAAGCTTGCAGGAAAAACCTGCCCCTACGGAAACCGGAAGTCCTCCTCCCACAATTCCGTTGGCACCAAGCATTCCAAGTTCTGTGTCGGCTATATGCATCGAGCCCCCGCGGCCCTTGCAGTAACCTGTCGCCTTCCCGAAAAGCTCAGCCATCATCCTGTTTAAGTCCGCTCCTTTTGCAATGCTGTGGCCGTGTCCCCTATGTGTCGAAATTATGTAATCGGATTTTTCAATTGCCGCACATGTACCGGCCGCCACTGCCTCTTCTCCGATATAAGGGTGGAGGTAACCCCAAATTTTTGCAGTCTGGTAAAGCTGGACCGTTTTTTCCTCAAACCTTCTGATTTTTATTATTGTTTTCAGCAGGTCGATTTTCTGTTCTTTTGTAAGGTTTCCGGTTTTTTTTGCTGCAGATGTTTTTACTGTTTCAGCCATAAATACCCTTTCACTGTGAATAATAACATGAAAAATTATATGCAATTTTTAGCATTATTGCAATAAATATCGGATTATTCAAGTTTTTTCAGGGAATAATTACGAAATCGGTAATGTCTTATTATGTCTATATCATCAATCGGGATATGCTTTGTGTTGATTTCCTATTCGCCGATTATCTTTACAAGGATCCTCTTTTTTCTGTTGCCGTCAAACTCTCCATAAAATATCTGCTCCCATGTGCCTAAGTCAAGCCTTCCCCCGGTTACTGCAACAACAACCTCCCTGCCCATAATGGTCCTTTTCAGGTGTGCATCGGCATTATCCTCATAACCATTGTGCATATACTGGCTATATGGCTTTTCAGGTGCAAGGTTTTCGAGCCAGACCTCAAAATCATGGTGAAGTCCGCTTTCATTGTCATTGATAAACACACTGGAGGTTATATGCATAGAATTGCAGAGAAGCAACCCATCTCTGATGCCGCTTTCCTTCAGGCACTTCTGAACTTCACCAGTAATATTTAAAAACCCTCTCCTTTTATTAACCTGTATATTCAATTCACACCTGTAGCTTCTCATATTTTCAATCCTTTCGTTTTCTTCCTCTTCAATATACTTGTATTTATAACTTATACAAAATAAAGGCTGTTAAAAAACCAAGAATAGTTAGAAGCCCTATCAGATACCCGCCATCTTCAAATGCCTCTGGTATCATGCTGTCGGCAAGCATAGCAAGTATCGCACCTGAAGCAAATGATAAAATTATTCCCAGTATATTTAAGTTTAATTTCTTTAAAAACAGATAACTTAAAATCGTTGTTAATACCACAACAATACTTACGGCAGCCCACATCAGATATATCTGCTTTTTGGAAAATCCTTCCTTTTTAAGATCATTTACAGAAGTTAAGCTCTCCGGAAGATTGGACAGAAATATTGCGCCAACCATAAGTACCCCTATGCCATTATTGGCAAATAAAGAGATTCCAAGCGCAATAGACTCAGGAATCCCGTCAAGAAGCGCTCCAAAGACAATCGCTTTTCCATTTGTCTCTTTTAAAGCTTTAAAAGGTTTTTTCTTTCTGTAATGTCTTCCGCCAAAACGGTGGATTATAAAATCGCCGGCTATAAATGCAGCCCCGCCCACAAGAAAGCCAATAACTACTGCATCAAAACCACCATATTTAAATGCTTCCTCCATTAACCCAAAAGTTAAAGCGCATATCATAACTCCTGAGCCAAAAGCCATAATGGCCGCTATTATTTTCTGGCTGATTTTAAATATGTTTCCTATCATCGCGCCAACAATTAATGAAAAACCTGCCAGAAATGAAAATATAAATATTTTTATCATGGCAAATATTATATCAGAATTAAAATATTCCATTACATAAGATGAAGCTGCCGGAATGAATGCTTGAATTAATGTTAAAGGGTTTTAGATCTGCAGGTTTAAACAGATATGTTTTAATATATCTATATATCCTGAATTTAATAGCTATAACAGAAGTCAATCCACAGCCTGAGTGCTTTTATCAGGCATGTCAGGATTGCAGTCAGGGCCGAAATGCTTTAGCAGAACCAGATTTTCCTGACCGGTATTTTCAATTGTAATACCTTTTACAGCCGTAGAATATGGCACAAAGAATTCGTCTTTTGTTATATCTGCAAACCTTATCATGTTCGGACTCTCAAAATCAGTTTCATTTACCTTTCCGTGACCCTGCAAGGTTATAAAACCATATGCACCGTTATCCTTTATTGTAACTTTTTTTCCTGAATATACGGTGAGCTCCTTGGCGCTGAAAACCTCTTCACCGTGGACTTTTCCATAAACCACCCAGCGCTCAACATATCCTCTATCTTTAGTATCGCCTATTGGCACTGGTTTTAAGAAGAATTTTTCCTTAAAATAAGGGGTTACATTTAAATCCCAGTCGATTATGTCCATTATATAATCAATGTCGTTTTTATATTCATCAGGCACATCTTTAACAAGAAGAGAACGGTCTATTACCTTATTTGCTGCAAGGCTCTGATACATTCCGTAAACATCTGATGCCCACTGCGGCTCATAAGAACAAAGTGAACCCGGGGCATGAAGAATGCCTGGAGGCAGCAGCCATCCTGTCTCAACTTCAAGTCTGTAGGCCTTTGAGAGGTTTGTAATCTTATTGTCGCCCTTTTCAAAATCTCTAAGGCACCTTATCACTTCTTCTTTAGTGGTTCCAGGCTCAAGGCCAAAAAAAGTATACGGGAAGTTATTCTCAGCATAATTTACCTGGGGCGGAAAGTAATATGCTTCAGGTTTTCCTTCCATTCCCACATTTTTTGCATGTGATATGCCAAGGTGTACATGATGCGGCAGTGCATCCATATTATCGAAAAACTTAGAAAATACCTTTAAACCGCCCCATTTGTTCATCACCTTATCGCCTAAAATATCTGTGCCAAGTTCAGCAATGATATCTTTCAAAAGCATCTTCTGTCCATCACAGTAAACATAGCTTAGCCCCTCGTCAGGCGGGGTCCCGGGACCATTGTCTGCCTGACAGGTTGATGCAAACCATCTCTCGTCAATGCCTCCCCTTTTTGCCCCAAGGGCATAAAGGTCTTCAATATGAAGCTTTAATCTCCTGCCCGGAATACAAAATGCTCTGGGCACCCATGCCGGCAGCAGATGGAGCAGGCCATTTGTCAGATCAAGTGCCTTAAAGGTAAAATTCCTAAGATTGTTCATCTTGCTTTCCTCCTTATTTGTATACTCTGTCGATTTCCTGTCTGACTATTTTTACCCAGTTTTTAACATTATCGGGATTATGCCCCAGGGTATGATTGTCTTTCATAAGAATCTCGATTATACAACCCTTCGTTGAAATAAGCAAATCCCTTATATTTTTCCTGATGTTATTTTCATTCATATTTCGGGTCATAAAATATCAGGGGCTTTTTTAATCTCAGAGCATTGTGCCCGTACCAGAATTTTCTTTTTTCTTCAGTTGATTCTTTTAGGGAAACACTCAGGACTTTGGATGCAAGCTTCCTTAATATTTCCCTGTCTTTTTTATCTATTTTCAGTTCTTCCGGTTTTCCTGTCGCATATACAGATTTCTGTCCATAGTTGACTTCTGTCCAAATCCCTGTAGCGTTAATTGCACCCATACAATGCTCCGGTATTTAAGTTTTAAAAAAAAGTTTGAATTTCCATTTCAATATTTAAATAAATAAAAAATACTGTCAGCCAATAACCCTTGATCTCTCCTGCCTTATGGTTTCGACAAGAGCTTTTATATTTACAATCGGAACCAACATCTTCCCTTCTGATTGTCCTTAACACCCTTTCCTCTTTTGTAAGTGCCATTTAAAAAATCCTCCTGCTGCTAACTATATATAGTCATTTAATATACCATACTGGCTGTTATTTTTTTCAAATTTAAAAAATGTCATATTAAACAATTGCAGAAATTTTTTTATTGTCAAGAACCTGACAGTTATTTATTCATTGAATTACTTCCTGACTGCCAAATACACCTGGTTTTAATCCAACTTTAACCGGTTTTAAATTTCTAATGCGTAATATATTGTGCTGTGCTAAAATACTCTACAGCGTACATTTTGATGTACACTATTATTAAATCTTTTATAAAAAGGTTCTAAATGGAAAAAATAATAGGAATTACTGATACAAGGACAAGAATAAAAGAGCTTATTGACCGGGTATCTGAGAAAAACGATGTTTTTATTGTTACACGCGACAGCAAACCTGAAGCTGTAGTAATGGCTTATGAAGAATATATCAGAACAAAACAGGAGCTTGATGAGGCCAAAAAAATCAGATTTGAAAAAACCCTTGAAGATTTAAAAACTAAATTCAAAAACTGGCTTATCGCAAGGGGTTACAATCCGGACCAAATGACGGAAGAAGAGGTATATGAAATTATAAGAAAAGCTTAAATTATGAAAATGGTCCTGGACAGCAATATTATTATTTCCGCATTATTGTTCGGTGGAAACCCCGGAAAGATTTTTAAATTATGTATCTACAGTCACGAGTTCACCGGTTGCATTTCCCCGGAACTTCTTGCTGAGCTTTTATCCAAACTTAAATATAAATTTGAAGTCAACCAGACAGAATCAGATATTATCAAAGAAATGATTATATCCAGTTTTGAATACACTCTTGTCAGTGGAAAAGTAAATATTTGCCGTGAAAGTATGAATAATATGGTACTGGAACTGGCAGTTTCATGTAAGGCTGATTATATAATTACAGGTGACAGGGATCTGCTGGACCTTAAAAAAATAAATGATACAAATATAATTACGCCCGCAAAGTTTTTTCAAATACATAAAGAACAGTAAATTATCCACCGGTAGTTTTGATTACTCATATGTCAGCAGTAATATGCCAACGTTCATATTGTAAAAACAAATAATTACACATATAATTTGAGAAATTTTAACAAATTCTTGATTTATCGCAGGAAATCACTACAGGTGAATCTGCTTAAGGCAAAATCAGATGTCTGAAACCATAATAAGGGAGCTTGGAGGGTATATCCCAGACAAAACCTGCACAATTACGCTTGATAAAATCAAACAATTCGTAAATGTGCCTTATTTTATCGAATGGTATAAATCAGGAGAATCCTGCAAGGTTTTTCCCCTGTTTCTACAGGAACTTTCAGATTTAAATCCAGTGGCTCCTGCGCTTTTCGGGCTTATCACCAGAAATCCCTTCTTTGACCATACAATGATAAAATATTTTATTGCTGAGAATGACCAAAAACCGGTTGGCAGGATAACTGCTTTTATAGATTACAATTACAGTGAAGATAAAAAAAAGACCGGATGGGTAGGCCTTTTCGAATGCATCAAGGACAGGAAAACTGCAAATATGCTTTTTGATTCAGCAGTAGAATATTTAAGACAAAATTCCTGCCAAAAAGTAATAGGTCCCGCAAAATTCAATGCCGGAGGCGAAATCGGGCTTTTAATAAAAGGCTTTGAAAATATGCCGTATTTTATGGAACCATATAACGCACCTTATTATCAGGAATTTTTTGAAGGGTACGGGTTTGAGAAAGAAAACGACTGGTATAGCGTTTCTACAGATGAGCTTCTCTCCTCAGACTATATGAACAGGATTGCCAGCATGAATGAAAAATTCAAAAATAACAGAAGAAACGAGGCATTTAACAGTTTCACTGTAAGAAACATTGATTTTTCAAACGTTAAAAAAGAAATAGGGGTCATAAGGGAACTTTACAATCCAATCTGGAACGAGGGGACCCATCCCCAGCAGGTATATATGACCGAGGCGGAATTTGACGCACTTGCGCTTGGAATAAAAGAAATTTCAATAGAGGATCTTATATTTATTGTGGAGAAGGACAGTCATCCGGTTGCAGTGTCTGTAAATCTTCCGGACATTAATGAAGTCATCAATGAATATGACTCGATCCGAAAAAACTTTGTTCCAAAAAACAGCTTCAGGGCAATCCCTGATATAATAAGGGACCTCAAAATATTTTTAAGGATAAAAAGGCGGATAAAAGAAAAAAAATTCAGCCGGACAAGGTTTTTAATCCTTGGAATCCATAAGGAATACCGTAAGAACGGAATCGACACAATGCTATACAGCCTGATAAAAAAGAAAGCTCTTGAATTCGGCATTACTCACGGATCCGCATCCCAGATGGCCGACATAAATATGGATATAATCAACCCGATTTTTAAACTGGGTAAAATTGCCCTTACATGGCGGGCATATAAGCTTGATATTTGAGTTAAGCTTTAAAACTCTCTCTTTGGAATTCATAAATCTGGTGATTTATTTCCCTGCTGACTTTAAAATCTTTTCAGCGGCACTGTCATCCGTTATAAGGATATTTATATACTTGCCGCGAAGCGCACCCAGGATAGCCTCCGCTTTCAGTTTTCCGCCGGCAACTCCAATTGAATAAGGCACATTTTTTAAAATATCCACAGGCATTGAAACCGTCCTTCCCGACAGGCTTGAATCGCAAAGATTTCCTTTTAAATCAAAAAAATGCGAAAAGACATCCCCCACTGCTTTCAGTCCTTTAAGCGACTCAAAATCCTCTTTGCTTATGTGGCCGGTGTTGACAAGGGTTGAAATGACTTTTGGATATACTGCGCCAATCCCAACAAGAGCCACAGACACATTCCGGAAATAATCAAATGTTGCTTTGATTGATTTTTCGGCCATAAGTGCTGAAAGAAGTTCCCTGGAGTCAAGTATCGCAGGGGCATACAAAAGATGCGGTTCCCTGTCAAATTTCCTTGCAAGCCTTGTTGTTATATCATGGCAGTTAAGATCAATTGACAGGCTGTGGCTGCCGCCTGTTATCTGAACAACCTCGACACTCCTGTTTATCTTTGCAGGAAGGTGGTTTATTACTTCATTTACCGTGGTGCCCCAGGATACCCCGATAACATCGCCGTCTTTTATTATTTCCACCATAAATTCTGCCGCTGCTGCACCGAGTTTAGCCTTAAGCTCGATATCGGAAAGCCCGAAATTTTCAACAACCACCACCCTTTTGAGCCCGAAACTTTTCTCCAGTTCCGATTCAAGATCTGAGACACCTGAAGTCGGGTCGTTTATGGTAATCTTTACAATCCCTGAAAGTACTGCTTTTTTTAAAATCCTGTTAACCTGATATTTTGAGACTTTGATTTTTTGCGCAATTTCATCCTGTGTGAGCCCATCCTTATAATAAAGGGTGGATACCTTCACCATCAGTTTTATATTGTAAGCCATGACTTTTTACCGGTTTTCAAGTTCCTCTATTTTTTTAACCTTCTTAACCGTGCCGCCTGTACGTTCAATTGCAAGCCAGACCTTAAGTATCTCCTTTGCAAGGCCCGTCCCTATAATAAAAGAGCCCATGCAGAGAACCTGGCAGTCATTTGAAAGTATGGATCTCTGCGCCGAGTAGATATCGTGGCAAACTGCGGCCCTTACACCCCTGAATTTATTTGCACATATTGCCATCCCGAGCCCGGTGCCGCATACAAGTATTGCCCTGTCAAAATTGCCGGCTGCAACCTCCTCTGAAACAGCGGCTGCTATATCCGGGTAATCTACAGGATCCTTTGTAAATACACCAAAATCCCTGTATGGAACATTTTTTTCTTTCAGTACACCAATGAGCTCATTTTTTAAATCAAGGGCGTTCTCATCACTGCCAACTGCTATATTCACAATATCCTCCATGCATATTTATATTTGATAAAAATTAAAAAAATGCCTTTTTAGCATCACCTGTCTGCCATGAAAACTTCTATAGATGCAGCAATTTTTTCAGGCGTCAGGCCGTAATATTCAATTATGTCTTTATAATCGCCAACTACCGTAAACTCATCGTTTATACCAACCATTTTCATTTTAACAGGGTTTTCCCTTATCAAGACCTCTGCCACAGCAGAACCAAGGCCCCCTGCCACACTATGTTCCTCCACAGAAACAACTCTTTTTGTTTTGGAGCTTGAAGATAAAATCAGTTCCCTGTCTAGAGGTTTTATCGTCGAGATGTTTACAACTTCAGCATCAATGCCCTTTGCTGCAAGCATTGCGG
>Ga0233425_10003345_pt1 | contig 29245 bp, 21 predicted proteins | sample Watercolumn_Towu_2_FD_181712 | JGI IMG/M metagenome (GOLD analysis project Ga0233425, IMG submission 181712) | Freshwater microbial communities from Lake Towuti, South Sulawesi, Indonesia - Watercolumn_Towuti2014_140_MG | ecosystem: Environmental > Aquatic > Freshwater > Lake | place...
CCGGTGTTGAGGTCGATCTTGCCGCACTCGTCCGCGACCGTGACGCGCACCAGGCCGCCGCCGAGCTTGAACTCGATGCCGCGCGAGCCGTCGGGCCTGAGCCTGGCCGCATCGCGCGCGTCGATCAGCGCGAGGGCCGCGCGCTCGATCCCCGCCTCGGCGAGATGGCGCGCGCGGGCGCCGTCCACCAGGTTGCGCGCGAGATGGGTTTCGGTGCGCGCCGACGCGCCCAGCGCGATCACGAGGGCCGACAGCAGCGCCAGCATCCACAGGACGGTCAGCAGCGCCAGGCCCCGCTCGTTCCGGCGCGCGCTCATCGCTGGTCCTCGTCGAGCTTGAGCGCGATCACGAGCGGCGGCCAGGCCGGCGCGGCCGGATCGCGGAACTGCAGGTCGAGGCGCACGAGGCGCGGCAGGTGCCGCTGCCCGCGCCGGTCCGCGCGCCAGGCCGGCGCGCGCGCGCCGTCCTCGACCCCGAAATAGCTCCAGCGGATCGCGGCGACACCCTCCGCCAGCACCGTCGCCTCGGACCCGCCGGCGAATCCGAAGTCGCTGCGCTCGCCCGCCGTGGGCACACGCCGCAGCACCAGCGCGCGGCCTTCCGGCCGGTCCTCCAAGCCGACGCGCACCAGGTAGAATCCGCCCGAACCCGGCCAGGGCGGCATCGGCGCCACGAACCCGACCGCCGCGGCGTCGCCCGCGAAGGCGATCTGCTCGCGCGCGCCGGCGCGCCAGACCGCAGGCCGCGCCTGGCCAAGGTGGCGGCGCAGCGCGGTTTGCGCCACCCGCAGGGTTTCGCTCGCGCCCGCGCGCGCCTCGACCGCGGCGCTGGCGTTGAGGCCCGTACCGAGGGCGCCCGCAAGCGCGCCCACGATCAGGGCGAGCAGCGCCAGGGCCACCACCAGCTCGACCAGGGTCATGCCGGACTGGCTCCGGCCCAGGTCGCGTCCGATCATCGCGGCCGCGCCGCCAGGCGCAGGGTCGTGAGCGAAATCTCGCCCGGCCGCTCTTCCGAGCCCCAGGCGACCGTGACCGTGACCTCGACCGGCACCGGCAGGTTGGGCGCGGGCGGTCCCTGCGAAACCTGGTAGGGGCGCACCGACACGCGCCACAGAAAGCCGTCGCCCGACTCGCCCGTGCGTTCGCCGGCCCGGAGCGGCTCGGACGCGCCCAGCTCCGCCAGGCGCGATTCCGCCAGGAGCACGGCGCGGGTGTAGCGGTCGGCGTCGCCGGCGCCGCGCGTGGCGCCGCCCATGATGCGGAACGCGACGGCGACCGACGCCGCGACCAGCGCGAGGGCCACCAGCAGCTCGAACAGGCCGAAGCCGCGCTCGCCGCGCCGCCCGGTCATTCCGCCCTCACCCGACCGGTGAGCCAATCCACGGAAACGGCGGCACGAACACCCTCGCGCGTGGTCAGCGTCACGCGGCCGCCGGTCGAGCTGCCGTCGGGGAAGAAGTCGATCGCGGCCACGTGGGCGGTGGCGCGCAGCGCCTCGGGCACCGCGGCGCTGATCGTCATGCCGAACGGAATCGCGTGGCGCGAAAGGCCGGTGCCGTAGTTCCCGGCGAGGCCGTCGACCGTGAAGCGCCACGGAACGCCGCCCACCACCGCGCCCGAGCGTGCCTGGTTGAGGGCCAGCGCCAGCTCGCGCGCCGCGCCGCGCAGCTCGCCGCCCGCGACCGCGCGGGTCAGCGCCGGCGCGGCGAGCCCGTAGGCCAGCGCCAGCAGGGCCAGCACCACGACCAGCTCGATCAGCGTGAAGCCGCGCTCGGCGCGGCTACTTGTTGAAGACGTCGGCGTTCTCGCCATCGCCGCCCCGCGCGCCGTCGGCGCCCAGCGTGTAGAGATCGTAGCCGAGGCCGCGCTTGCTCGGCACCTCGTAGTAATAGGGCCGGCTCCAGGGATCGGCCGGCACCTCGCCGCCCTTCAAGTACGGCCCCGCCCACTTCGCGGCGTTCGCCGGCCGCGCCACCAGGGCCTTCAAGCCCTCCTCCTGCGTCGGGTAGCGGCCGACGTCGAGGCGGAACAGGTCGAGCGCCTGCTCGAGGCTTTGTACCTGCATCTTGGCCACGTCCGACTTGGCGCGGCTCAGGTACCCGATGGTGCGCGGCACCACCAGGCCGAACAGCAGGCCCAGGATCACCAGCACGACCAGCAGCTCGACCAGCGTGAAGCCGCGCCGGCACGAACGGGCGAGGCGGCGGCGGATCGCGTGCGACAAGTCCGTTTCCCCCTGCCTTTCCCTCTACCCCGGCGCCGCCTATTGCGCCAGCGCGTTGACGCCGGTGACCGCGGCCAACAGCGACAGGATGATGCCGCCGACCACCACGCCGATGGCGAGGATCAGCGCCGGCTCGACGATCGCGATCAGGCGGCGCACCGCCACGTCCACGTCGGCGGCGTAGATCGCCGACAGCCGCGCCAGCATCTCGGTCAGGCGCCCGCCCTCCTCGCCCACGCGGATGAGCTGCACCGCCAGCAGCGGCAGCACCCGCGCGTCCTCCACCGCGTCGGCCAGGCGCTCGCCCTGCTTCACGCGCTCGACCGCCGCGCCGACCGCGGCGCCGATCGCGCGGTTGGGCAGCGTCTCGGCCACCAGCCCCAGCGCGTCGGGCAGCGCGACCCCGTTGGCGAGCAGCGTGGCCGTGGAGCGCGCGAACCGTTCCACCGACACGCCCGCGATCAGCGCCCCTACCAGCGGCAAGCGCAGCAGGCGCCGGTCCAGCCCGGCGCGGCGGGCGCCGCGGCCGAAGCGCAGGCGCAGCGCCAGCCAGCCCGCGAAACCCGCGGCCGGTACGATCCAGCCGTATTGCCGCAGCAGCGACGACGCGGCGATGACGACGCGCGTGACCAGTGGCGGGGTCTGGCCCGCCTGCTGGAACAGGAGCTCGAACTGCGGGACCACGAGCGACAGGAGCAGGATCACCGAAAGCGCGGCGGCAAAGGCGAGGATCGCGGGATAGATCAGCGCGGTGCGCACCGCGCGCATCAGCCGCGCGCCGCGCTCCTGGTACGCCGCGACCTGGTCCAACACGTCGCCGAGCGCGCCGCCCGCCTCGCCCGCGCGCACCGCGGTGCGGAGAAACTCGTCGAACTGTTCGGGCATCGTGTCCATGGCTTCGGACAGCACCGCGCCGGCGCGCACGCGCGTCAGCAGCGCGTCGGCGGCGGCGGCGACGCGGTCGTCGGCGGTCGACTCCACGATGATCTTGAGCGACTGGTCCACCGGCAGCCCGGCCGACAGCAGCACCTGAAGTTCGCGCGTGAAAACGGGCTGGAGCTTCGCCGGCATCGCGGCGCGCCGCTTGCCCTTCTTCCCGCGCGGCGCCCCCATGGCGTATTCGACCGGCGCTACTTCGACCGGCACGGGCGGCGGTTCGGCCGGGAACGCTTCTTCCGCCTGATTCACCGGGGTCGGCTCCGCCCCGCGATAGCGCGCCTCGCCCAGCGGCTCGGCGACGGCGGTACGTGGCGCCGGCGCGGGCGGCGGCGCGATTTCGGCGTGCGGCGTTTCGACCACCGCGTCCGCCGGTGGCTGCCAGCGCACGGGATGGAACGGCGCGGCCGGCGCCGGTTCCGCGGGCGGCGCCGGCGGCGGCGGACCGGCTTGCACGGGCAGGTCCGCGTCCGGCGCGGTGCGCGCGTCGTTGTCCGGCGCCCGCAATTTGACCTGGACGCTCCGCCGCCGCTCGCCGGTGTGCGGCGGCGGCGCGCCATGCGGGGTGCGGCGGCGCTCCTCGCCCGACCAGTCGCGCCGGACGCTGACGGTGATGACGGGCGCGGGCGGCTCGGGCGCGTCCGCGGGCGGCGCGCCGAGCTGCGGCTCGGCCGGCTCGGCTTCCGCGCCCGGCCCGGGCGCAGCACCGAGGGCGGGATCGGGCCGGTCCGGCGCCATGTCGGGCGGCGCGGTCACCGCGGGCTCGACCCTGCCGTTGTCGCCGGCGGCGACCTCCTCGACCCGCACCGGCAGGTGCTGGCGCGCGCGGAGCTGGTCGATCACCATCTCGCGCACCGGGGCGGTCATTTCGCCCTCGACCACCTGGCCGGACGGAGCGACGGCCTTGAAGCGGAAGCGCGCCATCAGTCCGCCTGCGTGACGCGCAGGACTTCCTCGACCGTGGTCTGGCCCGCGAGCGCCTTGGCCAGGCCGTCCTCGCGCATGGTCTTCATGCCCTCGGCGCGCGCGGTGCGCTCGATCGCCGTGGCGTCGGCGTGCTGGAGGATCAGCCGCCGCACGGTCTCGCCGAGCGGCAGCACCTCGGCGACCGAGCTGCGGCCGAGATAGCCGGAATTGCCGCAGCGCGCGCAGCCCCCGGCGCGATAGACGTGCGGGCGGCCGCGGCTCCGGTCGTCGGGCATGATGCCGAGCGCGCGCAGCGTCTCGGGCGCCTCGACCGCCTCCTCGCGGCAGTCCGGGCACAGCGTGCGCACCAGGCGCTGCGCCACGATGCAGCGCAGCGCGCTGGTCAGCAGGTAGCTTTCCACGCCCATGTCGATGAGGCGCGTGACCGCGCCAGCCGCGCTGTTGGTGTGCAGCGTCGACAGCACGAGATGGCCGGTGAGGGCGGCCTGCACCGCGATGCGCGCGGTTTCCACGTCGCGGATCTCGCCCACCATGATGATGTCGGGATCGTGCCGCAGGACCGAACGCAGCAGCGTGGCGAAGGTGAGTCCGATGCGCGGGTTCACCTGGATCTGGTTCACGCCCGGAAGCTGGTATTCGATCGGGTCCTCGACCGTGACGATCTTGCGCTCGGGGCCGTTCAGGCGCTGCAGGCCGGCGTAGAGCGTCGTGGTCTTGCCGCTGCCGGTCGGCCCCGTGACCAGCACGATGCCGTTGCCGTGGCCGAGCGCGTCCACGAGACGCTTGAGGTTGGTGTCGGCGAAGCCGAGCCTGCCGAGGTCGAGCGGCGCCCGGGCGCGGTCGAGGAGGCGCAGGACCACCGCCTCGCCGTGCAGCGTGGGCACGACCGAGACGCGCATGTCCATGTCGCGCCCCTCGACCGAGGTCTTGCAACGCCCGTCCTGCGCCAGGCGCCGCTCGACGATGTCGAGGCCCGACATCACCTTGATGCGGCTGACGATCCCGGGATGCAGCTCGAGCGGCGGCGCCTCGACGTCGGTCAGCATTCCGTCGATCCGGTAGCGCAGGCGCAGCCGGCCCTCGAACGGCTCGATGTGGATGTCGGAGGCGCGGCGCGACGCCGCCTCGGCGATCATGCGGTTGACCAGGCGGACGACCGGCGCGTCGCTGGCGAGGTCCTTGAGGCGCTCCACGTCGCCGGCGTCCACCGGCTTCGCCGCCTGGGCCGCGTCGCGCAGGCGCTCGGCCTCTTCCGCCTTGCCGTCGCCGTAGAGCCGGTCGATCTGCCGTTCGAGCTCGGCCGGTACGGCGACCACGAGCTTCACCGGCTTGTCGACCAGGAGCTTCAACGCGTCGATGGCATAGCTGTCGAGCGGATCGGCCATCGCGACGTGGATTTCCGAGGCGGTCTCGGCGATCGGCAGCACCCGCGACTGGCGCAGGAACCCCACGGCGACGCGGTCCGCCAGCACCGGCCGGCGCGGGAAGTCGCCGCCCGCGACCAGCGCGAGGTCCAAGCTCTCCGCCAGCGCGTAGGCCATGTCCTCCTCGCTCACCAGGCCCAGGCGCGGCAGGATGCGGTGGATCGGCTCGCCGCTGACCGTGCGCAGATGCGCCGCACGCTGCAGCGCGCCACGGTCGATCTTGCCGCGGGACAGCAGGATTTCGGTCAACTCGCGCGGCACGCCGGCGGCCCCCGTGCGCTCAGGGAAGGCGAAAGCTGAGCGGCCCATAGAGTACGACAAGCCACGTGCCCAAGGCGAGATAGGGCCCGAAGGGAAGCCGGTCCCGCCATCCCGGCCGGTGCCGCTTGACCGCCGCCAGGGCCAGGGACGCGGCGAGCCCGGCGAGCGCCGCGATCAGCACCACGCTTGGCAGCGCCTGCCAGCCCGCCCAGGCGCCGGCCGCAGCCAGCAGCTTGGCGTCGCCGCCGCCGATGCCCGCGCATCCGCGCACGCGCGCATAGAGCCAGCCGATCAGCGCGAACGCGGCGAACCCCGCGGCCGCGCCGATCGCGGCGTCGAGCGGCGTCACGCCCCAGCCCAGGCCCGGCGCGGCCCAGCCCATCGCCGCGAGCGCGAGGCCGAGGCAAAGCAGCGGCAGCGTCAGCGCGTCGGGCAGCAGGAAATGCCTGAGGTCGATCGCGGCGAGCGCGAGCAGCCCCCAGCCGAGCGCGGCGGCCGCCCAGGCGCTCCAGCCCGGCAGCGCGGCCACGGCCCACAGCGCAACCGCCAGGGCGCCGAGTTCGATCAGCGGATAGGCGCGCGGGATCGGCGTGCCGCAATAGGCGCATCGCCCGCGCCGGATCAGGTAGCCGGCGATCGGCACAAGATCGGCGAGTCCAAGGCGGTGCCCGCAGGATGGGCACGCCGAGCGTCCGGCCGCAGCGGACCGGCCGCGCGGCAGGCGGTGCGCCACGGTCGCGAGAAAGCTGCCGACGAACGGCGCCGCCGCGAGCAGGAACAGCGTCGCGGCGGCGGGAGGTCCAGCAACGGGTGCGCCGGTCATGGCCCTCAGTCTAGCATTCCCGCGAATTCGCCCGGGCGGCCGGCGCCCTTTACCGCCGCGCCCCGTGCCCCCCATAATGAGCGGGGTGAGACCGGCCGGCCGAATGGGGGGCACGACCGTGGGGGAAGGCAGGAAAGCGCTTTCGCTGGGCGCGCGCATCGCCGCCGCGGCGGCCATGCTGGGCGGCCTCGCAGCCGGGCCCGCCGCCGCGCAGGACGGCAAGACCCCATTCCACGCCGCCGACACGCATCTCGGCGTCACGTCCTGCGCCGGCAGCACCTGCCACGGCGCGGTCGAGCCGTTCAAGGGCTCCAACGTATTGCAGAACGAGTACGTGACCTGGCAGCGTCAGGACAAGCACGCGCGCGCCTACGCCGTGCTGCTGAACGACCGTTCCCAACGCATCGCGCGCAACCTGGGACTCGAGAACGCGCACACCGCCAAGATCTGCCTGGACTGCCACGCCGACAACGTGCCGGAGAACGTGCGCGGCCGGCAGTTCCAGCTCTCCGACGGCGTCGGGTGCGAGTCGTGCCACGGCGGCGCCAGGCGCTGGCTCGGCATCCACGTCGCGGGCTCGACCCACGCCGAGAACCTGGCGGCGGGCATGTACCCGACCGAGGACCCGGCGGCGCGCGCAAGGCTGTGCCTCTCCTGCCATTTCGGCGAGGCCTCGGCCACCAAGTTCGTCACGCACAAGATCATGGGCGCGGGCCACCCGCGCATGAGCTTCGAGCTCGACACCTTCACCACCATCCAGCCGGCGCATTTCGTGGTGGACGAGGACTACCGCAAGCGCAAGCCCACGCCGAACGGCGTGCAGGTGTGGGCGGTGGGCCAGTCGCTGGCGATGGCGGCGCTCTTGGAATCGGTGCTCGACGCCAACCGCAACCGCCAGGGCATGTTCCCCGAGCTGGTGCAGTTCGACTGCCACGCCTGCCACCACCAGATGAGCCAGGAGGTCGATTTGCGCTGGCGGCCGCGGCCGGGCGTGGGCCTGCCGCCGGGCTATCCGCGCTTCAACGACGCGAACCTGGTGATGCTGCGCGTGATCGCCAGCCGCATCGACCCCGGCATGGCGCAGCGCCTGACCCAGAAGGGCATCGAGTTCCACAAGGCCTCGGCCGAGGGCATGGACCGCTTCCAGGCCCGCGCCAGGGAGCTATTGGCGCTGGTGCAGGAGTTCGGCCGCAAGGCCGCGCAGCACGGCTTCGCCAAGGACGACATGCAGGCGATCCTGCGCGGCCTGATCTCGGAGGCCGGCGTGGGCGAGACGTTCGACTACGCCGCGGCCGAGCAGGCGACCATGGCGCTCGGCGCCGTGATCAGCGCGATGCGCGCCTCAGGCGCCATCGACGAGGCGCAGCTCGAGAAGTTCAACGCGGCGCTCGAGCGCTGCTATGCCGCCACGGCCGACGACGAGCTCTACCGCCCCGCCGACTTCGCCGCCGCGATCGGGAGCTTCCGGGGGCTGGTCAACTAGCCGCTAGCGCGCCGGCAGCTCGGCGGCGCTGGGGCGGCGCACCGGCGGCGCGGTGGGCGCGGGCACGAAGTCCTGCTTCTGCACCTTGTCCTTGACCGTGTAGAGGCGGCCGGTGCCGTCGAGATAGAGCTTCTGCATCTCCTTCAGCGTCAGCGGCCGCGAGCCGAGCCGGCCGAAGCCCGCGACCTGGTGCCCGCTTTCGTCGACCGCGCGGTCGCGCTCCAACGGCCGCGACAGCGCCAGCGCGCGGTGCTCGGTCCTGTTCCAGGCGATCAGCTCGGGCTTGGGCTCGGGCGCGAAGCCGTAGAAATTGGGCTGGCTGTCCGGCGAGGTGAGCTGGATCACCTTGAGGCCGTTCCGGCCGTCGGCGACGTAGGCGATCAGCGAGGCGTTGGTCGTCGCGACGATCACGTCGTTGGCGTCGTTGAGCTTGCCGTCGGCGGTGTATTGCAGGTGCAGCCGCGGCTGCTCGGGGTTCTCGACGTCCACGATCATCAGCCCTTCCGCGCCGGCCGCGACATAGGCGTAGGTGCGCGAGACGAACACCTGGCGCGCGTCCTTGATCGGCAGCGCGGCGCCCGGCACCACGCGCGGCTTGGCCGGGTCGGTGATGTCCACGACCTGCAAGCCCCCCTCGCCCGCTGCGAACAGGTAGCGGAACTGCACCGCCGTGGCGCGCACGCCCGTAAGCGGGATCACCGCCGCCACGCGCGGCTTCAGCGGCGTATCCACGTCCACCACCACGATGCCCTTGAGCGTGGGGATGTAGAGATGCGTGCCGGCGATGGTCAGGTGCCGCGCGCCGGTCAGCACGCCGCCTTCGTTCCAGGTGAGCGCCCGCTTGAAGAAGTTGTTCGAGGGGTTCTGGTCGTGCATCACGCCGATGTCGGCGAGGATCAGCCCTTCCTCCGCGTCGGAGATGAAGGCATAGCGGTAGACCTCGTGCATCGGCTGTTCCTGGTTCAGGATGCGCATGAAGTCGCTCTTGTTGCGGTCCCAGTGCACGGGCTGGGTGGTCGCGAGCTGCATGCAGGTGGCGTTCCTGGTGGAGAAGCCGGGGCGCTGGCCCAGCGGCGACACCGGCGCGCGGATCACCCGGTGCGAGACGCCCTTGTTGGCGATCGAGGCGGCGTCGTAGGCCCAGAAGCCCTCTTTCCCCTGCGCCGCGTACACGTATTCGCCGCGCAGCTGGATGCAGCGGATCTCGCCTTCGCCCGAGGTGAAGCTGTCCTTGAGCTCACGCCCGCCCTCGACGTGCTTCCGGTACCAGTCCGGGTAGGCGTACTTGTGCAGGAAGCTGCCGAGCACGGCCTGCGGCTCGTCCCATTCGGTCACGCGCACCGCGTCGAACCCGCCCGCGCCGCCGACCCACGCGTTGTAGCCCACGAAATTGATGAAGTTGGTGCCGAAGCCGAGCGTCTGCGCCATGATCGCGTTGTTGTCGTTGTCGGCCGAGACGTGGCAGTCCGAACAGCCCTTGGTCTCCTCCTTGCGCTCGGTGTGCGGGTAGTGCGGGTTGAACACCTGGCTGGAATAGCCCGAGGCCGCGATCGGCGCCTGCTGGATGTAGATGCGCTCGCGGTTGATGTTGGTGGAGCTCAGGACCAGCGCCGAGGTCGAGCGTAAGGGTGCGATCGTGTGGTTCTTCACCGTGCTGTGGCGGCCGAGCATGAAGATTTCGTCGCGCGCGACCTGGGGATTGTAGGTGGCGTAGTTGCGCGTCTCGCCGCCTTCGAAGTGGTGGCGCTCGGTCTTCCAGTTCGCCTGGATCGGCAGGTGGCAGCCGCCGCAACTCGTGGTCCAGGAGAGGTGGCAGGAATAGCATTCCACCTGCTCGTCCTTGTGTGCGCGGTTCTCCTGCGCGATGCCAGGGCCCCACTTCATCGAGCCGCCTTGCGACATCAGCTTCGCGCGCGCGGCCTTCTCGTTGTAGCCCGGATGGTTGGGGTCGACCGTGTCCTTGACCAGCGACACCTCCCACTCCAGGGCCGGATAGATGGCGGAGCGCTGGATCAGCTTGTTGCCGACCCACTCGAACCGCTTGCGCCCGTCGCTCAGCCGCAACAGGCGCAGATCGTGCCCGCCCGGCGGCGCGGCGGGGCCGGAGGTCTGGAGCGTGGGATAGGCCGCGGCGGTGCCGTGGCAGTCCTTGCAGCGGATCTCGATCGGGTTCATCACCTCGCCGTAGAGATAGCCGTTGCCGTGCGCGTCCTGCGCGAAGTGGCAGTCCACGCAGTGCATGCCGTAGTCCACGTGGATCGAAGCCATGTGTACGGCCTTCTTGAACTTGTCGGGGTCGTCGTTCGCGACCTTCTCGCCCCTGGCGTCGAGCAGGTTGCCCTTGCGGTCGCGCTTGAAGATGGCGCGGAAGTTCCAGCCGTGGCCGTGATAGTCCGCGAACTGGGTCTGCGTGTGCTTGTGGTTGTTGTCGGCCACGCGCTTCGTGAACTCGACGTCGATCCACTTGCCGCGCAGCACCGCCTCCTCGGGGTTGCGGTCGAGCGCCGCGCGCATCTCGGCGTTGCTCAAATACCGTTGCTTCTCGGGGAACATGTGCTTGGCGTCGGGCTCGTAGTCCCACATCGTGTAGCCCAGATACGTGTTCATGAACATGTTGGGCTGGTGCATGTGGCAGATCATGCACTGCGAGGTGGGAATCGCGTTGGTGAAGGTGTGCTTCAACGGATGGCCGGGCACCCCGCGCGGAATCGTGGGGTCGGCGCTCTGGCTCGTGCCGTCGTGCCCGAACTTGGCGTACACGCCGGAATGGCGCGGGTCGCGGTCGTTGGCGTAGACCACGTGGCACGAGCCGCAGCCCGAAGTGCGGTAGTCGCCGGGCTGGTCGTTGGTGCCGAGGAACCAGGTGAACGGGTCGTTGAGGCGCGTCTTGTGGATGTTGATGACCGGCACGGCGATCCTGAGGCCGGTCGCCTCGGCGCGGTTGGACTGGCGGATGTCGGGCCGGCCGGGCTCCTCCAGGCGCTGGAGCTGGCCCAGCGAGTTGGGATTCCCGATCTCGGGGAACTGGGTGATGATGTTGCGCCCGCCGCGCTCGAACACGCGGAAGATGTCGCCGGGCGGCATGGTTTCCCAGGTCGGCAGCGGCACCATCAGCGGGATCACGCCGCGCTTCAGCTTCTGCTGGTCCATCTCGCCGGGGCTTTTGATGATCGCGGGAACGCCCTCGCGCGTGTAGCTCTCGCCCGCGAGATAGTTCTTGAGCGGCAGGATGTTGTTGTTGTACGCGGCCCCGCCCCACAGCATCGCGCCGGTCGCCATCATGCTGCGCTCGGCCGCCTGGATGATCGGCAGGTGGCAGGCGCCGCAGGCCTCGCGCGCCACGCGCAGGTCGCTGGGGTTGACGAAACGGATGTATTCCGGCGCCTCGCGGTTCAAGAGCGTGTAGGTCTGCGGCGGGTTGGCGCTCGCGGGATAGCGCCAGGCGATGGGATAGCGCGGCAGCACGTGCGCCGCGCGCTGGGCCGCGAAATAGGCGGGATCGCCCTTCTTCGCGCCGCCCGGGACCATTACCGCCGGGTCGCCGCCGTGGCAGTCGGCGCAACCCAGCACCACGCCCTCGGCGGTGTGCATCGACGCCGAGTCGGTGGCGGTGTGGCACGACACGCAGCCCGCCGACTTGGCCTCGGCTTCCTTCGGCGTCTGCACCCGCGGCGCGTCGGGCTGTTTCCGGTAGACCACGGCCTGCGCGGTTTCGCCCTCCGCGGCCAGCGCTGGCGCGGCCGCGAGCGCCAGCGTCGCGAGGAGGAGTTTGAGGATCGTACGCATGGCCGTCAGTACGTCAGAATCAGGTTGGCGAGGACGGAATAGAGGATCGACTGGTCGGCGTCGTCCACCGAGTAGAGGCGCTTCAGGCCCTGGCCCGGCAGCAGCACGGCGCCCGAGAGCCGGAACACGACGTTCTGGTTGTTGAAGGGACGATAGGTCGCGGCGCCCGAGATGTCCCAGCCGATCGAGTTCGAGATTTCGCCCTGGTTGCGCAGGTATTCGAGGCTCGCCGTGTCGGCGAAGCGCAGGTAGTTCACGTTGGTGGAGAAGCGCAGCTCGGGCAGGATGTCGAAGTCGGCCCCGCCGCCGATCAGCATGATGCCGGGATTGTTGAAATTGGACTGGCCGTGCTCCTTGGACGAGCGCAGCTCCGCCAGCACGCCGTTGCGCTGGGTCAGCGCCACGTTGCCGCCGCCGATGAACGGGATGCCCTGGCGGATCCAGTAGCTGGTGTCGGCGCCGGCGAATTGCGGGTTCTCGAAGATCGCGGAGAAGCCGGTCTCGGTGTCGTTGTTGGGATCCTTGTCGCCACTGGCATAGAGGAACGAGCCGCGCACGCGGATCCAGTCGAAGTCGATCGACGGCTCGAACGCCGCGAAATAGGCGCGGATGTCGGCCTCGCGGCCGGTGAACTGGTTGTGCCTGTCGGTGCCGAGCGCGCCGTAGATCGCGTGCGTCAGGTTCACGCGGCCGAAATGTCCGTCGCCGTTGTAGCCGATGTAGGTGACGTTGTACCGGCGCGTGCGCTGGTCGCCGATCGGCGCCGGGCGCTGCAGGAAGTCGTTGTCGTCGTAGAAGAAGCGGTCGTCCTCGCGGTTGCGGTTGTGGACCACCGTGAACTGCGGCGTGTAGCCCAGCGTGAACAGGTCCTGGAGGTACACGTTGGCGACGAAGATGTCGTCTTTGCGCACGCGGCGCGTCACGTCGTTGATGCCGCTGTTCGTGTCCTTGTCGAGCTTGCGGAACCAGGCGAGGTTGTACTGGATCTTGTTGTTGAAGCGGTCGCCGAACAGCCGGATGCCGAGCTGGCTGTCCTGGAACAGGAAGCCGCGGAAGTCGGTCGAGAAGGGCTGGATGCCGACGCGGACCGAGTCGAAGTCGTAGCGCTCCGACACATTGTGGATGTGGTAGTCCGCGAACGCCTCGGACACGCCGAGATGCGAGTCGTTGCGGGTCTTGCCCTTGGCCGGGTTGGCGTCGAGCAACCCGATTTCGTCCACCTGGGTGCGGTTGAAGTTGAACACCGGCGTGAAGCGCAGCTCGAAGTCCGGCGGCTTGAAGGCGGTGTTGCCTTTGATCAGCGAGAACGAGGCGATCAGGCTCTGGTTCACCAGGAACTGGCTGCTCTTCGAGAACTGGTCGTTGGCGAGATCGCGCGCGGACGAGGCGAAGGGAACGGGCGTGGGCACCCGCCGGGGCTCGATCACGGTGTCGGAGATCATCGAGAAGTTGACGAACCAGTCCTTGCCGAACACCGGGCGGTCGCCCTTGAGCCAGTTCTGCTTGTAGGGATCGCCGATCTCGTTCTGCACGCCGATGGCGTCGCTCAGGCGCCAGCGGTCGGGCACCGGGATGAACTCGCGCGGCGTGGCGGGCTGGGGCGGCGGGATGGCGCCGGGGTTGTCGGTCGGCGTCGGCTGCTGCGCATCGCGCGGCGCCCTGCCCGGGGCGGCGCGGCGCTGCGCCTCCTGGTCCTGGGCCAGCACCGCCTCATCCGCGCCGGCGGCGAGGTCGATGCGTTCCTTGCCGGCGAAGGCGGGCTGCGCCGCGCCCAGCAGCAAGGCCGCGGTCAAGAGGGCGATATGGCGCCGGGGCGTCATTTCACTTGCCCCGGCAGATGTTCTGGTCGTTGCCGCCGGCGCGCGGCTGGAACGGGCAGTTGACGAAGCGCAGCCGCACGCCCTGCGGCGAAAGCTGGTCGTCGCGCAGGTTGGCCGGCGCGTTGCCCACGCCGGTGCCGAGCGCCAGCGCGCCGTTGTGCACGCCGAGGAAACCCACCATGTCGTCCTGGTCGATGCCGTCGCCCGACACGCCGATGCCGCCGACCAGCGTGTTGTTGCGGTAGATCGGGAAGCCGCCGGCGAAGATCTGCAGGCCGTTGGCGAGCGGCAGCGGCGCGCCCACGGCGGTCGCGGGCAGGAACGAACACTGCGCCGCGGTGTCCGCCCCGTTGCCCTGGAGGAAAATCAGGTGCTGGGCGATGTTGTCGAGGACCAGGTCGAGCTGCAGGCCGACGTTGAACACGCTCCACAGCGGATAGACGGTGCTGAAGGGGCCGTTCACCGTTCCGTCCACGCCGTCGGGATAGAACGGCCGATGCAGGTTGCCGAGACCGCGCGCGCTGAACGCGACGCCATCGTCGAGCGAGCCGGGATAGACGAACGCCTTGAACTGGTCAACATAGGTGGGAATGCGAACGCCGAGCGCGTTGTTACCGAGCGCGGTGCCAAGCGGCGAGTTGTAGCCGCGCAGAAGCGTCGCGGCCGAGCCGGTGGGCACGGTGTTGCCGGCGCGGCTTATGAACATGGCGCTGCGCGCCTTCTGCAGCGACACGTCGGTGCCGAACACCGGCGCGTCGGGCGTACGCGCGAGGGCCAGCACCGTGCCGTTGATGTCGACGATCGAAACCGTCACCTGGATGAAGCTGTTGGGCGGGCGGCGGATCTGCGCGCGGCCGGCGTAGGCGACCTTGAGCGCGTTCTTCATGATCGTGGTGACTTCGTTCGCGGTCAGCGCCGCCCCCACGGGCGCGGTGCCGGCGATCGGCGGGAAGCGGTTGACGTTGAGGTTGAGCGGATCGCGCAGCACGAACACCGCCGGGACGCCGGGGTCGGCGTAGACGCCCGTGGGTTCGGGCGCGTAACCCGAGGCGATCTGCCCGTAGGCCATGCCCGAGCGGTTGCCGGTGTTGGGGAAGTACGTGGTCACCGTCACGCCCGCGCCCAGCACCCCGTTGATCAACGCGAAGGCCGGCGCCGCGGCGGGGTTGGAGTAGAGCGGGCTCGCCCGGTCGTGGATGTCGCGGTCGGTGTAGCGCAGCGACTTGCCGGCCACCGTGATGCGCGGACCGCGGATCTCGTTCGGCGCGTCGTAGCCGAAGGCGCCGGCGACGGCGATCAGCTCGTCGTCCGAGGTGTCGATGTCGTAGATGATGCGGTCGATGCCGTAGACGCCGTCGGACTCGACGCCGATGCCGCCCACCACGAAGCCGTTTTTGTAGAGCGGCAGCCCGCCGGGATCGCCCGAGAGGCCGAGCGGTGAGCGCTTCGGCCCCGGCCCGACCAGCGGCCCGCGCTGGTTCAGGTCCGAGCAGGGGAGCTGGCTGAATTGCACGCCGAACAACGGTCCGCCCGGCGCACGGAATTCCTGCGGATTGAAATTTTCCTGGATGATCTGGCTGGCGGTGCGCGAGGAGAACGCGTTGCCCGAGGACGATAGATAGGCGCCGGTGACGGCCTTGGCGATCGCGGCGAGGTCGGTCGTCGGGTTGCCGCCGAGCGGCGCCAGCACGCGCTCGACGTGCTCGAGGCCGTTGCCCTGCGGCAGCTCGGGGTTGCGCCTAGTGGTGATCACCAGGTTGACCGGCGCGCCATTCATGCGGAACACGCCCAGCACGTTGCCGACGCGGTCCACCACGGCGATGGTCGCGGGGCGGCCGCGCGCCTGCGCCTCCTGCACGGCCTGGGCGATGATCCGGTCGACGTCGACGTTGCTGAGGCTGACCGGCGGCACGGTCACGGTGTTGCCTTGGGCCAGGGCAACCCCGCTCTGCATCGCGACGGCGCAAAGGACCGCCACGACGAGGCACCCCACCGACCGCACCCTGCCCCCCGCCCCCCGCATGGCTAAGGCGCCCGGATCTCGAACATGCCGAACTTCACGCCGGCGGCGGTGCGGTAGGCGATCGTGACGGTCATGGGCAGCGCCGCGGCCGGCAGCGATTCCTTGACCAGCTTGAACTCGAGCGCGCCGTTGCTGGCGGCAAAGCCGTTGTCCGTCAGGTCCTCCTCGCGCCCGCTCCACGTCAGCCAGTAGCCGGCGCGTGTGCGCATCAGCAACGCGCCGCCCGCGGTGCGCGCGGCGACGTAGGTGGCGGTGGGCTGGTCGCCGCCGAGATCGACGCTGCGGCGCAGGTCGAATGCGCCGGATTGGGCCACCACGTGCGACAGGCGCGCGCCGGCGAGCGTGAGCTGGTCGCCCGCGCGGGCGGGCCAGGCGAGCAGGATGAAGATCACGAAAGCGCAAAACAGCAGGATCGCCGCCGCCGGCCCGTCGCGGTGCGCAACGGCGGTGCATAGCGTTGCGGGTCGCGGCAGGACGTGCTGTCCCCTGTCCCCTGACATCGTGCCCCATAGGACCGCGCTATTCGGTCCTAGCCCTTTGATTTTTCTTTTTTTATCCGGCACCGACCAACCCACGGTCCCGGCCCGACGACTATACCGACCGCCTCTCGAGGCCGAAAAGCGAATCCCCCGCGCGCCGGCGCGGCGGCGGGAGTTTTCGCCCCCCTGTGGCATTTCGGAAACAAGGCGTAACCCCTTGTGGAACAGGCCGGACCGTCCCTGGGCTGCGGCCGGTCCGCCGGCTTACGGGCGCGGCGGATTGCGGATGCCGGACTGCGTCGCCTTGATCGAGGTGTCCTTGGCGGCGCCCCCGCTCTTGTACTGGCCGGGCACTTTCGGGCCCGCAGCAGCCGCCGGCGGCGCGCGCATCGGGCTCTCGTCCGGGGTGTGGAAATAGTGGCAGGTCACGCAATCGCTCGCCAAGCGGTTGTTGGGGCGCGACCACTCGAACCCGCTGTCGCCGGAATGGCACTGCCGGCACGAGGCGATGCCGGGCAGCAGGATGTCCGAGGAGTCGTTGGACCAGATCGCCCCGACCACGTCCTCGGCCGCGCGGCGTGCCCGCGCCATGCCCGGCGCCTGCGGCAGGTCCTCGGTCGCCACCACCAGGGCCACGTCGATCGCGGCGTCGAGCGCGGCCTGCGACCACGGCGCGTCCTTGAGCGCCGCCGCCGCGGCCCTGAGCGCCGTCACGACCGGCTCGATCCCGCCGACCGCCTGCATCGCCTCGGCGAACGGCGGCACCGCCTCCTTCACGCGCTCCTGAAACCGCGCCGGGTCGGTGACGTCGAGCGCATGGCAGCGCTGGCAGGTCTCGGTGGAATGGGCGGAGTGGCGGAACAGGCCCTTGGGCAACCACCGCTCGGCCACCTGCGGCGTCACCACGCCGAAGCGGCGCTCCGCGCCGGAGCCCGCGCTCGCGATCTGGTGGCAGGTGCCGCACACCGCCTTCGAGGTGAACACGAACTCGATCGCCTGCTGCGCGCGGCCTTCGGCCCAGGCCAGCGCCTCGCGCTCTTCCGCACGCGTCGGCGGCTTGTCGAGCGGGCGGCGGCGCACCACGGGCGGCGCGGTCGGGTCGGGGAACCCGCCGCGCAGCGCCACGTCGGCATAGTATTCGCGGATCGTGCGCAGCACCGACTCGACGTTGCCGTGCTGCAGGCGCCGGCCGCGCGACAGCGGCTCGAACGCGAGCTCGTGGCAGCGCTGGCAGTGCACCTCCATCGCCACCGGCGCCATCAGCATGCCGCCCGGCGCGGGAACGTGACAGGAGCCGCAGTCCAGCGTCTCGACCTTTTCCGGCCCGCGCACGCCGCTCGGCCTGAGGTGCTTGTCGTGCGGAAAGATCAGGCCCGAATTCTCCTTCGGCCGCGGCGCGGCGGCGAGGCTCACCCGCGCGAAGCGCCGCGCCACGGGGTCGATCGCGACCGTGGGGCGGAATTCCGGATGGTCGGTGCGGAAGTCGGCGGCCGCCAGCAGCGCCGATGCCGGGGCCTTCTCGCGGAACCGGCCGTGGCAGCCCGCGCAGAACGCCTGGTCCCTGAGCGTGATCTGCGCCGGCCCGTTGTGCTCCTTGTGGCAGCGCTCGCAGCGGTCCTCGGTCAGCTCCGCGAACCTGAACTTCTTCGGATCGGCGTGATTCTGGATCGCCTCGTGACAGGCGGTGCAGGCCTCGTCGCGCACCATCACGAACGGAACCTGGTGGCAGCGGTTGCACTGCTGCGCGACCGGCTGGTGCGCAAACGAGATCGGCCCCGAGTTCCACATCATGTCGGGGCGCCAGCCCCGGTTCTTGGTGAGGTCGTTGTCGGGTGTGCGGCCGGGGTTGAAAAACGCCGCGACCGGCCAGACGAGGAACAACGCCAGTACGATCAGGCTCAGGACCCAGGACAGGCCGCGGCGGCTCAAGCGCGTCTGGTCGAGGCCGAGCCGGCTGCCGGCGACGAGCTTCTGCAAATCGTCGCCCATCGGGCGCACCAGCTCGACCGTGACCGCGAGCGCCTGGCCCGCGGGCGGATCGAACGGCTTCACGTCGTAGGGGCCGACGCCGATCGTGTTGCCGATCCTGGCCCAGCCCTGCTCGACGATCGCGCCGTTGAGCGTAACCTCGAACCCGCCCAGCGCCTCGACGTAGATGCCGGCGGCGCGCGCCTCGACCGCCGCCTGATACGGCGCCACGCGCGGATCGTTGAGGTGCGCGTCGTTGTCGGCGGCGCGGCCGAACGCGACGCGGTTGCCCGCGACCGCCACGTCGCGCTGCGCCACGCCGCCGGCGCGCTTGCGCGTGAGGAACCGTACCAGCGCGCTCATGCCCCGGTCACCAGTAGAAGAACACCGAGACGACGTGCGCGGTCAGCGCCGCCATCAGCGCGAAGGTGAGCGGAACGTGGACGTAGAGCCAGACGTCCATGACCGCCTTGAACCGCAGGTCGCGCCGCGCCCGTTCCACGAACTGCACCTTGCGGGCGAGGAGCTCGATCAACTGATGCCCCTTTTCGGTTTCGCCGGCCGGCATGTCGAGCGCCAGCTCGCGCACCCGGCCGAGCGCGCGGGCGGCGGGGCAGTTGCGGTCGCGGCCGCGCAGCTGGCGCAGGGCCGAGCCGCCGAGCCTCAGCGCCTCGGCCGCGGCCATGACCTCGCCGTGGATGTTCTCGCCCAGCGTGGCGCTGATCTCCCGCGCCTTCGCGTCGAGCTCGGCGATCTGCGCCAGCATCTCGCGCAAGGCCATGCCGCGGCGGTTCTCGGTGATCAGCGCGGGATAGCGCGCATAGGCGTAAACGCCGAAGACGCCGCTCGCGATCACTAGCATCATCAGCACGTAGGCGAGGAGATGCACGTTCCAGCCGAACTGGAAGCCGGTGTGCAGCGTGGCGATCACGATGAGCCCGAGGCCCAGATAGACGTGCGCCGACAGCCAATCCTCCAGGTTCCGCCTGCCGACGCCGTAGCGGCGTTTGCGCACCCCGAACCAGGCCAGCCACACGATCAGCCCCAGCCCCCACGCGCCCAGGACGTAGCCGAGCGCCGTGCCGCCGTTGGGCGGGCCCACCTCGGGCCGGTGGACCGCGTAGGCGAGAATCGCGATCGCCGCCATGCCGGCACCGAGCTTCAGGTAGCGGAAGCCGCGATAGACCAGGATCGATTCGTGCATGGCGCTCACCCCCCAGAGGCGCCCGCGGCCCTGTGCCTCAGGGTCCGGCCTTGGCGATGAGCGAGAAGAACCGTTCCGGGCGCACGCGGATGGCGGCGCCCGTCGGGCACGAGCGCACGCAGGCCGCGCCGCCCTCGACGTCCTTGCACAGGTCGCACTTCACGGCGAGCTTGGCCCCTTGGTGCTCGCGGCGCGCGGCCGCCTTGTCCTCGCCGGGGCCGGGCCCGCGGCCGAACAGGAACCACGCCAGCAGCCCCGGCTTCCTGTCCGCCTGGTAGGCCATGTGGATCACGCCGTAGGGGCAGTCGCGCTCGCAGTTGCTGCAGCCGATGCACTTCTCGTCGATGAACACCTCGCCGTCCTTCGACTTGTGGATCGCGTCGGCGGGGCAGTTGGCCATGCAATGCGGGTGCGCGCAGTGCCGGCACGAGGTCGGCACGTGGATCGAAGCGAAGGTCGGGCCCGCCTCGCGGTCGAGGCGCGAGATGCCGCCGTGCGTCTCGGCGCAGGCCTTCTCGCAGTTGTCGCAGCGCACGCACAGCGACTCGTCGATCAGCAGCATGTCGGCCGCTTCCTTGGCACCTTCCTTCACCAAGGCCTCGATCAGGCTGCCGGTTTCGGGCCGCTGGGCGAACTCCTCGTCGGTCGTGATCATCGCGCCGATGCGCTTTTCCACCTCGTAGCGCAGGTCGGGCATGTGGTCCATCAGCATGCGGAAGTTCGCGCTGTCGAGCCAAACGGTCTCGGCGTCGATCGCGGCGCGGACGGTCGCCGAGCGCGGACGGTCGCGCACCAGCGCCATCTCGCCCACGTAGTTGCCGGCGGGCAGATAGCTCACCACCACCTCGCGCCCGGCCATGCGCTGGGAGACCGTGACGCTGCCGTTGCGGATCAGATAGATGCCGTCGGCGGGATCGCCCTCGCTGAACAGCGTTTGGCCGGCCTTGAAGCTGCGCAGCCTCGCGGTCGAGAGCATCCGCTGCATGTCGGTCTGCGAGAGGTTGGGCGCGATGTAGCTGCGGATCTGGCGCTCGACCGCCGCCGCGTCCACGGCCTTCTGCACCTTCGGCACCGACTTGATGAGCTTGACCATCTCGCGCCGCGCGGTCTCGATCAGCACCGAGGGCTGGGTCGCGACGACGGTGGCCGAGCGGCGGCGGCCCGAGATCAGCCCCATCTCGCCGAAGAACTCGCCGGCGCCGAGCCGCACCATGTCGTCGGGATTGGCCGGGTCGATCCGGATGCCGACCTCGCCCTCGAACACCGTGTAGAAGGTGTTGGTGAACTCGTTGCGCTCGAACACCGTGTCGCCGGCGGCCGGCGTGTGCACCTCGCTGCCCAGCAGCACCTCGCGCAGCTGCAGCACGGTCAGCCCCGAGAATACCGGAATGGTTTTCTGGATCGCGACCAGAAGCGCGTCCACCGTGTAGCGGTTCAGCAGCGCCGCGAACTTCCGTTCCAGGATCGGTTCGTCGGCGGGCTTCACCCGGTTGCCCCGGATGAACTCGATCACCTCGTAGCCCTGGTTCATCGCCTGCTTGATCAGCGGATAGCCCGCGAGCGCGCCTATGACGTAGAGCCCCTTCACGTTCGATTCGTAGGTCGGGGACAGTTCGGGCAGCGCGGTCGGGTCCTTGCTCGGAAACGCGATGCCGCAGGATTCGACGAACGCGCGTGGCGCCAGCGCCCCCAGCCGCGCGACGATGCGGTCGCAATCCACCTGCGCCTCGCCCTCGGCGGTCTTGAGCGCCAGCTTCAGGCGTCCGCCCTCGGCCGGGTCGACGCGCAAGGGGCTTGCGTTGAACATGCAGTCGAGCGCGCCCTTCTCGATCAACTTCGAGATCAAGTCCAGGTTGCCCTGCTTGGCGCGCGCGAACTCGCCGCCGCGGTTGACGATCACCACCTTGTTCTGCTTGGCGAGCGCGACCGCGTTCTCGATCGCCGCGTCGCCCGCGCCCACCACCACGATAGTCTCGTCGGCGTACTCCCCCGGGTCGTCGAGCTGGTACTGGATGCGCGGGTGGCCGTCCGAGCCCGGCACGCCGAGCTTGCGCAGGTTGCCCTGCAGTCCGATCGCTAGGACCACGTTGTCGGCGGTCAGGGTTTCCCTGCCGTTGACCGTCAGGGCGAATCCCTTGTCGCTCCTGACAACCTTGGTCGCCTCGGCGTTGTAGCGGACGTTGACCGTGAGCTCCCTGGTCTGCCGCTCCCAGGTGCCGAGGATATCCTCGCGGATGCCCATGGCGAAATCCATGGGGCTGCGCAGCGGCAGGATCTCGGGCGTGGCCATGACCAGCTTGCCCTTTTGGTACTTGAAGATCGTGTCCGACAGGTGGTCGGTCTTTTCCAGAAGGACGTGGGAGACGCCGGTTTGGGCCGCCCGGCCGGCGGCGCTCATCCCGCCCGGACCCGAGCCGACGATGGCTACCGTGAAATGCTCGGCCATGCCCAACCCCCGCCTCGCCCCCGGCAGGCCAGCGCGAGGCTAAGTCGCACCCCATACCGCGTCAACAAAGCCCCCTAATCCAGCCGAATCCGCAGGTTCTCCCGCGCGACGAACGCGCGCGCCCAGGTGGCGCGGGCCTTGGATTCGATGTTGCTCATGAATCGGTCGTCGTGCTCGGGGTCGTGGTGGAAGATCGCCAGCGATTTCGCGCCCGCGGCGCGGCACAGCCGCACGCCTTCCTGCCACGTGGAATGCCCCCAGCCCACCTTGTTGACGAACTCGGCGTCGGTATAGGTGCAATCGTAGATCACCAGGTCCGCGCCTTCGATCAGCGACAGCACGTTGCCGTCCGGCTTGCCGGGGACATGCTCGGTGTCGGTCACCAGGCACACGGCGTGCCCGCCGTGCTCGATGCGGTAGCCCGTCGCGCCGTCGGGATGGTTGAGCGGCCTGGTCCTGACCGTGACGGCGTGGCCGAGCCGGAACGTCTCGCCGGCCGCGAAGTCCTCGAAGTCGAGGCGGGCGCGCAGCGCCTCGAGCGGCACCGGGAAGAAGGGATGCGACATCTGCCCGGCCATGACCTGGCGCAGGCCGCCATGCGCCTGCGACGCCCCGGCCAGCAGACGGAAATGCCGGTCGGTGCGGAACGCCGGCGAGAAGAACGGGAAGCCGTTGATGTGGTCCCAGTGCGTATGGGTGAGCAGCACCGTCGCCTCGCGCACGCGCTTGCGCAAGAGCCAATGGCCGAGGTTGCGGATGCCGGTGCCGGCGTCGAAGATGATGGTGCGCCCGTCGATCGACACCTCGATGCACGTCGTGTTGCCGCCGAAGGCGACGTGGTTGACGGTCGGGCAGGCGATGCTTCCGCGCACGCCCCAGAACTTGATCTTGAAACTCATTCCCCGTCCCTTCGCCCGGTCCGCCCCTATGTCCGTCCGCCGTCAGATCGGCACCGCCAGGTTGCCCAGGCGCTTGGTGAGCTTCATGTTCTCGCCGTAGTCCACCGGCACCGCGATCAGCGCGGGCCCGGGCTGGCGGAACGCCTCGGCAAGCGCGGGCGCCACCTCGTCGGCCGACTTGACGCGCCGGCCCCAGGCGCCGAACGAGCGCGCCAGCAGCTCGAAGTCCGGGTTGCCGAACGCCAGCTCGGAATGCCGGCCGCCGAAGGCGTTCTGCTGCTTCCACTTGATCAGCCCGTATTCGCCGTCGTCCCAGACCATCACCGCGATGTTGGCCTTGAGGCGCACGGCGGTCTCCAGATCCTGCACGTTCATCAGGAAGCCCGCGTCGCCGCAGATCGCCAGCACCTTGCGGTCGGGGAACGCCATCTTGGCGCCGATCGCGCCCGGCAGCGCGAAGCCCATCGAGCAGAAGCCGTTGGAGATCAGGCAGGTGTTCGGCTCCTCGCACTGGTAATAGCGCGAGATCCACATCTTGTGCGCGCCCACGTCCGACAGGAGGATGTCCGCGGGGCCAAGCGCCTTGCGCACGTCCCACAGGATGCGCTGGGGCTTGACCGGAAAGCCCCGGTCGTCCTTCTCGGCCGCGAACTCGTCCAGCATCGCCTGGCGCAGCTTGGCGCGCCGGGCGATGTCGTGCACCGGCATCTTGCCGACGCAGCGCCGGTTGATCGCCTCGTTGATCTGCCACAGCGCGTCGGCGACGTCGCCCACCACGTCCACCGCGACCGGATAGTGCTGGTCCACCTCGGCGGGCGTGAAGTCGATGTGCACGATCTTCTTGCCCGCGCCGCGGTTCCACAAAGACGGCGAGTACTCCACCAGGTCGTAGCCGACCGCGATCACCACGTCGCATTCGTCGAGCGCCAGGTTGACGTAGTCGCGCGCTTGAAGGCCGATGGTGAACAGGCAGTGCCAATCGCTCATCGGCACCGCGCCCTTGCCCATGAAGGTGTTGGCGACGCCGATGCCGGTCTTGCGCGCGAAGCGCCGGAGCTGCCGCGCCGCGCGCTTGCGCACCGCACCGTTGCCCGCGACGATCATCGGGTTCCTGGCGCCGACGATCAGCTCCACCGCCTCGGCGACCGCCTTGTGGTCGGCGGCGGGCCGGCGCGTGCGCGCAGCCGGCAGGGGCGCCCCCTTCACGTCCTCCTCCGCCAGGTCCTCGGGCAGCTCGATCAGCACCGCGCCCGGCTTCTCCGCCTCGGCCAGCTTGAACGCCTTGCGCACGATCTCGGGGATGTTCTCGGGGTGATAGACCGACTGCGCCCATTTCGTGACCGGCCGGAACATGCCGACCACGTCCATCGCCTGGTGGCTCTCCTTGTGCAGCCGGCGCGTGTCGGCCTGGCCGGTGATGCAGACGAGCGGCGCGCGGTCCATGTTCGCGTCGGCGACGCCGGTGATGAGGTTCGTGGCGCCCGGTCCCAGCGTACCGAGGCACACCCCGGCCTTGCCGGTCAGCCGGCCATAGGCGTCGGCGATGAAGGCGGCGGCTTGCTCGTGCCGGCACAGCACGAACTTGATCTTGCTGTCGAGCAGCGAAATCATCAGGTCGGCGTTCTCTTCGCCCGGCAGGCCGAAGATGTGGGTCACGCCCTCGGCTTCCAGGCAGCGGACGAACAGGTCCGACGCTTTCATCCCCTTCCCCCATCCCGTCCCTTGGGTCCGGCCCCGGGCCCGGGCTAATAATTCGGGTCAGTATCCGTGCCGGATGCGCCCAGCGTCAACCGAAGCACGGTTTTCCGCGGAGGACTGTGATGGACATCACCCCGATCGAGCTCGCCCGCCGCGTCGCCCGGCTGGAACGGACCAATCGCGCGCTGGCCCTGGCGGCCGGCCTCGCCCTGCTCGCGGCGGCGGCCGCCTGGTCCACCGGCGCCGTGCGCGCCGCCGCCTACGAGATCGTCACCAGCCGCCTAGTGCTGACCGACGCGGCCGGGGGCACGCGCGCGATCCTGTCGGTCGCGGACGGGTTCGGCCCGTCCCTCGTGCTCTTCGGCGAGAACGGCAAGGCGGGCGCCGCGCTCGCCATGCCGGCGGAAGGGCCGGCGCTGGCGCTCTACGACCTGAACGGCCAGTTGCGCCTGCGCCTGGCCGCGATCGAGGCTACCGGCCCCAGCCTGGTGATGAACGACAGCCGCCGCCGCCCGCGCGCGCAGCTCGCGATCATCGGCGGCGAGAACCCCGGCCTGATGCTGCTGAACGAGGCGGGCCAGCCCACCTGGCGCACGCCCTGACGCGATGGCGCGGTCGGCGCTCGAACCGGGCGGCGAGATCGAGGTCGCGGTCGAGGAGCTGGGCGCGCGCGGCGACGGCATCGCCCGCGCCGGCGGCGTTCCGATCTACCTGCCCTTCACCGCGCCGGGCGACCGCGTGCGGGCGCGCATCGAGGCCAGGCGCGGCAACGGCTTCGCCGCGAGCGTCGGGGCGTTCGTCGCGCGCGCCGCCGACCGCCGCGAGCCTCCGTGCCGGCATTTCGGCGTTTGCGGCGGCTGCACGTGGCAGCATCTGGGCGAACGCGCCTATGGCGCGGTCAAGCGCGACCTCTTGATCGCCGCCCTGCGCCGCCAAGGCCTTCCGCCGACGGTCGAGGCGACGCGCATCAGCCCGCCCGCGAGCCGCCGGCGCGTGCGCTTCGCGGGGGAACGGTCGGCCAGGGGCGTCGTGCTGGGCCTGCGCATGCGCACAGCCCACGCCATCGTCGATCTGCAGGAATGTCCCGTGGCCGTCCCGGCGATCGCCGCGCTCTTGCAACCCTGCCGCGACGTCGCGTCCGTGCTGGAGGCGCTGAGGCCCGTGCGAAAGCCCGCGGCGTTCGAGGTGGCGGTCACCGCCAGCGACTCCGGCTGCGACGCGACGTTCACCTTGCCGCACGCGCCCGGCCTCGCGGACCGCGAACGGCTGGCGCGATTTGCGGCCGACTGCGATCTCGCGCGCGTGAGCTGGCGCCTGCCGGGCGGCGAAGACGCCCCGACGGCGGCCGAGCCCGTGGTCGAGCGCCGCAAGCCGGTCGTCACGCTGGGCGGCGCTGCGGTGGAATTGCCGCCGGATGCGTTCTTGCAGCCGACCGTCGCCGGCGAGCGGGCGATCCAGGACATCGTGCGCGAGGCGGTCGCGTCGGCGCCGAAAGGCCGCGTCGCCGACCTGTTCGCCGGGATCGGCACGCTCGGCCTGCTCTTGGCGCGCGAGCGAGCGGTGCTGGCGGCGGACGGCGACCGCGCCGCGGTCGCCGCGCTGGAAGCGGCCGCGCGCAAGGCGAAGCTCAACAACCTCAAGACCGAACGCCGCGACCTGATGCGCCGGCCCCTGAGCGCCGCGGAGCTCGCCGGATTCGCCGCGGTCGTGTTCGACCCGCCGCGCGCGGGCGCGCTCGAGCAGGCGCGCGCCATCGCCCAAAGCAAGGTTGCGGTGGTCGCGTCGGTGAGCTGCGATCCCGCGACGCTGGCGCGCGACCTCGGCGCGCTCGCCGGCGGCGGCTATGCGATCGAGCGCGTCGTGCCGGTGGACCAGTTCCTGTGGTCGCCCAGGATCGAAGCGGTGGCGGTGCTGCGGCGCTGACGCGCCGTCACGGCCGCCGGCCGAGCCGCGCCTGGCGCTCGCGGATTTCCGGCGGCCACGATTCCTTGATGAAGCCCAGCACCGCCCGGATTTGCGCGTCGCTCAGCACGCCCTCGTAGGCCGGCATGTCGCTGACATAGCCGAGGGGTGCTATGTGCTTGAGGCCGAACTTGGTGAGCTGGAACAGTTGCTGGTCGCTGTGGTGCCAGGTGTGGCCGGTCGCGTCGTGCGGCGGCGCCGGCAGCTTGCCGTCGGATTTGCGCGCCTGCCAGTCGGGCTGGCCTTGCAGCCGGTCGCCGTGGCAGCTCGCGCAGTGCTGGGCATAGAGGCGCTCACCCTGCGCCGCGGTGCCGGGCGCGCCCGGTCCGAACGCCCACTGCCAGGACGTGCCGATCGGCCCGTCGAGCAAATACGCGCCGGCCGCAAGCCCGGCGAGGGCCGCGACGGCGCCTGCCGTCGCGATGGCCGCTCGCCGCCGCCCGGCGGATGCCGGGCGGTCATGCGGGTCCATGGCTCGACATCGGATGTTGCATCGCGCGGCGAAGACATGCCGCGTTCCAGCGCTGGAACGTCAAGCCGCCGCGAGCCGCCGGGCGGCGGCGCTAGGCGGTCATTTGTTGGGGAACGGCTTGAACGCCTGCTTCTGCGTTCCCATGCCCTCGATGCCGAGCTCGACCGTGTCGCCGGGCTTGAGGAAGATCGGCGTCGGCTTCTTGCCCAGGCCCACGCCCGGCGGCGTGCCGGTGATGATCACGTCGCCCGGCTCGAGCGTCGCGAAGTCACTGATGTAGCTGACCAGCTCGGCGACGCCGAAGATCATGGTCTTGGTGCTGCCGTTCTGCATGCGCTGGCCGTTGACGTCGGTCCACAGCCGGAGGTTCTGCACGTCCTTGATCTCGTCGGCCGTCACCAGGTACGGGCCCAGCGGCGCGAAGCCGTCGCAGAACTTGCCCTTGGTCCACTGGCTGCCGCCGCGCTCGATCTGGAACGCGCGCTCCGACACGTCGTTGCAGATCGTGTAGCCCGCGACGTGCTTCAGCGCGTTCTCCTTGCTGACATAGCGCGCCCGCGCGCCGATCACGACCGCAAGCTCGACTTCCCAGTCCATCTTCGTGGCGCCGCGCGGGAACGTGACCGGATCGTTCGGGCCGCCGAAGGCGTTCGGGGTCTTGACGAACAGCACCGGCTCGGCCGGGATCGGCGAGCCGGTTTCGGCCGCGTGGTCGGCGTAATTGAGCCCCACGCAGATCAGCTTGCCGATCGGGTTGACCGGCTGGCCGAGGCGCGGCTTGCCCGAAACCTTCTTCAGCTTCTCGGGCCTGAGCTTTGCGAGCTTCTTGAGGCCCGCGGGCGTCAGCGCGTCGCCGCCGATGTCCTTGACCGCCTTCGACAGGTCGCGGATCGCGCCTGAAGCGTCCAACATGCCCGGCTTCTCCTTGCCCTTCGGGCCGTAGCGCAGCAGTTTCATGGTCCCCCCAAGCGACGATCGCGGCCGCGTTTCGCGGCGGCCGGCGGCGCACATTAGCGTCGCGCCGCGCGCCGCGGCAAGGGCGCGTTCGCCGGGCCCTGCGTTGCTTGTCGCCCCGCTCCGGACCGGCTATACACGCGGCGCGCCGCCGCTTGCGCCAGAACCGCCCCAGGGCCGGCATGACCGCATCCGCCGATTCCGCCGCGCGACAGCTCGCCGTCGTGGTCGTGGGCCATGTGGGCCACGGCAAGTCGACGCTGGCCGGCCGGCTGCTCCACGAGCTGGGGCAACTGCCGGAAGGCAGGATCGAGGCGGTCCGGGCGGCGTGCGAGCGGCGCGGCATGCCGTTCGAATGGGCGCTCCTGATGGACGCGGCCAATGCCGAGCGCGACCAGGCCGCCGACGCCACCGCGCAGGTCCGGTTCAAGACCGCGAAGCGCGATTGCATGCTGATCGACGCGCCGGACCACCGCGAGCTTCTGCGCGCCGTGATCGCAGGCGCCGCGGCGGCCGACGCCGCGCTGCTGCTGATCGACGCGCAGCAGGACGCGCGCCGGCAGTCGCGCGACCTCGGCCGCCTGCTGCACCTCCTGGGCGTGGAGCAGGTGGCGGTCGCCGTCAACAAGATGGACACGGTCGGGTTCGCGGAAAAGCGGTTCGACGAGATCCGCGACGGCTGCGCCGAATGTCTCGCGGGGCTCGGCATCAAGGCCGCCGCCTTCGTTCCCGTCGTCGCGCGCGACGGCGACAACCTCGCCAAGCCTTCGCCGCGCATGGCGTGGCACCGCGGGCCGACGGTGGCCGAGGCGCTGGACGCGTTCCGGCCGGCGAGGCCCGCGGCGGACCTGCCGCTGCGGCTGCCGTTGCAGGAGGTCCATGAATCCGACGGACGGCGCATCTATGCCGGCCGTATCGAAAGCGGCCGGCTCAGGATCGGCGACCGGCTGCTGTTCTCGCCTAGCAACAAGACCGCGCGCGTCACTGGGATCGAGCGATGGAATGCCCCCGCGCCGCCCCAGGGCGCCGCGGCCGGGGAGTCCATCGGCTTCACCCTGGACGGTCAGGTTTTCGTCGAGCGCGGCGAAGTGGCGAGCCACGAAACCGATCCCCCGATCGAAACCACGGTGTTCAAGGCGCGCCTGTTCTGGCTGGCGCCCGAGCCGCTGCGCGCGGGTGCGGAGCTGACGCTGCGCATCAACACGCGCGAGGTGAAGGCCGTGGTGCAGGCGGTCGAGCGCGTGGTGGACGCGGAAACGCTGGAGGACGCCGCCGTCGCCGGCGCCGTGCCGCGCGACAGTGTGGCCGACATGGTGCTGCGCACCCGCGGGCTGGTCGCCGTGGACGAATACAAGACCATGAAACGCACCGGCCGCTTCGTGGCGCTGGACCAGGGCGGCATCGCCGGCGGCGGACTGATCCGCATGGATGACTACCCCGACCAGCGCGCGCTGGTG